>WPCJ01026387.1_pt1 | contig 18467 bp, 15 predicted proteins | sample 5399831 | NCBI WGS metagenome assembly WPCJ01 (sample SAMN12869470, study PRJNA574797) | sludge metagenome | isolation source: wastewater treatment of pH10 | place: China:Beijing | collected 2019-05-20 | reverse complement strand
CGCGCTGGCCGAACGCCTCGGCGCGCCGGTGCTGATGACGGTGAACGGCCGTGGTGTCGTGGGCGGCGATCATCCGCTCGCCGTCCCGCTGTCGGGAGAGACCCCTGCCGCCATTCGCCTCATGATGGAATCGGATGCGGTGCTCGCGCTCGGCACCGAGTTCGGCCCGACCGATTTCGCCGACCGGCTGCCCGCCAGCGGCCGGCTGCCCGGCTGGCTCGCCCGCGTGGACCTCGACGCGGAGCAGCTCATGCGCGGCCTGCAGGCCGACCTGCCGGTCCTGGCCGATGCGAGCCTCACAGCCGAAGCGATCCTCCGGGCTATGCCAGAAGGCGCGCCCGCCGGCGATGGCGCGGCCCTTGCGCGCGCCGCGCGGGATGCGGTCGAAAGCGCGATGAACCTGGTGCTGTCGGCGGGCCTGCGCATGCTCGAGCAGCTCGTACGGGATGTGCCCGGCGCTGTCGTGGTCGGCGATTCCACGCAGCCCGTCTATGCAGCCTGCACGGCCTTCGGCGCGCGCCGTCCGCAGGGCTTTTTCTGCTCGGCCACGGGCTACGGGACGCTTGGCTACGCCCTTCCCGCCGCAATCGGCGCGGCGCTCGGCGCGAAGGACACGCCCGTCTTCGGGCTGATCGGCGACGGCGGGTTGCAGTTCACCATCGGCGACATGGCGAGCGCGACCGAGGCGGGCACGGCGGTGCGCCTCATCGTCTGGAACAATTGCGGCTATGGCGAGATCAAGACCTATATGCTCAATGCCGGCGTCCCGCCCGTGGGCGTCGACATCTTCACCCCGCAGTTCGAGCCCATCGCCGCCGGCTTCGGCTGGGCTTACCGCCGCGTTTCCAGCATGGCCGGGTTCCGCGAGGCGATCGCTTCCCCGTCCGGCGGCAACGAGGTCATCGAGATCGACGAGGCCGCCTTCACCGCGAGCCTGTCGGGCGCGTCCGTATGAGCGCGGCCGACGCGCGGGACTGGTTCGCCGTCGCGGATCTCGGCGGCGGCCTGTTCCGCATCAGCGAACCGCATGTGCACCGCTTCTTCCGGGGCAACATCTTCCTGCTGCGCGGGCGCGCCGCCGACCTGCTGGTCGATTTCGGCATGGGGCTGCGTCCGCTCGCGCCGCTCGTCGCCGGTCTTGCCAGCGGCGCGCCGCTGATCGCCGTGGCCACGCACAGCCATGCCGACCACATCGGCGGCTTTCACGAATTCGACGACCGCCGCGCCTTTTCGGGCGAGGCCGCGATCTGCGCCTCCATGCCGGAAAGCGAGACGTTCGCCGGTATTTTCCGCTCGCTCGACGAGCCGGTGACGGCTCCGCCATACCTCGGCTGGAGCAAGGAGGGCTATCGCATCGCCCCGGCTCCGCTCGCCGCGACCCTCGAACAGGGAGACGTCGTCGATCTCGGCGACCGGCGGTTCGAAGTGCTGCACCTTCCCGGCCATTCGCCGGGCAGCATCGGCCTGCTGGACCGCGAGAACGGCGTGTTCTTCCCGGGAGACGCGATCTATCGCGGCATGCTGGTCGACGACCTGCCGCACAGCGACCGCGCCGCCTACCGTTCCACCATGCGGCGGATCGCCGGCCTCGACGTGGCCGTCGCCCATGGCGGACACAACGAAGCCCTGTCGGGACAGGAGATGCGCGAGGTCGCGCTCGGCTACGCGGCGTCGGTCAAAGGACCTTCCCCGGATTGAGGATGCCCGCCGGGTCGAGCGCCTGCTTGATGGCGCGCATGGCGGCAAGCTCGGCCGGGCTGCGGCTGTGCGCCAGCCAGTCGCGCTTCAGCGTCCCGATGCCATGCTCGGCCGAGATCACGCCGCCCGCGTCACGCACAAGGTCGTAGGCGATCCGGTCGGCGGCATGGACGTCGGCGTCGGGCAGGCCGGGCACCGCCACCATGATGTGGAGGTTGCTGTCACCTATATGCCCGAAGAAGAAGGAACGGCTGGAAGGCAGCGCCGCCGCCATCGCAGCACGGCATGCGCCGACATAGTCGTCCATCCGGGCGATGGGCAGGCTCACGTCGAAATTGACGATGTCTTCCAGATGCGCCTCCGGCAGCGCGCCCTCGCGCACCTCCCAGAACCGCCGCGCCTCCGCATGGGACTGCGCGATCAGCGCGTCGAAGATGATCTCCCGCTCGATGGCGCTTTCGAGCAGCGCTTCCAGCCCGCCGCCCTCCGTCTCGATGATGACCGAGAATGGGGGCGTCTCGGCGAACAGGTTGCGCCCGCCGCTCTGCTCGAAATGATCGGCCCACATCACCTCGAACGCGGACAGCGTGACCTGCGCGCGCGCCATGCTCATCAGCGCGAGCACGGCCTCGTAGCTCGCCAGCGCGCAGACGGCCGTCTCTATGCCGGCCGGCAGCGGGCGCAGGCGCAGCACCGCGCGGGTGATGACCGCGAGCGTTCCCTCCGATCCCGCCAGAAGATGGCGCAGATCGTAGCCGGTGTTGTCCTTCTGCATCCGTGAGAGGTGCGACAGCACGGTGCCGTCCGCCTGCACGGCCTCCAGGCCGAGCAGGTTGTCGCGCACCGTTCCGTGGCGGATGACGCGCAGGCCGCCGGCATTTGTCGCGATGTTGCCGCCGATCTGGCACGATCCTCTCGCGCCGAGGTCGATCGGCAGCAGGAAGCCGGCTTCGCGCGCCGCATTCTGCGCCGTCTCCAGCACCGTGCCCGCCCTCACCACCATCGCGCCGGCCACCGGGTCGATCTCCTCGATGCCCTGGAGGCGCGCCAGAGAAAGGGCGATGTCGCCGGGCCGGCAGTTCGCGCCGCCCGCCAGCCCGGTCATGCCGCCCTGCGGCACCACCGGCTGGCCGTGGCGATGGCAGATTTCCAGCGCCTTCGCGATGTCCTCGACCGAGCCGGGCCGCAGCAGCGCAAGCGGCAGGTCGCGCCCCGTGGCGCTGGCGTCGGAACGAAGCGCGACGCCTTCCAGCGCCGCGCCGGTCAGGCACGTCTGCGGGTCGAAAACAGCCTGGAGTTCCAGAAGCGCATCCATCGAAGGGCACCTTGTGCGGGGTTCAACGCCGCTCATCGAATAAGCCGCGCCGGCGCGCCGTACAAGAGCATGGATGCGGACGGTCAGCTCAGCAGGCCGAACCGGTTCACCATGGAGTCGAGCGCCGAGGCGCGCGCGCCGATGCTGTCCTCCAGCCGCCGCGCGACTGCATCCAGCAACAGGTTCATCAGGCTGAGGAAGGCTGCCTGGCTGTCCCAGAACAGGCGCGTTTCCGTGCTTACCACCAGCATTGCGTCGCTGACCTCGTTGGCCCAGTCGCAATGCGGGTCGGAGACGATCACGACGACGTGGCCCTGCTTGCGGGCGGACTGCGCGATCTTCTTGCTGAGCGCGCCGTAGCGCCGCATCTCGAACAGGACGAGCACGCTTCCGGCGGGCGCGTCATGGATCTCGGCCAGCGTCCCGTTTCGCGTGTCGATCCTGCGCACGCCCTTGCGCAGGAGTTGCAACCTGATCTCGAAGATCGACGCGATGCCCTCCATCATCTGGAAGCCTGCAACGAGCACTTCCGGGGCCGTGCTGAGCGCGTCGACGACGCGCTCCCATTCCGGCGTCGATACACGCTCATAGACCTTCACCAGCGCCTCGATCTCGAGATTGAGCGTTTCCGTCAGCTTCTCGTCCTGTCCCTTGCCTTTCAGGAAACGGTCGACGCGTCCGCTCACCTGCAGGTCCCCGATGGTGAGTTCCCGGCGCAGTTCCCGCCGCACATCCGCCAGCCCCTGATAGCCGTTCTTCCGCAGGAAGCGGCTGACGGTCATCTTGCTGACCCCCACCGTGTCGGCGATGCTGGCGGCCGTATCGAACGGGATGCGTTCGATGTTCGACAGCATGTAGTTGGCCAGCGCGCGCTCGGCCCTCGTGAAGGACTGGGCGTTCCTTTGCAGGCGCAGCTCAAGGCTGTCGGCCGCGCTCGACGAGGATGCTCGGGTGCCTGTCACGGCGGAACGCTCCATGCTGCTCTAACAAAATGATACAACTATAACGTAGACAGCGAAACGTCACATGTTGCACCATTTTCAGCAGGGGAGAGCGGAGGCTGAGACGTGGCCGGAAACGCTGCGCGGAGTATTCCGCGCCCTTGCGGCGGGGTGCTTCATGATCGAGAACGTTCTTGTCGGGCCGTCGCCGCGCATCTCGGTCGATGTGGCGGGCGAGGGGGAGACGATCTTCTTCCTGCACGGCATCGGCGGCAACCGCACCAACTGGCACGACAACATGCGCGATCTGGCGCCGCGCTTCCGGGTCATGGCCTGGGACGCGCGCGGCTACGGCAACTCCGACGACTATGACGGTCCATTGAGCTTCGATCACTTCGTGGACGATCTCCTGCGCGTCTTCTACCATTTCGGCATCGGCAGGCTTCACCTCGTCGGCCTCTCCATGGGGGCGGCCATCGCCGCCTATTTCCACAGCAAGCATCCCGAGCGCCTGATGACGCTCACGCTCTGCGACACCGACATGGGCTTCAACCGCTATTCGCAGGACGAGCGCGCGGATTTCGCCCGGTTGCGCCGGGACCCTCTTGCGGAGGGCGTCAGCCCTGCGGACATCGCCGGCGACGTGGCCCGCGCTCTCATCGGCGATCCGGGCAACGCCGCCCTCTTTGAGCGCCTGCGCGAGTCCATGAGCCGGGTCCGCCCCGCCTCATACATCAAGGCCTTCGACGCGCTCGTGGCGCGCGAGGACGACACGGATCTCTACACCGACATCCGCGTGCCCTTGCTGCTGGTCGTCGGCGCGCTCGACCGCGTCACGCCGCCCGCCCTTGTCCGCGAGATCCACGCGCATGCGCCGCATGCCACCTTCAGGATGATCGAGGGGGCCGGTCATCTGGCGAATATCGAAAAGCCGCGGGAGTTCAATTCCACGCTCAGGGATTTCATCCTGAGCGCCTGAGCATATGCCTGTAATCAAAGACTTTTTCAGAACGTGCAATGTCTGGCGTGAAAAGAAGACAGGTGGTTTTCCACCATCGGGAACGGGGAGGGAAGTTCGATGAGCAGTAGACAATCCACAGCACAGGACGGGAACCTGAGCGGAGGCCTCGGGGTGATGACCGTGATCGTCATGGTCATCGCCGCCGCCGCGCCGCTGACGACCGTGGGCGCGGTCGCGCCCAACGCCTTCATCGCCGGAAACGGCGCGGCCTATCCGATCATGTACGTCATCGCCGCGCTGCTTCTTTTCCTGTTCGCGGTCGGCTTCAACGCGATGAACCGGTACGTCACGCAGGCCGGCGCGTTCTATTCCTACGTCACGCTCGGCCTCGGCCGGGGCGCGGGCATCAGCGCCGCCTATCTCGCGCTTTTGACCTACACATGCGTGCAGATGGCGGTCTACGCTTTCATGGCCGGCATCCTGCAGAACTACGTGGTCGAACTCGGCGGGCCCGACCTGCCGTGGTGGCTCTGGATGGTCGGCATCGTCCTCGTCGTCACCTTCTTCGGCTACAGGAACATCGATTTCTCGGGCAAGGTGCTGCTGGTCCTCGTCGCGCTGGAAATCCTGATCTGCCTGATCCTCGTCGCGGCAATCGTCATCGAGGGAGGCGGGCCGGAGGGTCTCTCGACCGCCACTTTCAGGCCGTCCGACTGGTTCCAGGGCGCGCCGGCGCTCGGCCTCATGTTCGCCGTCTCCGGCTTCCTCGGCGTCGAAGGTGCGGCGATCTACCGGGACGAGGTTCGCGATCCCGACCATACCATCCGCCGCGCGACCTATGGCGCGCTGCTGGTGATCGGCCTGTTCTACGCCGTCGTCGCCTGGGGTCTCGTCAGCGCGTGGGGCGACCAGAGCATCGTCGCGAAGGCCTCGCAGGACCCCGGCGGCCTTCTGGTCGAGACGTTCGGCATCTATCTCGGTCCGGTCAGCCAGGACATCGTGCAGATACTCCTCCTGACGAGCTTCTTCGCCTGCGTGCTCTCCTTCCACAACGTGATCAACCGCTACACCTTCACGCTGGGCAATGCCGGGCTCATGCCGGCGGTGCTGGGCAGGGCGCATCCGAAGTACCACTCGCCGCATGTAGCGGCCCTTCTCCAGTCCGCCACTGTCCTCGTCATCATGGCCGTGTTCGTGCTGATGGGCATGGGGCCGTTCTCCCAGATATTCACCTGGATGATCGGCACTTCCACGCTCGGCTTCCTGCTTCTGATGCTGCTGACCTGCGTGGCCGTCGTGGCCTTCTTCCAGAACGGTTCGCGAGGCATGAGCCCATGGCGGACGCGCTGGATTCCGTTGCTCGGCGTTGTCGGCCTCGCGATTGCGGCTCTGGCGACCATCGTCAACCTTCCGATCCTCGTGGAGACATGGGGCATGTCCGCGGCTGTGATCGTGCCGATCGTCCTCATCCTGATCGGCGGGCCGGTCTTCGCCATGATCAACCCGACGGTGAACGCCGAGCACGCCCGCGCCCTGCACCAGTCGGCCGGTTGAGGGCCAGCGGGCCGAATGCTCCCGGCGGCTGCGCCGTCGCCGGGACGACGATGGGGGACGGAAAGGAAAGCGGATGCTGAAGCGGACGAAGATGCTCATCGTGGGATCGGGGGGCAACGGCATCTCGCTCGCGATGCTGCTCGACAGGGCTGGCCATTCCGATTTTCTCCTCGTCACCAAGCATGGGGATTTCGGCGGAGCATGGTTCCAGAACACCTATCCGGGGTGCGAGGTCGACTGCGCGTCTTCCGTCTATCAGTTCGGCTTCCGCCCCAATCCTGACTGGTCTGCGCTGTTCGTCGGCCAACCCGAGCTGATGTCCTACATGCAGAAGGTCGCCGCCGAAGGCGGGCTCTACGAGCGCACGCTGTTCGACTGCGAGATGACGCATGCGCGGTGGGATGCCGCCGGCGCGTGCTGGATCGTGGATACCACCGTGGGCCGGATCGCGGCCGACCATCTGATGCTTGCCACCGGCTTCCTCGAGGAGGCGGTGATACCGGACCTGCCCGGCATCGGATCCTTCGGCGGGCCGTCCTTCCATTCGTCGCAATGGCCGCATGGTTTCACTGGAGCCGGCCAGCGCGTCGCGGTGATCGGCAGCGGCTCGTCCGCCATCCAGATCGTCCCGGAGCTGCAGAAGCACGCCGGGCACGTCTACCAGTTTCAACGCACGCCGACCTGGCTGCTGCCCAAGAACAATCGCGTGCTGTCCGAGGCGGAGAAGGCGATGCTCGCCGCCTCGCCGGACGAGAGGGAACGGCAGCGCGCCATCGTCTTCGAGCAGGAGGAGACGCTGTGGCAGGACACCTTCGTGTCCATGAACGGCGAGGAGTATGAGCGGCAGGCCCGACATTTCCTCGAAAGCGAGATAGCGGACCCGCAATTGCGTCGGGACCTGACGCCCACCCACCCCATAGGCTGCAAGCGTCCGCTGGTCAGCGACAATTACTACCGGTCGCTGACCGCGCCGAACGTGACGCTGGTGCCCGAGGGCGTCGAGAGGATCGAGGACGGCCGCATCGTCACCTCGCAGGGCAGGTCGTTCGCGGTCGACGCGATCGTGCTCGCGACCGGCTTCTATTTCGGCGGGCATATACTGCACATGGTCGAGCGCCGGGACGGCCGCACCGTCGGCGATTATCAATCCGGCCATCCGAGGGCCTACAAATCCGTCTCCGTGGCCGGATGCCCGAACCTCTACCTCGTCGGCGGCCCGGCGCCGAACGGCCAGATCTGGAACGGCCTCTATCCCGGCGAAGCCGTGGCGGCCTATGTCCTGAAGGTCCTCGACCATCTTCGCGACAGCGGCGCGCGCGCCATCCAGGTCAGGGAAGACGCCGAACTGGCATGGAAGCGCGAGACGGACGCGATCCTCGACGAGGCGCCGGTCGTGGCCGGCGGGTGCGCGAACTATTCGCAGGATGCGCTGGGTCACAACAAGGCTGCCTGGCCGGGCACGCTGCGCTCCATGACCGCTGCCCTGTCCGAATTCGACGCCTCGAAATACGAGGCGATCGCCTAGCGCGATTCCAAGACAGTGCGCAGCGGTTTTTCGTCCGGAATGGCGAAAAACAAGGAGATGGAGCCCTGGACGCGGTTCTGCTTCCGCCGAAATGCTCCAGCCGGGCCGTCGGAGTTTAGGCTGCCCTCGTCGCCCGCCCGACGCACTCATGCCAGCTTCACTAGGGGCGATGCGCCAACGCTTCACGGCTGGCCGTGACGTCGAGGCTTCCCTCTCCCGGCTTGCGGGGAGAGGGTAAGGGTGAGGAGCCGTCAGGCCGGCTGGCGACGCAGGGCCTGAGCCATGCAGTGGATGCCGCCGCCGGTCTTGGAGATTTCAGCGGTATCGACCTCGGCAACCTCGAAGCCCCGCGCCTTCAACTGGCCGACGAGCGTCTTCGAAGACGTAGGTGCTATGACACGGTCCTTGCCGAGCGACATGAAGTTGCAGCCGAGCGCCATCGTGTCCTGGAACGGCACGTCGATGATCTCGTGGCCCTTGCCCTTCAGCCAGTCGACGATTGCCGGCTCGGTGCAGGCGAGGCATACGGCCGTCAGCTTCGGCGCGATCGGCACGACCATCAGGTCGATGTGGACGTAATATTCGTCGATATAGGCGATGCGGGTTTCCCAGCCCTCCTTCCTGAACCAGTCCTCGACCTGCCTTGCGCCTTCCTCCTGCGTGCGCGCGCCGCCGCAGCCGATCAGCACGCAGCCTTCCTCGATGACGTTGAAGTCGCCGCCCTCGAACGTGCCGGCCGTCACCATGTCGTAGATCGGGATGCCGAGCTTCTCGTAGGTGCGGATCGCCGCGTAGTTCTCGCCGCGCCGCCACCAGTTGGCCATCGCCGTGATCACCGCGCCATAGGGCGTCATCACGCTCGAATCGCGCGAATAGACCTGCATGGGCAGTTCCGGCGTCGGCTCGTGCCAATGCACCTTCACGCCGAAATGCTCATAGGCGGCGACCAACTCCTTGTGCTGCGCCTGCGCCACCTGGATGTTGCAGGGGTTCTCGCGCAGGTGCTTGCGCGACAGCGAGCTGGTCGACAGATGCCGCAGGAAGGCGGGCGAACCGAGCAGCACGTCCGTCAGCACGTCCGTCTCGTTAGCGAAGCCCCAGCCCGTCAGCGGCGCGGTGTTGCCGGCCGGATTGCGGCGCTGCAGCGAAAAGGGCTCGGCGATCTGTTCGTGGCGGGTCATTGCGGTCTCCTCTTCAAACGGGACTGTTCGGAATCCACCATTCGCGGCCGCGCGCGGTGGTGACGTATTCGGGCCAGCGGAAGTGAATCGGCGGATCGTAGTCGCACAGCGGCGCGACCCACTTCGAGCCGCCGATGCCGCCGCCGGTGCGTTCCTCGAATTCCTTGCGGGCGGCGTCGCGCAATCCGGCGTTCTGCATAAGCTCCAGCATCGAATGGGCGATGGTCTTGGCCGCGCAGACGACCATCGGGTCGATGGTCTCGGGAATGCCACCCAGCGCGTTCATCACCCAGTCCGGATAGGCGAAGCCGGCCGGACCGGTGAGCATCGGGCGGGCGACGTAGAGGCGCGCGGTGGGCGTGTGCCAGCACATGTCGGTGTAGTCGTCGGAGGTGTAGTTGATCTGCGAAGGCGGCAGGTCCCGGCGCAGGATGCGCTCCGCCTCCTGCGGCGTGATCAGCGTCTCGCAATCGGCCAGGAAGGGCTCGGCCATGGGCTCCAGCCCGACATTGGCCTGCATCTCGCGGGCGATTTCCTTGGCGCGCTCGCTCCATTTCGGCGCGCCGACCGAGGCGAGCTTGTCGTAGACCAGTTCGGCCATGACGTGGTTGGCGAGGCCGGGACGCGATTTCGAGACCCAGATCTTCTGCGCGCGGCAATGCGTCAGCTCGGCGGCGATTTCGGCATTGCGGTCGAGGATGCGGGTCGCCTGCTCGGCCAGTTCGATGGTCGGCACGCGAATGATGTATTGTATCTCGGCCAGCCGCGCCGGCAGGTTGTCGGCCGTCGCCTGACCGGCGGTCAGGATCGCCTCGCTTATCGACCAGCTTCCGGCATGCGGCAGCATGGAATCGCGTAGCGCCTTGGAGGCGTTGTACATGAAGAACAGCGCGTCGTTGGCGCCGGGGGCGCGCACCGCGCTGTGCGCCTGCGGGATCGCGAAGCCGTCGGAGCGCTTCAGCCAGTTTTCCGGCTCGTCGCAGACGAAGCGGTAGACCATCGCGTAGGCCGCGCCGCAATGGGTGTCCCAGATCAGGGTGTTGCAGAGCGGCAGCATGAAGCAGGGATGAAAGCTGATCATGGCGTCGAGGCCGTCGTAATAGCCTCGGGCCGCGTGGATGGGCTTCGACCCGCGCACCTTCTCGGCCGGCTCGCCGAAGAATTTCAGGGTGCCGGGGATATCGTGCGCCTGCATGGCCGCCTTGGCGGCGAGCAGGCCGCCGAAGGCGCTCATGCCGAGCGCCGAATGCGGGTCGGTGTGCCCGCCGGCATGTTCGTTAAGGCCCGCGCGCGGTTCCTTCACGGTGCTGGCCGCCTGGCAGTTGCCGGGCACGGCGTCGTATTCGGCGTAGGAGGCGATAACCGGGCCGCCTCCGCCATTGGTCCACGAGGCCGCGAACGCCGTGGGCATGCCGCCCGACCCTTCCTCCACCTCGAAGCCTTCGGCGCGCAGCCGCTCGACATACCAGGCGGCCGATTCATACTCGCGCCAGGCGGTTTCGGCCTTGTGCCAGATCGCGCTGTTCCATTCCGAAAGCGTGCCGGCGTTCTCGTCCACCCAGCGCGTAGCGGTTTCCTCGGCAATTTTACTGGTCATTTGATCCGTCGTTCCTGGGTCCGCCATATCGTGGGACCGATGCTGCATGTGGATGCGCATGGAAGGCGGAAGTAGCCCTTTTGCGCGCTGTCTGGAGCGAAACAGAAAAACGCTTGCGCAGGAAGTGATATGTTTTACTGTTTGGTGTAAATTTCTTTCACCGCATGGCGCGGGAAGACAGGTGCGTATTCCCTCCACGCAGGCGCTGCGCGCGCTCGACAGTTTCGCCCGTCACGGCAGCGTCTGGCGCGCCGCGGACGAACTGCACCTGACGCGCAGCGCCGTCAGCCACCAGCTTCGCCTGCTCGAGCGCGATCTCGGCTTCGCCCTGCTGGAGCGCGCCGGCAAGGGCGTCGCGCTCACCCCGCGCGGCCGTCACTACGCCAACGACGTGCGCAAGGCACTCACCGTTCTGGGTGACGCCACGGTGCGCCATGCCGGCACGGGCGTCGGCGGCTCGTTCAGCATAAGCTGCACGCCGGGCTTCGCGTCGCTGTGGCTGTGCACGCATATCGCCGCCTTCCGCCAGATGTACCCGGACGTGATGCTGCGCATCCTCACGCCACGCCGGCTGGACGACGTCAGCAATCCGGAGGCCGACGCCTTCATCGCCTTCGGCGAGGGAACATGGCAGAACCGGGCGGTGGAGCTGCTGTGCGAGGTGGAGTTCGCGCCGTTGTGCAGCCCGGCTCTGGTCAACCGCATAGGCGGGCTGTCCCGGCCATCGGACATATTGCGCGCCAATCTCCTGCACCTCGTCGATTCGGAGGACTGGTCGCGCTGGTTCTCCCTCGGCAAGGTGGAGAACCCGAACCCCGACAGCGGCATCTTCTTTTCCGACATGAACCTCGTCATGTCGGCGGCGATCGCCGGGCAGGGCATCGCGCTGGGCGACCAGCTGACGGGACGGCGCGCGCTGATCGATGGCAGGCTGGTGCGCCCCTTCGACATAGCCATCCGCTCGCCGCGCTCCTATTATCTCGTGTCCGAGCACGCCAAGGCGGACCATCCGGTGCTTGCCGCTTTCGCGAACTGGGTGCGCTCGCAACTGGCCGAGAGCGGCGACGCCGACTACCTCTAGGCGATCCGCCTGGGGTGAAGGGAATTTGCCGATCCGGCGAAAACTATTCTGTTGCCGTCCGGCGCGGGCCTGTCCTACGATTTCCCCATGCGCTGAAGGGAGCCTGAATGCAGAAATCAGCCCGTGCAGCAGAACTCAATGCCGAGGGAATTGGCAAGAGCTTCGGTTCTTTCCAGGCGCTCAAGGACGTGTCCCTGCACATTGCCCCGGGCGAATTTCTGACGCTGCTCGGACCGTCGGGTTCGGGCAAGACGACATTCCTGATGATCCTCGCCGGCTTCGAGCAGCCGACCACGGGGCGTCTCACCAGCAACGGTGTCGACATCACGCGCGAGCCGGCCGAGGTGCGCTCAGCCGGTATGGTCTTCCAGGGCTATGCCCTGTTTCCGCACATGACGGTCGAGCAGAACATCGCCTTCCCCCTCAAGGTGCGCAAGCGCCCGGCCGACGACATCAGGAAGCGCGTCGGCGACATGATCGAGCGCGTCGGCCTCAAGGGCCATGGCCACAAGCTGCCCAGCCAGCTCTCGGGCGGCCAACAGCAGCGCGTGGCGCTTGCGCGGGCGCTCGTCTTCGAGCCCGGCGTGCTGCTTCTCGACGAGCCCTTCTCGGCGCTGGACAAGAGCCTGCGCGGCCAGATGCAGACGGAGATGAAGCGTCTGCACGAGGAGACCGGCACGACCTTCGTCTTCGTCACGCACGACCAGAGCGAGGCGCTCGCGCTGTCCTCGCGCGTGGCGATCTTCAACCACGGCGCGCTGCTGCAGGTCGGCGCTCCGCAGGACGTCTACGACCGGCCCTCCAGCCGCTTCGTGGCCGAGTTCCTCGGCGAGATCAACCTGCTGCCGCTGACGGGCGTCGAGGACGAAAACGGCGCGACGGTCGGCCTGTTCGACGAACGCCCCGTGCGGTTGACGGGCGCGCGGGCGCCGCAGACGCGGCCAAACGGCCGCAGCGCCTTTCTGGCAGTGCGGCCCGAATACATGTCGATCGCCGCCGAGCGGCCGGTCGCGGAAAACGCCATCGCCGCGACGGCGACCGCATCCACCTATCTCGGCTCGGCGACGCGGCTCGACCTGATGACGCGCCGAGGTGAACGGCTCACCGTTTCCGTGCCCAACGAGGTCGCAGCCTCGGCGCTGGGCAGCAGCAATTCGGTCTGGCTGACATGGCCGCAGGACAAGGGATTCCTTCTGCCGCGCGAGGCATGATCCATATCGGATTCCGCCATACCGACGACTTCTTGGACAACCAGAAAAGGGGAATGATCATGACATCGGATTTCAGGAAGCAGGCCCTCGACAGCCTTTCGGGACGTCTTGCGCGCGGCGAGATATCGCGGCGTGAATTCGCGTCGCTCGCCGCCATCCTTTTTGCCGGCGTGCCGCTGGCGCTGCGCTCGACAGGCGCGTCCGCGCAGGTCAACGAACTCGTTCTGGTCAACTGGGGCGGCGACGCCAACACCGCCTATGACCTCGCCTACGGCCAGCCCTTCACCCGCGACACCGGCATCGTCGTCAAGGTGGACGGTTCCGGCCCGACGGAGGGAGCGATCGCCGCTCAGTTCAAGAGCGGCAAGCCCACATGGGACCTGGTCGACGCGGACCCGTTCTCGGCCATCGTGCTGGGCAAGCAGGGCATGCTCGAGCCGATCGATTACACCGTGGTCGACAAGAGCAAGTTCCGCGAGGGCTTCGGCTGGGAATACGCCTCCTCGACCTATTTCTTCTCCTACATCCTCGCCTATGATTCCTCGAAATACGAGACCGCGCCGACCGGCATGGCGGACTTCTTCGACGTCGAGAAGTTCCCCGGCAAGCGTTCCATGTACAAATGGGGCGTGGGCATGTGGGAGGCCGCCCTGCTCGCCGATGGCGTCGCGCCCGACAAGCTCTATCCGCTCGACCTGAAGAGGGCGCACGACAAGATCGCGGCCTTCAAGGACAATGTCGTCGCTTTCTGGGGCGGGGGTTCGGAAAGCCAGAGCATCCTGATGGACGGCGAGGCGTCGATGGCGCTGATCTGGTCCACCCGCGCTTCGCTGATCGAGGCCGACAGCGGCGGCCAGATCACCTTCATCTGGGATCAGGGCCTGATCTCGCCCGGCTCGCTGGCCGTCCTCAAGGGCAATCCGGGCGGCAGGGAGGCGGCGATGAAGTTCCTCGCCAGCGTGCAGGACCCCGAGCGGCAGCTCGTCATGTTCGAAAAGCTCGGGCAGGGGCCGGCGAACCCCGCCACGGACGCGCTCATCCCGGCCGACCGCAAGCGCTTCAACCCCGTCGATCCGGAGAACATGAAGAAGCAGATCACGCTCGATATGGAGTGGTACGCCGAGAACTACGGCGCGGCGCTCGACGAATACACGAAGATCATCTCCGCCTGACCGGATAGTTGTCCGGATGCGCTTCTGGTCGTCGAGCCGGGTGAACGCGGCGCTGCTCATGGCGCCGCTTCTCCTGTTCCTTGCGCTTGCCTACGCCATTCCCTTCCTCGGCGTGGTCAAGTGGAGCGTGACGCTGCCCGAGCCCGGCCTCGGGCAGTACCGCACGCTTGCGACCGATCCGCTCGTCCAGTCGGTGGTCGTGCGCACGCTCAGGATATGCCTCGCCGTCACCGTCTTCTCCGTGGCCGGCGCCTATGCGATCGCCGTTCTGTGGGTGCGCGGAACGCCCGGCCAGCGCATGTTCGCGGAGTTCTGCATCCTCGTCCCGTTCTGGATTTCCCTTTTGACGCGCGCCTTCGGCTGGGTGGCGCTGCTGTCCAATCGCGGGCTCATCAACACGTGGCTCCAGTCCATCGGCGTCATCTCCGAGCCGCTCGCGCTGGTGCGCAACGAATTCGGCGTCATCGTCGGCATGACGCATTTCCTGATCCCATTCGCCGTCTTCCCGATCGCATCGGCCATGCGCTCGCTGGATGAGCGCGTGCTGCTGGCGGCGCGCGGCATGGGCGCCAGCCGCACCCGCATATTCTGGACCGTGTTCGTGCCCATGACGAAGTCGGGCATCATCGGCGCCGCCCTCATCGTCTTCGTCTTCGCGCTCGGCTTCTTCGTCACGCCCGCCATCCTCGGCGGCGGCCGCAGCGTCATGATCGCCGAGCTGATCTATCTGCGCATATTCCAGAGCCCCGACTGGGGACTGGGTTCCGCCATCAGCGTGGTGATGGTCGTGGCGGTCGGCCTGCTGTTGGCAGCGCTGTTCCGCTTCATAAAGCCGAAGCAGATGGTGTGACCATGACGAGCTACCGGCCCGGTCCCGTCTCCATTGTGCTCGCCGTCCTGGTTGCGCTGTTCCTGCTCATGCCGCTGCTGGCGGTGGTGCCGGTCTCGTTCACGCCGGGCCGCATGCTGTCCATGCCCACCGGCGATCTTTCGTTGCGCCACTACCGGACGCTGGTGGAGGACCCGCGCTGGCTCAGTTCCATCCTGCTGTCAATCCGCATCGGCGTCGTCTCCAGCCTCTTCTCCACGCTGCTGGCGCTCGGCTTCGGCCTTGCCGTGTGGATGTACCAGCCACGCTTCACGGCCGTGCTGGTCGGCTTCGTGCTGCTGCCCATGGTCGTGCCGCCGGTGGTCTCGGCGATCACGATCTACTTCCTGCTAACATGGCTGTCGGGCTTCAATTCCATCTTCGCCTACGACACGTGGCTCGGTGTCGCCATGGCGCATTCGGTCATGACGGTGCCGTTCGCCACGGTCATGATCCTCGTCGCGCTGAGCCAGGTCGACCGGCGCATCGACCTTGCCGCGCGAGGCCTCGGCGCGACCGTGTGGGAGCGCGCCTTCCACGTCATCATCCCGAACATCAAGTTCGGCATCGTCACGGCGGCGCTGCTTTCCTTCGTGCTGTCGTGGGAGGAGATCGGCGTGACGCTCTTCATCACCAGCGTCAACGCCATCACGCTGCCGCGCCAGATGTGGATGGGCCTGCGCGACAATGTCGACCCGGCCATCGCCGCCCTGTCCGTCATCCTCATCGTGATCACGGTGGCGGTCCTGACGACCCGCGCCTTTATCCAGCGGATCAGGTCCCGCCCGGCCTCCTGAACGACAGCCGCGCGTCAGCGCGGCGCGCGCTTGGCGAGGATGCGCTGCAGCGTTCGGCGGTGCATGTTGAGCCGCCGCGCTGTTTCCGAGACGTTGCGGTCGCACATCTCGTAGACGCGCTGGATGTGTTCCCAGCGCACGCGGTCGGCCGACATCGGGTTTTCCGGCGGCGCGGCGCGCTCGCCGGCGCTGCGCGTCAGCGCCGCATGGATCTCGTCGGCGTCGGCCGGCTTGGAAAGATAGTCGACCGCGCCGAGCTTCACGGCTGTCACGGCGGTCGCGATGTTGCCGTAGCCCGTGAGGATGATGACGCGCGCGTCCTCGCGCCCTTCGCGGATCGCCTCCACCACGTCCAGCCCGCTGCCGTCGGCCAGCCGCATGTCGACCACGGCATAGGCCGGCGGCGTCGCGCGGACCTTGGCCACGGCTTCCTCGACGGTCTCGGCGGTGTCCACGCCGAAGCCGCGTCCTTCCATGGCGCGGGCCAGTCTCGTCAGGAAGGGCCTGTCGTCGTCGACGATCAGCAGCGATGCGTCGCCGGAAATCCCTGAGTTGCTTTCGTCAGCGGTCATGATCGTTCGATCCGGTTATCTAGATATGGTCAATATTGCCCGCAGGTCCGCTTGTCCACTTTCAGGCTCGCTTTTTCAGGTCGGTTTTCAGGGGCTCACGCGGTGTCGAACATGCGGTCGCCCCCCTGCGCGGGGCTGAGGAAAGCCGCTCGCGGCCAGGAGATATGCACCAGCGCGCCCTCTCCGGGCTTCTGCGAGTTGCGGAACGACAGCGAGGCGCCGGATCGCTCGAGCAGCGTCTTGGCTATGAAGAGCCCCAGGCCCAGCCCGCCGCCGCGCTCGGCTCCGTGCCGTGTCGACATATAGGGCTCGCCGATGCGGTTCACGATCTCGGGCGGATAGCCCGGTCCGTCGTCGATGATGGTGAAGGCGACCTGCTCGTCGTTCCAGCGCCATTCGATGGTCACCTGCTTGCGGGCGAAATCGACGGCGTTCTCGACCAGGTTGCCTAGCCCGTAGATGACGCCGGGGTTGCGCCGGCCGACCGGCTCGGGGCCTTTCGTATCTCTCGGCTGCATCCTGATCGACACGCCGAAGTCGCGATGCGGCGCCGTCACTTCCTCGACCAGCGAGGTCAAGGGCAGCCGTGCGAGATGGGATTCGCTCTCGGTCGACAGGCTGGTGAGCTGCTTGAGGATGTCGCGGCAGCGCTCGCTCTGTGAGCGCAGCAGCTTCAAGTCCTCAGCATGGGCGTGCTCCGAGGCCATGGCGCGCTCCATCTCGCGCGCCACCAGCGCGATCGTGGCGAGCGGTGTGCCCAGCTCATGCGCGGCGGCCGCCGCCAGCCCGTCCAGTGCCGAAAGATGCTGCTCGCGTTGCAGCACCAGCTCGGTCGCCGCCAGCGCGTTGGCGAGCAGCCGCGCCTCCTCGGCCACGCGGAACGCATAGATGCCGGTGAACGCGATGCAGGAGGACAGCGCCACCCACAGGCCGGACACGTAGATGAACGGCATGGCGAGTTCCACGCCGTCGAACCACGGTAGCGGCAGGTGCACGAAGGCCAGCAGCGTCGCCATGGCGATGACGAGGCTGCCCAGAAGCGCCGTCATGCGCAGCGGCAGCGATGTCGCCGAAACCACCACCGGAACGGTCATGAGCAGCGAGAAGGGGTTGGTGAGCCCGCCCGTCATGTAGAGCAGGCCGGCAAGCTGCAAGGCGTCGAAGGTGAGGATGCCGAAGGCCGCCGGCGGCGGCAGCCTCTGCGTCGCCGGATAATACAGCGACAGGAAGACGTTGAGCGCTGCCGAGCAGGCGATCAGCGCGAAGCACGGCACTACCGGAAGGGGGAACTCCAGCCAGTTGGCGACGACGAGCACGGTGATGCTCTGGCCGACGATGGCAAGCCAGCGCAGCCGCACCAGCGTGTTGAGGCGAAGCCTGTTGCTCTGGCCGGGATGGGACGGATCGAGGTTCATGACGATCCTTCTACAGCGGTTTGGCGGCTCATGAACATTGTTTTCCCGTCATTGTTTCGCGTCATTTCGGGCGCGGCTTCGCGCGCGCGGTCGCCGTTGCCGCAAGCGGGTCGTCCGGCCAGACATGCTTGGGATAGCGCCCGCGCATCTCGGCGCGCACATCGGCCCAGGAGCCGCGCCAGAAGCCCGGCAGGTCGCGCGTCGTCTGGATCGGCCGGTGCGCCGGCGACAGCAATTCCAGCGTCAGCGGCACCGTCCCGCCGGCGATGGATGGATGCACGTCGAGCCCGAACAGTTCCTGCACGCGGATCGCCAGCACCGGCCATTCGCCGTCGTAGAGGATCGGCACGCGGCTGCCCGACGGCGCGTCGAAATGGGTGGGCGCGAGCGCGCCGATCCGGCGCTGGAGATCGTGCGGCACCAGCGACATCAGCCCGGCATGCAGCGCGCCCGCGTCGATGCGCGCGAACGACGCCTCTCCCTGCAGGAAGGGCAGCAGCCAGTCCTCCAGCGAGGCCGCCAGCGCCTCGTCGGAAACGTCCGGCCACGGGCTGCCGAGGCCGCGATGCAGCCATGACA
>WPCJ01059090.1_pt1 | contig 18485 bp, 16 predicted proteins | sample 5399831 | NCBI WGS metagenome assembly WPCJ01 (sample SAMN12869470, study PRJNA574797) | sludge metagenome | isolation source: wastewater treatment of pH10 | place: China:Beijing | collected 2019-05-20 | reverse complement strand
TCGATCCAGCCGCTGCCGTCCGACCCGAACCTGCTGATCCATCTCGGCCTCGTGGCGGCGCTGATGATCATCTTCCCGTTCTCCAAACTCCTGCATGCGCCGGGCGTGTTCTTCAGCCCGACCCGCAACCAGGCAGACAATCCGCGCGAGCGCCGGCACCTGTCCAAATGGGCCGCCAAGCTCGAAGCCAACCGCGCCGAAAGCGCCTGACGGGAGAGTGGCGATGGACGTCCAGCACCCCTTTTCCGACGAAACGGCCGAACTGCCCGATCCGTCCGAGATGCCCGACCTCAAGGCCGGGGCGATGGCGGAGAGCAAGCCCTATGTCGCGCCCTGCACGATCCAGGAAGCGCTGAACTATCCGGGCGAACTCGTCGAAAACTGGCAGGAAAAGGCGGTCGAGAAGCTCGGCGACCTGGTTTCGCGCTACCGCTCGCTGAAGGTCTATCTCGACTCCTGCGTCAAATGCGGCGCCTGTACCGACAAGTGCCACTACTTCCTCGGCACCGGCGATCCGAAGAACATGCCGGTGGCGCGCCAGGACCTGCTGCGCAAGGTCTATCGCCGCAACTTCACGTTCGCCGGCAAATATGCGCCCTGGCTGGTCGGCGCCGTCGACCTGACCAAGGAGGTGCTGGACGACTGGTATTCCTATTTCCACCAGTGCTCGCAGTGCCGCCGCTGCTCGGTCTATTGCCCCTACGGCATCGACACGGCCGAGATCTCCATGGCTGCGCGCGAGATCATGGACCATATCGGCGTCGGCCAGAAATACTCCAACGAGATCATCGGCAAGGTCTTCAAGGTCGGCAACAATCTCGGCCTGCCGCCCAAGGCGCTGAAGGCAACGCTCGAAGGGCTGGAGGAGGAGATCGAGGAGGAAACCGGGGCGCCGGTCAAGCTGCCGCTCGATGTGGAAGGCGCCGACATCCTCGTCGTCACGCCGTCGGCGGATTTCTTCGCCTCGCCGCACATGGAAGGCCTGATGGGCTATGCCAAGGTGTTCCACGCCGCTGGCGTCTCATGGACGCTGTCGAGCGAAGCCTCCGAGGCGGCCAATTTCGGCATGTTCATCGGTTCCTACGAGACGATGCGCAACGTGTCTCTGCGCATCCGCCACGCTGCCGAAAAGCTCAAGGTCAAGCGTATCATCATCGGTGAGTGCGGGCACGCTTGGCGCGTGGCCTACTCCTTCCTCAACACGCTCGCCGGTCCGTTCGACTTCCTCGATCCGGCCTATCCGGTGCCGCAGCACATCCTCGAATTCACCCATGGCGAAATCGAGAAGGGCACGGTGAAGCTCGACAAGTCGAAGAACGATCACATGACGCTGACGTTCCACGATTCCTGCAACGTCGCCCGCGCCTCGCGCATGGGCGACAAGCCGGGCGGCCAGTTCGAGATCCCGCGCGCCGTCATCAAGGCCTCGTGCAACAATTATCATGACATGCCGGACGACACGATCCGCGAGAAGACGTTCTGCTGCGGCGGCGGCGGCGGGCTTCTGACCGACGAACTCATGGACCTGCGCAAGAAGGGCGCCATGCCGCGCATGCGGGCGCTCAAGGAGGTCGAGGTCAATCACGGCGTCACCCACATGGCCGCCATCTGCGCCATCTGCAAGGCGCAGTTCTCCAAGGTCCTGCCGATGTACGGTTTCGATCGCGAGGCGATCGTCTCGGTGCATCAGCTCGTCTCCAATGCCATCGTCCTTGATCAACCCATCGAAGCCGAAGCCGACTGAACGTGTCACAGCCGGGCTTCGCGCCCCGGGAGGAAAACCATGAACGAGATGTCCGATCCCAAGAAGGTCACCCACCGCCGCTTCAAGAGCGGCGAGAACATGTGGAAGTGGGACGATCTTCAGGACAAGATCTTCCAGGGGGACCACTCCTACAAGTGCCCGACCTACGTGCACCGCACGCCGCCGTGCCAGGGCTCCTGCCCTTCCGGCCATGACATCCGCGGCTGGCTTGCCATCGCCCGCGGACAGGACAAGCCGCCGGTCGCCGGCATGGCCTGGCAGGAGTACGCCTTCCAGCGCATGGTTGAAGCAAACCCGTTCCCGTCATCGATGGGCCGCGTCTGCCCGGCGCCCTGCGAGGATGGCTGCAACCGCAACGAGGTCGACGAATTTGTCGGCATCAATGGCGTGGAGCAGTATGTCGGCGACTGGGCGATCGAGAACGGCCTGAAGCTGCCGGCCCCGACCGCTGAAACCGGCAAGAAGATCGCCGTCATCGGCGGTGGTCCCGCCGGATTGTCGGCCGCCTATTTCCTGCGTCGCGACGGCCATGACGTCACCGTGTTCGACGCGCACGACAAGCTCGGCGGCATGATGCGCTTCGGCATCCCCGGCTACCGCACGCCGCGCGACATGCTCGACAACGAGATCGGCCGCATTCTCGATCTCGGCGTCAAGGCGCGCCTGTCCACCAAGGTCGGCACCGATGTTTCGGTCGAGACGCTGGAGAAGGAGTTCGATGCGATCTTCTGGGCCGTCGGCGCGCAGAAGGGCCGCCCGCTTCCGGTGCCCGGCAACGACGCTCCGAACTGCATGACCGGCGTCGAGTTTCTCGATGCCTTCAACAAGGGCAGGATGTCGTCGACCGCCCGGCGCGTCGTCGTCGTCGGCGGTGGCGATACCTCCATCGACGTGGCGTCGGTTGCCCGTCGTCTCGGCCACATCAATGCACTGGCGGAAAAGGACGCGGCGTCGTTCGACACGCTCGGCTACACCGCCCATGACGTCTCCGGCGCACTGCGCCGCGAGGGCGTCAGCGCCACGCTGACCTCGCTGTTCCCGATCGAGAAGATGACGGCGGCGGAACGCGAGCGCGAGGACGCGCTGCGCGAGGGCGTCGATATTCGCGGCGGCGTCATGCCGATCGAGGTCGTGCGCGACGAGACCGGCAAGGCAACCGGCCTGAAGATGTGCGAGTGCGACATGAAGGGCATGACCCCGGTCGCGCGGGAAGGCACCGAATTCGTCATCGAATGCGACATCATCGTCTCGGCCATCGGCCAGATGGGCGATCTCGCCGATGGCCTGTCGGCGCTCGACAATGGCCGCGGCTTCATCAACGTCGAGGCCGGCTACAAGGTGAAGGGCAAGGACAAGCACTTCGCCGGCGGCGACGTCATCCGCCCGCATCTGCTGACGACCGCCATCGGCCATGGCCGCGTAGCGGCCGAGACCATCGGCGTGTTCCTCCAGGGTCGCGAGATCGAGAAGCGCCCGAAGGTCGATGTGCACCAGTTCAACCTGCTGGAGGAATTGCACCAGCGCAACCTCGAGCCGGAGCCCTTCAAGGGTGGACAGGAACGCGGCACGTCTTCGGCGAAATTCGCCGTGCACAATTACGAGGACCGCTCCGCCTCGCAGATCATCTCGCACGAGTTGCTGTTCAAGGGCCATTTCCCCTTCGTCGCGCGCAACCGTCGCCATGAGCGTCACGTCGATTCAAACAACGTGATTGGTGATTTCGAGGAGCGCATCGTCGCGTTCTCCGAAGAGCAGGCGCGCAAGGAGGGCGAACGCTGCATGAGCTGCGGCATGTGCTTCGAGTGCGACAATTGCGTGATCTACTGCCCGCAGACCGCCGTCTCGCGAGTTCCGAAGAAGGAACGGGCGCTCGGCCGCTACGTCCAGACCGATTACTCGATGTGCGTTGGCTGCCACATCTGCGCCGATGTCTGCCCGACCGGCTACATCCAGATGGGTCTCGGGGAGTGACCTGACCATGGCGCAGTTCGTCCGCACCCTTTTTGGCCTGCTGGCACCGGCCGCGATCCTGGCCCTGCTGGCGATCGTCCCGGCATCGGCGGGCGATGCGCTGCGGCCGGATGTGCCGAAGGCGGCGGCGGGCACGAGCTGCGTGCGCGAGCCGGACTTCATGCGTCGCAATCACATGTCGATGCTGACCCACAAGCGCGACCTGACAGTGCATGAGGGCGACCGCACGCCGGAGGCGAGCCTCAAGGAATGCGTGACCTGCCACGCCGTCGCCGGTGACGATGGCCAGCCGGTCAAGGTGTCCGATCCGAGGCATTTCTGCCGGGCCTGCCATGACTATGCGGCGGTGAAGGTCGATTGCTTCCAGTGCCACGCGTCGCGCCCGGAAGCGTCCGGTGCGGCCGCGCTGGACGGGGGCCAGGACGCCGAAATCGCCGCCCTGTCGGCCTATCTCAAGGGGGTAGCGCAATGAGCTGCGACAAGGACGCCTGTTCCTGTTCGACACCGGCGCCGGGACTTGAGGCCGGTCGCCGTGCCTTTCTGAAGTCCGGGGCGGCCTTTGCGACCATCGCCCTCACGCCGACCGCCACCTTGATGGCCTTCGGCGAGGCCGCAGCCGCGCCGCAGGAAAAGCTGAACCCGAAAGCCCGCTGGGGCATGCTGATCGACGTGGCGAAATGCAGCGATGGCTGCGACGCCTGCGTGACCGCCTGCCGCGCCGAAAATGGCTGGGCCGAGCCGAAGAACCTGGAAACCGACGCGCAGTGGATCCGCAAGGTGACCGTCAGGGACCCGGCTTCCGGCTCCGTCCGCAGCCTGCCGTTGATGTGCCAGCACTGTGCCTCCGCGCCCTGCACCGACGTTTGCCCGACCGGCGCCTCCTTCAAGCGCGCCGATGGCATCGTGCTTGTCGACAAGCATCTGTGCATCGGCTGCCGCTATTGCATGATGGCCTGCCCGTTCAAGGCGCGCTCCTTCATCCACGAGGAACTCGAAGACCAGAAGGCGCACGCGCCGCGCGGCATGGGCACGGTGGAATCCTGCACCCTGTGTGTGCATCGCGTCGACGCCGGACAGATCCCGGCCTGCGTGGAGAACTGCGCGGCGACCGGCGGCGGCGCCATGATGTTCGGCGATCTCAACGACCCGAATTCCGAAATCTCCAGGCGCGTCGCCGAATTGTCGGCAACCCGGCTGCGTGCCGACCTCGGCGTCGATCCGGGCGTCCGCTACGTGAACCTGTAGGAGGCTGCGCGACATGGCTCACATCGTGTATCGCGAGGCGCAGGCCCGGCCGTTCCTGTTTGCCTTCATGGGCGTCATGTCGGTACTGTTCGTCGCCGGCCTCGGCGCGGCCTACTACATGGAGCACAACGGCCATGTGGTCACCGGCATGTCGAACGGCATCGTCTGGGGCCTGCCGCACGTGTTCGCCATTTTCCTGATCGTCGCGGCGTCCGGCATCCTCAACATGGCATCGCTGGCGTCCGTCTTCGGCAAGATGACCTACAAGCCGAAGGCGCGCCTGTCGGGACTGATGTCCATCGCGCTGCTGGTCGGTGGCCTGTCGGTGCTCGTGCTCGATCTCGGGCGTCCGGATCGCCTGACCGTCGCCATGACCTCCTACAATTTCAAGTCGATCTTTGCCTGGAACATCTTCCTCTACACCGGGTTCCTGGTGCTGGTCGGCCTCTACCTGATCGTTCAGATGACGCGCCGCTGGGTCGGCCTGACGGGCGCCGTCGGCACGGCGGCGTTCCTGTGGCGCCTCATCCTGACTACGGGCACCGGCTCGATCTTCGGCTGGCTGGTGGCACGCGAGGCCTACAATGCCGCGATGATGGCGCCCCTGTTCATCGCCATGTCGCTGTCGCTCGGCCTGGCGATCTACATCACCACGCGCATCCTCCTCGACATCGGCTGCGAACGGTCGCTCGGGGGAGAACTAGTGCAGCGGCTGGCCAAGCTGCTCGGCATCTTCGTGGCGGCGACGCTCTATTTCATGCTGCTGATGCACGTGACCAACCTCTACTCGGCCTCGCGCGCCGAAGTCGTGTGGTTCCTGTTGTGGGATGGCGGCATCTATCCGGCGATGTTCTGGCTCGGTTACGTGCTCCTGGGCAGCCTTGTTCCGATCGCCTTGGTTTATTCGCCATCGATCAACTCCCGTCCGTTGCTGATCGGACTCGCCTCGACTCTGGTCGTGGCCGGCGGTCTGGCGGCGATCTACGTGATCGTCATCGGCGGCCAGGCCTTCCCGTTGCGGATTTTCCCCGGGATGGAGGTGTCTTCGTCCTTCGGTGACGGCGAGGTCCTGCGTTACGTGCCGACCTTGCCAGAACTGCTGCTCGGCCTCGGGGGCTGGGCCTTCGCCGCGCTGATCACGCTGGTTGGTGTCAAGCTGCTGCCGATCCTGCCGGTCGAGGACGCGGCGGCGGAACCCGCGGCCGCTTGACCGACATGGCGCGCCTGTTCGTTTCGGCGGCGCATAAATCGTCCGGCAAGACCACGGTCACCATCGGTCTCGCCGCCGCGTTCCGCGCGCGCGGCCTCGATCCGGCGGTATTCAAGAAGGGTCCGGACTATATCGACCCGCTCTGGCTGGCGCGCGCCTCGGGCCGGGCGGTCTACAATCTCGACTTCAACACCCAGACCGGCGGCGAGATAAGATCGCTGTTCGCCGAGAAGGCCGCCGGGGCCGGCGTGGCGCTGATCGAGGGCAACAAGGGCCTGCACGATGGTGTGGACACCGCCGGCAGCGATTCCTCCGCCGCACTCGCCCGCGCGCTCGCCGCGCCGGTCGTGCTGGTCGTCGATGTCACCGGCATGACGCGCGGCATTGCGCCTCTGCTCCTTGGTTACAAGGCGTTTGATCCGGAGGTGCGGATCGGCGGTGTCATCCTCAACCAGGTCGCCACCGCCCGCCAGGAGCAGAAGCTCCGTGCCGCCGTTGCCGCCTACACCGACATTCCCGTTCTCGGCGCGTTGCCGCGTGCACCGGCAGTCATCGTCAAGGAACGGCATCTCGGGCTCACCACGCCCGGCGATGCCGATGGACCGGACGCGCGCATCGAGGCGATCCGGACCGTTGTCGAGGTCGGTGTCGATGTCGATGCCGTTCTGGCGCTGGCGCGCACCGCCCTGCCGTTCCAGGCTCCGGCGCGGCCGCTGGCACCGGCGCGCAACGCCGACATTGTCATCGGCGTGGCTCGTGACGAGGCGTTCTGCTTCTACTACGCGGACGATCTTGAGGCGCTGGAGCGTGCCGGCGCGCGGTTGAGTTTCTTCAGTCCCTTGCGCGATGCGCGGTTGCCGGCGGTCGATGGCCTGTTTGTCGGCGGCGGATTTCCCGAAACCCATGGTCCCGCGCTCGCCGCCAATGCCGGCTTGCGGGCGGATATTGCCGCTGCCGTCGCGGCTGGCATGCCGGTCAGGGCCGAGTGCGGGGGGCTCATGTACATGGCCCGATCGATCGCCTTTGGTGGTCGCAGCGATGCGATGGTCGGCGCGGTTCCCGCCGACGCCGTCATGATGGACCGGCCGCAGGGGCGGGGCCTCGCCCTGCTGGCGCCGGCCGGCGCATCGCCGGGCGAGACCATTCCCGCGCATGAATTCCACCATGCCCGCCTGGTCGGGCTGTCCGACGATGCGCGGTTTGCCTGGCGCGTCCTGCGAGGCGACGGCATCGACGGCCGGCATGACGGCGTCATGGTCGACAATCTCGTCGCGGGCTTCTGCCATTTGCGCGACACGTCGCGATTTCGCTGGGCGGATGCGTTCGTTGATCAGGTCCGCCGCCGAAAGAACCAGACCGGCAGCCGCCGGGTGAACAACTGAGCAAACGGGAGAAAGCCATGGCAATTGAATTCGAAGGACGCGAAATCGAGACGACCTCGAGCGGCTATCTTGTGGACCAGGAGGACTGGAGCGAGGCGCTGGCGCGCCACATGGCCGGCCTCGATGGCATCGAACTGGGCGAAAAGCACTTCGATGTCATCAACTACTTGCGCGAGGAGTATTTCGACAATGGCGGCAACCTGCCCAACACGCGCACCATCATGAAGTCGATGTCGGAACGCTGGGGCCAGGACATTTCGCAGCGCGACCTCTACGACCTGTTCCCGCTCGATCCGTCCAAGCAGGGCGGGCGCATCGCCGGGTTGCCGGAAAGCAAGCGCAAGGGCGGCTACTGACCGGTCTGCCGTGTCGGTCAGCGCCGGCACGGCCGCTCCGGATCGTGGAAAGTTGAACGCGGTGTGTACGGAGTGCGGCGCTTTCGCCAATGGCGCATCACCGGGGAACGCCGTAGTGTCGAATTGGTTCGAATGCATCGGTTTGCGGGATGATTGACATTCCGCGCCTTTTGGTATTCAAAAATTCGCATACGTGAAATCGTCGCCTCACAGCGCATCAGGGAGGAACGGATGTCCGCTGAAAATTCCAAGAGCATGTCGATCATCGTCACCAAGGGCACGCTCGATTGGGCCTACCCTCCCTTCATCCTGGCGACCACGGCCGCGGCGATGGGTGTCAACGTGACCCTGTTCTTCACCTTCTACGGCCTGCAGCTGCTGAAGAAGGATCTGAACCTTCAGGTGTCCGCGCTCGGCAATCCGGGCATGCAGATGCCGATGATGGGCATGCACATTCCGATGCCCAACATCGTCAACGTGATCCCCGGGGTCGATGCCGCCGCCACCGTCATGATGAAGAACCTCATCAAGAAGAAGGGCGTGGCCTCCATCGAGGACCTGCGCGAGGCCGCCATTGAATCCGAAGTCAAGATGATCGGCTGCCAGATGACCATGGACCTCTTCGAGATCAAGCGCGAGGACATGATCGACGGCATCCAGATCGGCGGCGCGGCGACCTACATGGAAAACGCGCTGAAGTCCGACATCAACCTTTACATCTGATCGCCCGGGCCCGGCCGGTGGCCGGGCTCGACACCGCATGCCAGCATCGTGGAGGATTACGCATGGCCGACGTGACCGTTGACGCAAAGGGACTGAATTGTCCGCTCCCCATCCTGCGCGCCAAGAAGGCGCTGAAGGACCTGAAGTCGGGCGGCACGCTGGAAGTGCTCGCCACCGATCCGGGTTCGGCGGCCGACTTCGAAGCGTTCTGCCGCACCACCGGCAACCAGCTCATGGAGCATTCGGTTGACGGCGGCGTCTACCGCTTCCTGATCAAGCACAGCGCCTGATCAACCGGACCTGAACGGACTTCGACGGGCGGTGCGCAAGCACCGCCCGTTTCGTTTTCATGCGTGTGCGGTCATTTCGTGGCTTCGAGGCTGAAACGATAGCCGGCATGGCACCCGACGCAGATCGTCAGGATATCGGCAAGTGCCGCCGTCGCCTGTTGTGGCCCGAGGCCGGCGCCGGCGTCTGCGGCAAGTTGATCGAAGCCGTCATGCATGGTCGGTCCGATCAGCTTGAAATCGATCGGCAGTTTGGCGAGCAGCGTGAATGGCGGCTCCTGATGGCCGGAGCGCCCTGCCTGCCGGGCCACCGCGGCAAGGGCCGTCATGTCATTCCGTCCGATCGCATCCCCGGCCTGCTGCACGGTCTCAAGCAGGCCGCGCATGTCGGCGCGCAGGAAATCGCGCTCTTCCGGCGAAAGCAGAATGGCGATCCGCCCGTCCTCGGTCTGGCCGGTGCGTCCACTCAGGACGAACAGGTAGACCAGAGCCGCCACGGCGCCGGCAAGCACCAGGTTGAGCGCGAGCGAAAGGCGGAGCCAGCGCACCCCGCCCACTTACATCGTCCGCCCGTAGTAGAGCATCGAGGCGTGGGTGGCCTCTGCGAAGAACAGCCAGCGCTCGGTCGCCACGCCGACTGCGGCCGAGGCGGCCGCGACAAGCGCTGCCAGCACGCCGGCAATCCCGGACATCGGCACGATGAGGACCAGCGCGGTCAGGACCGCCGGAACGGCAAACAGCAGCAGGTGGACGAGCTGGCGCAACTTCGCGGCATGCTTGCGCGCCACCTGGTAGCCCATTTCGCGCATCAGGAAGTTCTCTTCCGTATGCGGCATCTCAAGCAGCCGCACTGCGCCGAGGCGGTCGAGCCCGGTCGCCGTGCCAAGCGTGTTCTGCGCCGGCGTATCGTCGATGGTGCGCCAGTAAGCGTACTTCGTCGCCCAGGCCAGCAGCGTCAGCGCCAGCGCGACGCCGGCGAATGCCGGCGCATAGACGCCGAACACGCGGGCAATGGCGACCAGGAGCAGTGCGCCCGTCATGCCGCCGAGCACGACATAGGCCGGCGGCACCAGCAAGTTGTGCCACTGGCGGATCGGCTTCAGCGATGCGTAGATCATCGACGTCGACACCACCGTGACCAGCGCCATGACCGCCGACAGGGCCGCCATCCAGCCGAACAGGCTGCCATGCGTGTTGAAGAACACCCAACCGATGCCGAACAGGCCGGCCGGCACGAAGGTCGCAATCGCAATGACGCCTTCGCGCGCCAGCCACGACGAGCGCCACTGCGTCAGCGCCTTGAGGAAACGCTCCGGATGGCCGAGGTGCAGCATGGAGGACAGCAGGCCGGCACCGATCAGGCCGAGCGAAACCGCCATGGCGACGAAACCGAGCCAGGTGTCGGCCGGCAGAAGGCCGCCAAGCGCGAAGATGGCAAGAAGCGCCAAGAGGCCGTAGCCGGCGCCGGACGCCGTGGTGAAGAAGATGACGGAAAAGGCGGGATGCATGGTTCTTCCTCCGTCAGCGGGACAGGACCGCGTCGACCCAGCGCAGGAACTTGCCGGCCTTGTCGCGCGGGGCATCGGATACGGGCAGTTTGGCCTCCGCCGCCGAGATCGGCTTCGCCGCCGGCCTCGGGGGCAGGTACTTCGACGTCGGCTGGTAGCCGGTCTCGGGCATCAGGTCGTAGCCGCCGCGCTCTCGCGTCAGCCGCGACACATGGGATTCCGGATCGTTGAAGTCGCCGAAATGCCGTGCTTTGGCCGGGCAGGTGGACACGCAGGCGGGAACGCGGTCGGCTTCCGGCAGGTTCTCGTTGTAGATCTTGTCGATGCACAGCGTGCACTTCTTCATGACGCCCGCATCCTCGTCATACTCGCGGGCGCCATAGGGGCAGGCCCAGGAGCACAGCTTGCAGCCGATGCAGATGTCGGCGTTGACGAGCACGATGCCGTCTTCGGCCCGCTTGTAGGATGCACCGGTCGGACACACGGTCACGCAGGCCGGAAACTCGCAATGCAGGCAGTTCTTGGGGAAATGCACCGTGCGGGCGTTCGGCCCCTGGCCGCCAGCCTCGTAGGTATAGACCCGGTTGAACCAGACGCCGCGCTGTTCGGCCTGGTAGGCATTGAGATCGGTCAGCGGCGCGGAATGGCCCGACGTGTTCCATTCCTTGCAGTTGGTGGCGCAGGCATGGCAGCCCACGCACGTGTCGAGATCGATGACGAGGCCGAGGCGCTTGGCGCCGCGCTGTTGCGGGAGACTGGTCATCAGCGCACACCCTTCCTTGTCTTGCCGCCGGCATTGAAGCGGTTGACGGTCGGCGCCGGGTCAAGACCGACCGGCAGGTTGATGGTCGGGAACTGCGGTTCGCTCACCTCTTCGCCGGGCTCGCACTTCTCCACCCGGACCCGCAGGTCGAACCAGGCGGCCTGGCCGGTGATCGGATCGGAGTTGGAGTAGCGCCGGCCATCGCGCGGCGGCAGCAGCTCCGAGATCAGGTGGTTGAGCAGGAAGCCCTTCTTTGCCTCGGGCGCATCCGGCGCCAGGTTCCACGACCCCGACCGCTTGCCGATGGCATTCCAGGTCCACACCGTGTCCGGGTTGACACCTTCCATGGTCTTGACCTGCACCTTGATGGAACCGTTGTGCGAGGTCACCCGCACCCAGTCACCGTCATCGATGCCGAGTTCACGCGCCTTGACCGTGGAGATGTAGAGCTTGTTGCGACCGAGGATCTGGCGCAGCCATGCATTCTGCGATCCCCAGGAATGATACATGATCATCGGGCGCTGCGTCAGCGCGTGCATCGGATAGGTCGATGTGTCGACCAGCTCTTCCTCATACGGCATGTACCAGATCGGCAGCGGGTCGAATGCTGCCTTCAGCCGTTCGCGCATGTGCTCCGGCGGCTGGTTCGGCCCGTGGCCTTCCGCCGCCAGCCTGAACTTCTGCATCGGTTCCGAATAGATCTGCATCACGATCTGGTCGGCATGGCCGATGAAGCCCATGTGCACGGCGAAGTCGAGATAGTCCTTGTTGGCGAACTTGTAGTATTTCTGGCTCGGCTCCAGGTGATGATGCCAGAAAGCGCCGTTCTTGATGTATTCATCAAGCTGGTTCGGGTTCGGTTCGCCGCGGCCGAACTTCTCGCCGTCCTTGCCGCGGAACCCGGCGAGCGGTCCGATGCCGGGCGTGCGCTCGTGGTTGACGATATAGTCGGCATAGCCACCGGGATATTTGGGCGTGCCGTCGCTGTTGGTCATGCCGGGCAGCTTCAGCCGCGCGCCGAGATCGAGCAGCACAGACTGGAACCCGCGCACGTCGCGATCCGGTTCGACCACGGGCTGGCGGATGGCGTCGGCCGGACCGTCGGCTTCGCAGATCGGCCGGTCGAGCAGCGAGATGCAGTCCCAGCGCTCAAGGTAGGTGGTGTCGGGCAGGATCAGGTCGGCGTACGCGACCATTTCGGAGAAGTAGGCATCCGAATAGATGATCCGCGGGATCTTGTACTCGCCGGTCGCCGGATCCTTGTCGGTGAGCATCTCCATGACACCCTTGGTGTTCATGGTGGAATTCCAGCTCATGTTGGCCATGTACATGACCAGCGTGTCGATCGGGTAGGGGTCGCCCTTCCACGCATTGGTGATGACCATGTGCATCAGGCCGTGGCTGGCGATCGGCGCCTCCCACGAATAGGCCTTGTCGATGCGCACCGGCGTCCCGTCGGCTTCCAGAAGCAGGTCCTCGGGACCGGTGGTGAAGCCGAGCGGCAAGCCGCCCAGCGGCGTGTTCGGCGCATAGGTCTTGCCGGCCGGCTTCTGGCCGGGCGGGATCGGCTTCGGGAATGGCGGCTTGAAGCGGAAACCGCCGGGAACCTCCACCGAACCGAGCAGGACCTGCAGCGTGTGGATGGCGCGGCAGGTGTGGAAGCCGTTGGTATGGGCGGAGATGCCGCGCATGGCGTGCATGGCGACCGGCCGGCCGATCACCTTGTCGTGCTTGCGGCCGGCCCAGTCGGTCCATTCGATGTCGAGCTCGATGGTCTGCTCGAACGCGACTTCCGCCAGTTCGGCGGCGATGCGGCGGATGTCGGCGGCCTTCACTCCGCAGGTGGCGGCCACGGCATCGGGGCTGTACTGCGGGTCCATGTAGCGTTCGGCGAGGATCTGGAACGCCGGCACGGCCTTGCGCCCATCCTTCAGCCTGACTTCGCCGACGATGGCCGGCACCACCTCCGGCAGGCGGGCGTTGACGAGCTTTTTCGCCTTGTTGTCGAATGCAAGCGGATTGCCGTCCTTGTCGCGCGCAAACAGGCCGTGGTCGGCCTTGCCCGGGTCCTGGATCACCAGCCAGGGCAGGTTGGTGTAGCGCACCAGATAGTCGATATCGACCTTGTCGGCATGCAGCAGCTCGTGGATGAGCGCCATGACGAACAGGCCGTCGGTGCCGGGACGGATGCCGACCCATTCGTCGGCAATCGCGGAATAGCCGGTGCGGACAGGATTGACCGATACGACCTTCGAGCCGCGCGCCTTCAATTTGCCCATGCCGGTCTTGATCGGATTGGAATCATGATCCTCGGCGACGCCGAAGATCATGAAATACTTCGCCCGGTCCCAGTCTGGCTCGCCGAACTCCCAGAACGAGCCGCCGATGGTGTAAAGGCCGGCCGCGGCCATGTTCACCGAACAGAAGCCGCCATGCGCGGCGAAGTTCGGCGTGCCGTACTGGGCGGCCCACCAGCCGGTCAGCGACTGGCTCTGGTCACGTCCGGTGAAGAAGGCAAGCTTCTTCGGATCGGTCGCGCGGATGGTGCCGAGCCAGTCGGTGGCAATCGCCATCGCCTCGTCCCACTCGATCTCCTCGAACTTCGCCTCGCCGCGCGGGCCAACCCGCTTCAGCGGCTTCTTCAGCCGCGCCGGCGAATAGTGCTGCATGATTCCAGACGAACCCTTGCCGCACAGCACACCCTTGTTGATCGGGTGGTCCTTGTTGCCCTCGATGTAGCGGACCAGCCCGTCCTTGAGATGCACCTTGATGCCGCACCGGCAGGCGCACATGTAGCAGGTCGTGTACTTGACCTCGTCATGGACGTCCGGAGACAGATCGATGGCCGGTTCATGGCTCATGGCGGGTTCCTCGTCGGGCGGGGCGCGTCGCGCCGGGTTCAATGGGAAGCGGCGACAGCGCCGGACGGCGTTTCATCCTCGTCGTCTTCACGTGGCTCCTGCTTGCCCAGGCGCCGGCATTCGACGAAGACATTGCCCTTGCAGGCACGGCATCGGTCGTAGTCGAGATTGCGGTAGACCGTTCGCAGCGCCTCGGTCTTCGACATGAAGATGTTCTTGCGCCCGAACTCGTCGATGTAGCCGCCGCGGGTCAACCGCTCGATGACGGCGTCCTTCGGCTTGATGAGGTAGATGCCGCCGCCGCGCGCGCGATAGCGCTTGGCCATCTGCACCAGCGCCTCCGCGCCGGTCACGTCGATGAAGTTCACGCCGTTCATGACGATCATCAGGTGCTTGCGGTCCGGCGCTTCCTTCTCGTACTCGAGGATCGTCTCGGTGAACGTGTTGGCGGCACCGAAGAACAGGGCGCCGTCGAACCGGATGATGCGCAGTTGCGGGCACTCCGGCAGGTCGGCGCGCGCCGTTTCGAACTTGCGCCCGGCGCTTGTCGGGTCGGGCACGCGCACGAGAATCGTCGGGTTCGCGGTCCGATGCAGGAACAACAGCAGCGACAGCATCACGCCGGCGAAGATGGCGAACTCCAGTTCAAGGAAGATAGCCGACAGGAAGGTGACGACGAGCACGATCGTCTCGGTCTTCGAGGTGATCATCACCTGGTGAATGTGATGGAAGTCGATCAGGCCCCAGGCGACGATGAACAGCACGCCGGCCATCGCCGCGTTCGGCATGTAGGCGGCCAGCGGTGCCACGACGAGCACGATGATGGCTAAAAGCCCGCCGGCGAAGATCGATGCCATCGGCGTCTTGGCGCCGGCCTCGTAGTTGAGGCCAGACCGGTTGAACGACCCTGTCGCGACATAGGCGGAAAAGAAGCTGCCGACGATGTTGGACAGGCCCTGGCCGATGAATTCCTGGTTGGCGTCGATATGCTGCCCGGACCGCACCGCAAGCGCCCGCGAGATCGAGATTGCCTCGGTGAGGGCAAACAGCGTGACGGCGGCCACGGTCGGGGCGAGAGCGCGCCAGTCGACATAGTTGAAGCTGGGCGACGACAGTGGCGGCAGGCTCGCCGGCAGCGCGCCGACCGTCTTGATGGTTGCGCCGGCGAACGTGTTGAGCAGCCAGCCATAGATCGAGCCGCCGATGATGGCGATGATCATGTAGGGCAGTTTTCGCCAGTAGCGCCGGATCAGGATGCCGATTGCCATGGTGACCACGCCGACCGAGGTCGTCATCCAGTCGATCTGTGACAGATGCGTTGCGAAGAAACTCACCACCTCGTGAGGATGGGATCCGCGCGGTATGTCCAGTTCGAAGAAGTTCTTCACCTGGTTGAACATGATGAGGATGGCAGCACCGGCGGTGAAACCGATGACGACGGCATGCGAGATGAAGTTGACGATGGCGCCGAGCCGCGCCACGCCCATGATGAACTGGATGATGCCGACCATGAAGGCGAGCGTCAGGGCGAGCGACACATATTGTGCCGACCCGGGCTGGGCGAGGCCGGAGAGTGACGAGAACAGCACGACGGAGGCCGCGGTCGTCGGGCCGGACACCAGATGCCAGGACGAGCCGAACAATGCGGCGATGATCGCCGGGATCACACCGGCGTAAAGTCCATACTCCGGCGGCATGCCGGCAATGGTGGCGAAGGCCACACCCTGCGGCAGCACGACGACGGCGCCTGTCAGGCCGGCCAGGAAATCGGCCCGCAGCGAGTCCGATGTGATGTTCGGGGTCCAGCGAAGAAACGGAAACATCCGCACCAGCAGTGCGGACTTCTGCAACGATCCACCGGGCATGGACAGTTCGCTCATTTCCTCCTCGTCCGGACAACGCCGGGTGCCGGCCGTCAATGGCCGTCTGGATGCTGCAATGGAAACGAGCTTCCGTCCGTGAGAACCGCGCACCGGCGAAACGGCACGCGTGTCATCGCGGCGGATTTCCCTCCGGCCCGCCAATCCATTCAAGAATTTCTATATACCGAAATCGTGTCGAGTCCAGACCGCGAAGCCGGTCCAGCGTCGGAATGAACGCATATGTGACCGGAAAAGTTGCGCTTTTTCGCCGCGCCCGCCTCAACCGGCTGCATCCAGCGCCGCAAGGCCCTGGGTAAGCAGATCGACAACCGGTTTGGGCGGGTTGAGTGCCAGCGCTGCCTCGTGCCCCTCGGGGGACATCTTCTTCCACGTCTTGGCAAGGATGTCGGCCAGCTTTTCCGGCGGATAGGGATATTTGGTCAGAAAGGCGTCGAGCTCGTAGGCCAGGAAGACAAGCGAGGCGACATCCTCAAGCGTCTGCGATTCCGGGTCGGTCTTGACGTTTTCCTTGCGCACGATGCGTCCGACGCGCTCGATCGTCTCTTCGTCATAGCCTAGCGGCCGCATGATTTCGGCGAGTCGCGCGGCATGGCGTCGCTTCAGTTCGTTGCGCCAGCGATAGTAGCCGGCCTTGCCCTCCGGATAGGTCTCGCGCGGGATGAGGAACCGCTCAATGTGCTGGCCGCGAATGGCGATCCGCAATGCGTCCGAGGCGGCGGGACGGAACTTCTCCAGCATTGCCGACATGCGCATGCCGTAGATTTCCGCAGCCGGAACGAGGCGTCCTCCGACATCGGTGCGCGCGGGGTCGGCCGCGTTCGCCGCGTCGATTGCGTCGAAGACAGCCTGCAGCCGGTCGGAATCCATGACAACCTCAAACATAGGTGGGATTGAATATGTCAATCTATGTCCACCGCTGCGCGCCGGTCAATACGCCGGCGCCGCCAATGATTCCGTCCGGTCTTTGACATAGGTCACGGTTGGGAGATTGACGAGTGATATTGATTTTTCGATGTTTCAAAAACAGCCCGTGCGAATCCGGTCGGACGAAATGAGCGTCGTGGTCCTCGGCATCGGTAATATCCTCCTCACCGACGATGGAATCGGTGTTCGGGTGGTGGAAGCACTGGAGCAGGCCGGACCGCAGGGTGCATTGCGCGACGCTCGCTTGCGCGACGGCGGCACCATCGGCCTGGCCCTCTTGAGCGAAATCGATCCGGACGGCGTGCTCGTTGCCGTCGACGCCATGGAAATGGGCGAGGCGCCGGGCACCGTGCGCGTATTCGAGGGCGCGGCGATGGACCTTGCGCTGTCGGGCATCAAGCGCACCGCGCATGAAGTGGCGCTCTCAGATCTCATGATGGCGGCGGAACTCTCCGGTGCCGCGCCGGATCGCCGCGCGCTCGTGGCCATCCAGCCCGACTCCACCGGATGGGGCCTTGAACTGACGCCGAACGTGGCGGCCGCCGTACCGGTTGCCGCGCGCGCGGTCGAAACTGTCGTAGCCCGCTGGACGCGGGAAATCGCCGCGGCGACGCTGTCTGCCGCGATCGAAACCGGAAGGGAGACTGCCGGACATGTCTGAGCACGAGACCATCGGCGAAGTGCTGGCCGCACGCGGCGTCACGCGGCGCGCCCTGCTCAAATACACTGCCTATCTGGCCGCATTGATGGCCCTGCCACCATCGGCATCGCGCAGCATGGCCCAGGCCCTGGCTGGCGCACGTCGCCAGTCGGTCATCTGGCTGTCCTTCCAGGAGTGCACGGGTTGCACCGAATCGCTGACCCGGACGCTCACGCCAACGCTCGAGGAGATGATCTTCAACCTGATCTCCCTCGACTATCACGAGACGCTCCAGGCCGTGTCGGGACATGCGGCCGAGGAAGCCCGCCTCAAGGCGATGGAAGAAAACAAGGGCAAGTATGTTGTTGTCGTCGACGGGTCGATCTCGACTCTCGATGGCGGCATCTATTCGGCGGCGGCCGGCAAGACCAATCTCGAAACGCTGAAGGAAACCGCCAGGGATGCGCTGGCCGTCATCTCGGTCGGCACCTGCGCCGCGTTCGGCGGCATTCCCGCTGCCAAGCCGAACCCGACAGGCGCGGTCTCGGTCTCCGACATCATCAAGGACAAGCCCGTCATCAACATTCCGGGCTGCCCGCCGATCCCGGAGGCGATCGCCGGAACGGTTGCCCAGCTCATCACCTTCGGCAAGGTGCCGGATCTCGACCATCTCGGCCGGCCGAAGGCGTTCTTCGGCGATGCCATCCATGACCGGTGCTATCGCCGGCCGTTCTACGACAAGGGCCTGTTCGCCAAGAGCTTCGATGACGAGGGCGCCCGCAACGGCTGGTGCCTCTACGAGGTCGGATGCAAGGGCCCGGCGACCTACAATGCCTGCGCCACGCTGAAATGGAATGGTGGCGTCTCGTTCCCGATCCAGTCCGGCCACGGCTGCATCGGCTGCTCCGAACCGGGGTTCTGGGATCGCGGCGGCTTCTATGTTCCGCTTTCCGCGCCGACTCCAGGT
>WPCJ01106247.1_pt1 | contig 18486 bp, 8 predicted proteins | sample 5399831 | NCBI WGS metagenome assembly WPCJ01 (sample SAMN12869470, study PRJNA574797) | sludge metagenome | isolation source: wastewater treatment of pH10 | place: China:Beijing | collected 2019-05-20 | reverse complement strand
GAAATTATATTCTATAATCATAGATATTATTATTTGTTTCAACGTAAAATTCGCAAAGTAATTTTCAAGCTTTTGTTAAGTATTTTTGTCTCCGTCTTTGGATTGATGTGTGCTGTTGCAAATACTCATGCAACAACCTATGGAGATGACGGATCCAACACTGTCTCCGGTAATATCACGAATTGTGTGACGGATTCGAATAGATTCAAAAATCCATTTGTTTATTCTGCCTCTGTTTATAGTAACACTTGTACGCTAGTTTATAGTATGAATTCTCCTTCATCTGTTATTTTTGAAGGTGATGTTACTTATGATGTTAGTAATATTAGCGCGCTAAGTCCGACAAGTTTTCTCACTGGCTTAACTGCATGGTTTGCAGGCGAACTTACTGTGCAGGGGAATTATACGATTACCGGGCTTGGTGCGGCTGGTAATACATGGGCATATCCGCAAGCAGCAATGGCAGTTTTAAGTAGTAATGGTGCCCGCCCACAAGGGAGTGATACTGTATGGAAAGCTCCGACAATCACAATGCAGGGTGATGTTAGTGCGGATGGCGGCATATTTTTTTATGCTGCGGGTGGGACGGAGATGTATACTGGTACTAATGACGGATATTTTTTGTCAGATGAAAAAGGAAGCGTCACTGTCGGTGGTAAGGCTACTATGCATGTGAACCCTGACGTTAAAATGTTTTATGATCAGGGTAAGGCTGCTCTTATAACACCGATCAATCTTGGTGATTTGAATGTTACCTTCAACGGCACTCTTGATTTTGATCTGCCCCTGCTGACTGTGACGGATGGTTCAGGGAAAAAATCCGTTTACGGAGCGATTGATGTGCTTGGCTCTTATGCTGCATTACGGTTTACAGCCGGTGGCATCTATACAATAGCCCAGCAATATCAGGACGGATTAAATGGTGTCATGAATGTTTTTAATGACAGTTCCTTGAGTCAAAATGCGTATTGGCCGTCTGTTTACGGGTGGGCTTTTGTATCCGGAAACTGGGATGTGGGAGGTTATCGTAATGGCCAAGAGCCGAGTTTAGCGGAAACTGATCCATCAGTAGCCAGCATGGTGGTTCAGGATATGACCGTGAACTATTCCATGGAAGGAGCAGGACCTGCAGGGATCTGGGGTGTGGTTACACTTGGTCAGCATGCCAAAGCAAACCTGACAAACACTGTTTTTAATCTGACAATGCAAGGCAGCTCTGATACCCGCGCTTCCGTTTTTCTGGGAGGTGTTACACTGACCAATCCGGTATTGTCCGTAGGACAGCAGGCTGTCGCATATTATGATAATGCCCTTACATTAGATAAAGTAAAAGTTGATTTCACAGGGGCGGGTTCAGGCGATTATGTCTCTGTTTTTGATATTGATTCATCGAATACCGTTGTTAATGTAAATAACCAATCAAGCCTGATTGCGGCTGCAAGCACAAAAATCAGCGACCGTTCACTTATCTATATCAACAAGACGTTGGATGTGTATCCGGATGTAAATGGCAACAAGCTGGCTTATACAACGCTTGATTTTACCGCTACGGATTCCACCTTATCCGGTGGGGTCTATGTTGACAGTGTTGACGATGCAGGCGCTTTTACCGCGGCGAATACACTTATTTTGAAACTGGACGGAAACACCACATGGGCTGGTGACCTTTTTGTCTCTGGCATTGTAGATCCACATAATGCTGGCAGTGCAGCCTCGGCTACAATGACCATTGATGGTACAGCGCGCTGGACTGGCACGGTAAATTCCACAAGTGCTCCTGTGTCTCTGACCATTCAGGGGCAGGGTGTCTGGGTGCCGACACGCAATGTCACGGGTGCTTATTTTACACAGGGAACAGTTACGCTGAACGGAGGCACGATACGGGCCAATGATCAGGCGCTGCAATTTACATCACCGCTGAACTTGCTGGCCGGTGGCGGTGCTTTCGACTCCAATAATCAGACAATCACTTTTGACGGGATTGCATCAGGAGCAGGTGCGCTGACGAAAAAGGGGGACGGCATTTTAGTGCTGTCTACCGCTAATACTTATAGCGGCGGTACCGTCATTGAAAAAGGAGAATTATCGGTTTCGTCTGATAGCTATATGGGGAGCGTGGCCAGTGGACTGACTTTTAACGGCGGCTTGTTAAAAGTCACCGGCACAACCATGACTGCAACAGCACGTAATATCACATGGGGTGCGAATGGTGGTGGTTTCGATATTGATGACCAGAATATGGTTTTCACTGTCGCTCAAAATTTAACCGCAGGCGGAAAGCTGATTAAGGAGGGGAGTGGTACACTCGTTTTGAGTGGTACCAATACCTACACAGGCGGGACGGAAATCAATGCCGGTGTGCTATCAGTCGCAGCGGATAAAAATCTTGGCAAAGCTTCGGAAGCGGTGACGATAGGAAAAGCATCATTGCTCTTGAGCGCGGCATTTACTTCGTCTCGCGCTTTGGTTGTCACCGATGCAGGCAGCATAATTGATAATGCGCAGGATAATAGTTTTTCCGGCGGAGTTTCCGGTACAGGAAAACTCAATAAAAAAGGTGCTGGTGTACTGACATTGAGCGGGGATGCAGCCCATTCAGGCGGGACAGCTATACTTGCAGGTACGTTGCAGATCGGCTCTGGTGGGACAACCGGCAGTCTCGCGGGTGATGTTGCAAATAGTGGAAAGCTAATATTCGACCGGTCTGATAGTCTGGTTTTTTCCGGTGCAGTTACTGGCTCCGGCAGCTTGTTTCAGTCAGGCAGCGGTACAACAATATTGACCGGTGATGTGAGCCATACTGGTGGTACCGTAATTGATAAGGGTACCTTGCAAGTCGGTGATGGTGGTACGTCAGGAAGCCTGACTGGTGATGTCAGTAATAGTGGTGTGCTGGCTTTCAAGCGCTCTGACAGTTTAACATTTGTTGGTGCGGTAACAGGCATAGGGTCTTTGCAGCAAACTGGTGACGGAACGACTATTTTAACCGGTGATAATACTTATACCGGCGGAACTGTCATCAATGCTGGCACTCTACAAGTCGGTGATGGGGGAATAACAGGTAATATTGCTGGCGATGTGAGCAATTCCGGTAATTTAATATTCTCACGTAGTGATAACGTTGATTTTACAGGTGTTTTAAGTGGTACAGGAAGCCTCAAGCAATCCGGTACAGGAACACTGACACTCAGCGGTGACAATACAGGTTTTGTGGGTTCGACAAGCGTTTCAAGCGGCACGCTTCTGGTCGATCAGAAACTTGGCGGTGCAATTACGGTTGCATCAGGTGCAACTCTCGGCGGCATGGGAGTGCTTGGCGGTAATGTATCATTGGATGCAGGGGGTATTCTGGCCGGACGGGAAGGACAGACACTAATTTTCGAAAACAATCTCACTCTGGTGACTGGGAATATAGTGAATATTGCACTGGGGCAGTCTGGTCAGACAGGGTTATTCAGTGTTCAGGGTGATCTGACACTCGCTGGCACCATCAATATTACAGACATTGGCAGCTTTGGACCGGGGCTTTATCGCATTTTTGATTATACCGGTAATCTTACTGGTAATACAGCAGTGCTCGGGACCGTTCCCGGTAATGATACGTCGCAAATGACGCTTCAGACTTCAATAGCTAATCAGGTCAATCTGGTGAATGCAGCCGGTCTCGTATTAAATTACTGGGACGGAGCAGATACTACTCTGCATAATAATAATAAGGTTGATGGCGGCTCGGGAACCTGGAAACTGGTAAGCGATGATAACTGGACTGATAAAGACGGTATGGTGAATGCCGTTTGGACAAATGATCAGTTTGCGATTTTTTCGGGCACTGCAAGTACGGTAACCATTGATAACAGCTCCGGTGCAGTTTCAGTTGCTGGCTTACAATTTGCTGCGGACGGCTATCGACTTGAAGGCGATGCGCTGATGCTTGCTGATACTGTCAACAATGCGGCTTCTGTACTTCGCGCGGACAAGGATGTGACAGCTACGATAGCGGTGGAACTGCAAGGCACCAATGGTATTAAGAAGACAGATTTAGGTACGCTTATCCTGACAGCAGACAACACCTATACCGGTGGCACAACAATTGCCGGAGGCACTCTGCAATTCGGAGACGGAGGAACGACAGGCAGTATAACCGGTGATGTGGTCAATGACGGTAAGCTGGCTTTCAAACGCTCTGATACTCTGACGATGAGCGGCACTATCTCTGGCCTGGGCGGGTTATTACAGGAGGGTGCCGGTAAAACCATTCTGACCGGTAACAATACCTATCTTGGTGGCACAACAATCAAGTCAGGGATTTTGCAAGTCGGGGATGGTGGAACCAGTGGCACAATACAAGGTGCTGTGGTGAATAACGGCACACTGACCTTTAACCGGTCTGACAGTTTAAGTTTTAACGGCAATATGTCCGGTAGTGGCACCCTTATCCAGTCTGGTAGTGGCACAACAATTCTGACGGGCAAAAACACACATAGTGGCGGAACCACGATTCAAACCGGCACTTTACAGATAGGCGATGGCGGAACAAGCGGCAGTCTTGCCGGCGATGTGACCAATAATGCAAAGCTCACATTTAACCGCTCCGACAATCTACTGTTCAACGGCGTGGTTTCCGGTACCGGTGCGTTGGTGCAGGCGGGTAATGGCCGGACAGTTCTGACGGGAGAAAACACTTACAATGGCGGGACGACCATTCAGTCCGGTATTCTGCAAATCGGCAATGGCGAGACCACAGGAAGTATCACCGGCAATGTAATTAATGATGCTGTTTTACTCTTTAATCGCTCGGATAGTTTAGTGTTTTCCGGTGAAATATCGGGCTCGGGATCATTGCTGCAGGGCGGCTTTGGAACAACTATTCTGACTGGCGACAGCACTTATAGCGGCGGCACGGTCATCAGCGCAGGAACGCTACAGATTGGTGATGGCGGCAATAGCGGCAGTGTTAAAGGCGATATTGCCAATAACGGTATACTCGCGTTCAAAAGGTCTGATGCACTACAATATGCGGGGACAATCAGCGGGATTGGTAGCGTCGTTCAAAAAGGTGACGGAACCACTGTTTTCTCCGGCAATAATAGTTATTCCGGTGGCTTGGTGGTTGAAAAAGGCACAGCAAAAGCGGGCTATGACAAGACTGCTTTCGGCTCGGGACTGCTGACAGTGCGATCCGGTGCAAAAGCCAATCTTGATGCTTTTAATGTGACTGTTGCAGGCCTCTCTGGGGCAGGCAATGTCGATCTCGGAAATGGCATCCTGACGCTGGAGCAGGACTTCGATACGCTTTTCTCCGGCACCTTGTCTGGTGCAGGAGGGCTGACAAAAAACAAATCAGGGGTGCTGACTTTATCCGGTAACAATGATTATTCGGGTGTAACAACAGTCAATGACGGCATCTTAAAACAAGGTCAGGCGAACGCGTTCAGTCGCAATTCTGTATTCAATACGGGTCAAGACGCTATTCTGGACTTGAATGGTATGAATGCCTCAATTGCTGGTCTGAGCAATGCCGGTACCATAAAATTTGGTGGCAAAGGTGGTACAACTATCACTATAAGCGGCAATTATACCGGCGATAATGGAACTATATTGCTAAACACGGTTCTGGGAACGGATAATTCGCGCACAGATATGCTGAGCGTACAGGGTAATACAGCCGGAACAAGTATACTTAAAGTGACAAACCAGAGTGGTGCCGGCGCACGGACGAATAATGGCATCAAACTGATAGAGGTCGGCGGACAGTCAGACGGCGTATTTGAATTGCTGGGTGATTATAAAACCAAAGACGGGCAACAGGCCGTAGTGGGTGGTGCCTATGCTTACACGTTACATAAAGGTAATTCGTCCGGAACGGATATGAGTAGCTGGTATTTACGCAGTGAAACAACCAATCCGGGGTCAGATCCGCAGCCGCGTCCTAGTGCCGGTGTGCCGGTTTATCAAGCGCTTGCATCGACGATGCAGACACTGAATAAAGCACCAACACTCCGGCAGAGAGTGGGTAGCCGCTATCTCGACAGAGATAGTTATGAACTTACTGATAAAAGCCGGTCATCCGGTCAACAGCAATCTGCATTAACGTCAGAAGTTGACAGGCTCTCTGATAACAAAATGATTTGGGGAAGAATTGAAGGCGCGCATAACCGCCTTAAAGCCCAAGGTTCAGCTGCCGGTTATAGGCAGGAGACAGATAGTTATATTATGCAGGCAGGCGTTGATGGTCAGTTCTATGAGAATGATAATGGACGCTTGATTGGCGGTATTACCGGTCGCTATGCGACAGGCAGCAGTCATATTTATGCCGAACACGGTGATGGCCGTATTGAGACGCAAGCATGGGGACTTGGCGGCACACTGACATGGTATGGAGATAATGGTTTCTATTTCGACGGGCAGCTGCAAGCGACTTGGTATAATAGTAGCCTTCATTCCTTCACTGTCGGAAAAGGTCTTGCAGCCGATAAAAATGGTTTAGGTTACAGTCTGAGTGCTGAAGCAGGCAAACAGTTTGCTCTCGATGCTTATTGGTCTTTGACACCTCAAATACAACTCGAATGGTCAACAGTAAATTTTGATCCGTTCGACGATGCTTGGGGGGCAGCGGTTGCATTACATAAAAAGGATACCAGTCTTAACGCGCGGCTTGGTATTTCAGCAGATTATCAAAACATCTGGCAAGACGATAAAGGTTTAAACCGCAGAGTAAATATGTATGCCATTACAAATCTTTATCAGGAATTTCTTGATGGTTCCAATATCCTTGTAGCGGGATCAGGTTTCAGTCAAAACCGGGATAATCTATGGGGTGGTATTGGCGCAGGCGGCACTTATAGCTGGGCGAATGACAAATATGCGCTCTATGGTGAAGGCTCGATCAATACCAGCCTTCAGAATTTTGCCGATAGCTATACTATCAAAGGTAATGTGGGGCTTTTAATCCGGTGGTAAGAGCGGATAGCCGTGTAATACTCTTCACCACCGGATAGGGCTTTGTCTTCCTCTCAAAAACAGCGATAATGTGTTGGGGAGGAGAGCCGGATGAACACAGGTGAGAATTTGAGCGGGGCTGGTTCCGAGCCTTTATGGCAGCCATCGGCACAAAAGATCGCCGAGGCAAATCTGACCGCTTTTACCGTAAAAGCCCGGAGTATCAGCGGCTTACCTCTTGAGACCTATCAGCAATTACATGATTGGTCTGTTGAGCGACCGGAAATGTTCTGGCCTCTGATTTGGGATGAATGCGGTATTATCGGCCATAAAGGTGCTCGTATTCTGATTAATGCCGACAATATGCTGGCAGCGCGGTTCTTTCCCGATGCAAAGCTGAATTATGCTGAAAACCTGCTGAAAAAAACCGGCAGTGATGATGCTCTGGTGTTCCGTGGTGAGGATCGTGTCCGTTCACGTCTGTCCTGCGATCAGTTGCGGGATCTGGTCTCGCAATTACAGCAGTTCATGCTGGCGCAGGGTGTGCAGGCCGGTGATCGTGTGGCAGCGATGCTGCCCAATATGCCGCAAAGCATTGCTGCTATGCTGGCCTGTGCTTCCATCGGTGCTGTCTGGTCGTCCTGCTCTCCTGATTTCGGTGTACAAGGTGTGCTGGATCGTTTTGGGCAAATATTGCCCAAGCTGTTCATCACTTGCGATGGCTATTGGTATAATGGCAAGGCGCAGCCAACCGGTGAAAAATTAGAGCAGATTGTGCCGCAATTGCCGTCCCTGCAAGCGGTGCTGATCGTTGATTATCTGGGCACTGCTGAAGCTGTGTCCCGCGAGATTCAAAATGGGACACCGGTAAAATGTCTAACTTTCGATCAGGCTGCGGAACAATTCGCACCATCAGAATTGCAGTTCAACCAACTTCCTTTTGCTCATCCGTTGTTTATTCTCTTCTCATCGGGCACAACCGGCATACCAAAATGTATTGTCCATTCTGCCGGCGGCACCTTGCAGCAACATGCCAAAGAACACCGTCTGCATGCGGATATTAAACAAGGCGCCCGGCTGTTCTATTTCACGACCTGCGGCTGGATGATGTGGAACTGGTTGGCTTCAGGTCTGGCTGCAGGTGCGACCTTGTTGCTCTATGACGGATCGCCGTTTTATCCCGATGGCAATGTGCTGTTTGACTATGCGCAGGCCGAAAACATGACCCATTTCGGTACTTCCGCTAAATATATTGATGTTTTGCGTAAAAGTGGGCTCGAGCCTGCGACCAGTCATCGTCTGCCGCATCTGCGTGCTGTTTTTTCTACCGGATCACCACTTTCACCGGAGAATTTCTCCTATATCTATCAGTCTGTTAAGCAGGATATCCACCTTGCTTCCATCTCCGGCGGTACAGATATCGTATCCTGTTTTGTGTTGGGTGTGCCGGTTCTGCCGGTGTGGAGCGGTGAAATTCAGGGGGCAGGTCTTGGCATGGCCGTTGCCGTTTGGGACACGGACGGCACGCCGTTGATGCATGGCAAAGGTGAGCTTGTCTGTACCAAGCCTTTTCCTTGTCAGCCGACAGGGTTCTGGAATGATCCGACTGGTGAGAAATATCGCTCGGCCTATTTCGACCGTTTTGCAAATGTTTGGTGTCACGGTGATTTTGCCGAGCACACGGAGCATGGCGGCATCATCATCCACGGGCGTTCTGATGCCACGCTCAATCCAGGTGGTGTGCGGATCGGCACCGCCGAGATTTATAATCAGGTCGAGCAAATGCCGGAAATTGCCGAAGCAATCTGCATCGGCCAGAACTTTACGGATGATGTGCGTATTGTGCTGTTCGTGCGTCTTGCCGTGGGGATTGAGCTTGATGATGCCTTGCGCGAACACATCAGGCAACGCATCCGCACTGGTGCTTCACCGCGCCATGTACCGGCAAAGATTATCGCAATTGCTGATATTCCGCGCACGAAGTCAGGAAAAATCGCTGAAATCGCGGTGCGCGATGTTGTCCACGGTCGCCCGATTAACAATCGGGAAGCACTGGCCAATCCTGAGGCATTGGCTCTTTATGCTAATCTGCCGGAGTTGCAGATTTAGCACCCTGTCTGGGACTTTTTCCTGAAAGCACTGGGCGTTTCATTTGTGCGGGTGCGGAATGCACGGGAGAAACTTTTTTCATTGCTGAAACCGGCAAGGAAGGCCACGCGTTTGATCGGATGAGTTGAGCGTGTAAGTAGCTCTTTTGCACGTTCCGTCTGCACTTGTTCTTTCAGTGCGCGCAAAGATGTTCCTTCTGCGCTGAGGTGTCGATGCAAACTGCGTACTGACAGGTTGAAGACACTTGCCACATCCTCGGCCACAGGCAGGCCGTTTTTCGCCATGCGCAACAAGCGCCGTACCTGACTTGTCAGCTGATGTTCGCTTTTATAGGGCAGAACAGTGAGCGGCAGAGCGCGTTTGAGCATGCTGTTAATTGCTGCCTCATCCCGTTGCAGCGGGCGTTCTAAAAACACTGCATTGAATTGAATACGTGCGTTTGAGGCTGAAAACTTTAGCTTTGGTGAGAACAGCTTGGGATAAATATCGACATGTTGTGGTTCCGCATAGGGAAACTCGGCGGTTGTAAGCGGTATTCTCTCGTCAATTGCCCAGCAGGCAAAGCCTAAAACATAGCGCAGCAATGTCACGAGGCAGAACTCGCGATAAGCTCCCAGATTCCGCATCTCAGTGATACTGATCGAGGCAATGCCATCGGCAATATCCAGATTGAGCAGTACATCATCCGTGAGCAGGCGATGATGGCGCTTCCAGCGATGGAGGGCAATGCCAAGCGTTGCGGCACCAAGGGAGGCGCGGCAAAGCATACCATAGGTGCCCCACGGTAATTTGCGGGAAAACCAGCCCAGAGCTTCATCATCAAGCTCCTGCATTGCCTCCCAGTTCAGGTCTTCAAACTGATCCGGTGTAACGCGTCCGTTCTCATCGGCAAGGCTTTCTGGCGGAATTTGTGCCTTTTCCAATGCTGCGGCAGGATCTGCCCCATATTTTACGTAGGCCTGCAAAATACAACGGACAAAGGCCGCAGGGATGACCGCTGCCGCTTTTCCTGTGTGAGAAGAGACCGAATTTTGATCTGTCATAGCTGTAGTTTGTAGCCAAATGGCCGATTTTGCAACCTGTCTGGCCAGTCAGATACCGGCTTATGGTACAACATAGGCAAACTGCAAAACGGTTTGGGAGGACTGTTGTTGATGACACCAAGCCTTGACTTCCTTTTGGGAGAGGAAATCGCCCAGCTGCGGGATAGTGTACGTGCATTCGCTGAGGCGGAAATTGCACCCCGCGCGGCATATATCGACAGCAGCAATCAATTTCCTGCCGATCTGTGGAAGAAGTTCGGGGAGATGGGATTGCTTGGCCTCACCGTACCGGAAGAAGATGACGGCACCGGCATGGGCTATCTGGCGCATATTGTGGCGATGGAAGAGATTTCGCGCGCCTCCGCCTCTGTCGGCCTGTCTTACAGTGCCCATTCCAATCTTTGCGTCAATCAAATCCGCCGCAACGGCAATGCAGCGCAAAAGGCCAGATATTTGCCAAAGCTGATTTCCGGGGAGCATGTCGGCGCCTTGGCGATGTCCGAGCCGGATGCGGGCTCTGATGTTGTTTCAATGAAATTGCAGGCGCAGAAGCAGACAGACCATTATATCCTCAACGGCTCGAAAATGTGGATTACCAATGGCGGTGATGCGGATGTGCTGGTTGTTTATGCCAGAACCGGCGCCGGCAAAGGGGCGGAAGGCATAACTGCTTTTCTTGTCGAAAAGAGTATAGCCGGTTTCAGCCACGGCGCGCATCTTGATAAGCTCGGCATGCGCGGCTCCAACACATACCCGCTATTTTTCGATAATTGCCTTGTGCCTGCGGAAAATGTGCTCGGCGGTGAGGGCAACGGCGTTAAAGTTCTGATGTCGGGGCTTGATTATGAACGGGTGGTTCTGAGTGGCGGCCCCCTTGGTATCATGGCCGCTTGTATGGATATCACGCTGCCCTATATGCATGAGCGCAAGCAATTCGGCCAGCCGATCGGCGATTTTCAGCTCATGCAGGGCAAGCTGGCCGATATGTATTCCACATGGCAGGCCGTGCGCGCCTATATCTATGCTGTTGGCGCGGTATGCGATCGTAATGACCATTCCCGAACTATGCGCAAAGATGCGGCAAGCGCCATCCTCTATGCCGCAGAAAAAGCGACATGGATGGCCGGAGAGACAATCCAGACACTCGGCGGCTGCGGCTATACAAATGATTATGCAGCGGCACGGCTGTGGCGCGATGCCAAATTATACGAAATCGGTGCAGGGACTTCAGAAATCCGCCGGATGCTGATCGGGCGGGAACTCATGGCTGAAACCAGATAATCGGGGCATGAATATGAGTGTTCTGAAAACTGCTCTCAATGTGCATGGTGAGGAATTTACTGCTAATCACGCTGCCATGCGCTCTCTGGTGGAGGAGCTGCGTGGCCGCAGCCAGATTGCCTGTGCCGGAGGCGGGGAGGCTGCATCGGCACGGCACAAGGCGCGGGGCAAATTGTTAGCGCGTGAGCGTATTGATTTGCTGCTTGATGCCGGTGCGGCTTTTCTGGAAATCGGGCAACTTGCCGCCAACGGACTTTATGATGATGACGCGCCGAGTGCCGGTCTTGTGGCCGGTATCGGCTGCGTTTCAGGCACACAATGTATGATTATCGCCAATGATGCGACGGTTAAAGGTGGCACTTATTATCCGCTCACGGTCAAAAAACATCTGCGTGCGCAGGAGATTGCCGAGCATAACTATCTGCCCTGCATCTATCTGGTGGATTCCGGTGGCGCTTATCTGCCTAGACAGGATGAGGTGTTTGCCGATCGTGAGCATTTCGGCCGGATTTTTTACAATCAGGCGAATATGTCGGCAAAAGGCATTGCGCAGATTGCGGTGGTGATGGGCTCCTGCACGGCAGGTGGTGCATATGTGCCTGCAATGTCGGATGAAACGATTATCGTGCGCAATCAGGGCACCATCTTTTTAGGCGGCCCGCCACTGGTCAAAGCGGCAACCGGTGAAGTGGTCACAGCGGAAGATCTGGGTGGTGCTGATGTGCATACAAGCCAGTCCGGTGTGGCCGATTATCTTGCGGAAAATGATGCCCATGCGCTGGCAATCGCCCGCCGGATCGTTGCCAATCTGAATATCACGACAAAACCTGACCTACTCAATGGTGGTGAGGAACCGCTTTACCCGCCTGAAGAGCTCTACGGCATTATTCCTGCAAATCCGCGCCATCCGTATGATGTCCGCGAGGTGATTGCGCGGCTGGTTGACGGCTCACGCTTTGACGAGTTCAAGGCGCGGTATGGTGCAACGCTTGTGACCGGTTTTGCGCAACTCTATGGCGCAACGGTCGGCCTCATTGCCAATAATGGTATTCTGTTCGGTGAATCTGCGCAGAAAGGTGCGCATTTTATCGAGCTTTGCGCACAACGGCATATTCCGTTGGTTTTTCTGCAAAATATTGCCGGTTTTATCGTCGGGCGAAAATACGAAAATAACGGTATTGCCAAAGACGGCGCGAAAATGGTGACGGCTGTAGCAACGGCTCAGGTTCCAAAAATCACAATGCTGATCGGCGGCTCTTTTGGTGCCGGTAATTACGGCATGTGCGGCAGAGCCTATTCGCCGCGCTTTCTGTGGACATGGCCGAACAGCCGCATTTCGGTGATGGGCGGTGAGCAGGCCGCAAGCGTGCTCGCCCGTGTGCGACGCGATGCTTTGGAAGCGCGCGGAGAAAGCTGGAGCGCTGCGGATGAAGAGGCATTTCAGGCGCCGATCCGCGAGCAATATGAAACGCAGGGCAATCCCTATTACGCAACAGCGCGTCTTTGGGATGACGGCATTATTGATCCTGCTAAAAGCCGTCGCGTTCTCGGTCTTTCACTGGCCGCTGCGCTGAATGCTCCGGTGAAGGAAACCAAATTCGGTCTTTTCAGAATGTGAGGCAAATCATGTATGAGGCCTTGGAAATTACCCGCGACGGCGCCGTGGCAACCATCTGGATGAACCGGCCGCAACGGCATAATGCGTTCGACGCTGCGCTCATTGCTGAGCTGACACAAGCCTTTACGCAGCTTGGTACGGATGATGACACCCGTATTGTGATTTTGTCCGGTCGCGGCAAAAGCTTTTCCGCAGGCGGCGACCTCAATTGGATGAAAGCTGCCGGTGAAGCCGGTTTTGATACCAATCTTGCCGATGCGGAAAAGCTGGCGCAGATGTTCCGCATTCTGGCCGAGATACCCAAGCCGACAATAGCCCGTGTGCATGGTGCAGCATTGGGCGGTGGCATGGGGCTCGCCTCTGCCTGCGATATTTGTGTTGCTTCAACGCAGGCAAGTTTTGCCACATCCGAAGTGCGGCTGGGTATTATTCCGGCGGTTATCAGCCCCTATGTGCTGCGTGCTATCGGTGTGCGGCAGGCTTCACGCTATTTTCTGACTGCGGAGCGCATAGATGCTGCACAAGCCCTGCAAATCGGTCTTGTGCATGAAGTGGCGGAAGCGGAGGCGCTTGATGTTGCGATAGATGATCTGACTTCAGCTCTGCTCAAGGGCGGCCCGCAGGCGCAGGCCGCCGCAAAACGGCTGATCCGCAATGTTGCAGGCAAGATGATGGGCGATGCATTGGCGCAGGAAACCGCGCATACTATTGCTGCTCTGCGCATGAATGCGGAAGCCCGTGAAGGCCTGAGTGCTTTTCTCGATAAGCGGGCACCGGCATGGATAAACCGGACAGGATCAGATGATGTTTGACAAAATCCTGATTGCCAATCGCGGCGAAATTGCCTGCCGCATCATCAAGACCGCCCGCCGCATGGGCATCCGCACGGTTGCCGTTTTTTCAGATGCTGATGCGCAGGCGCGTCATGCGCGACTGGCGGATGAGGCCGTCTATATCGGGGCTGCGCCACCTCGGGAATCTTATCTTAACAGCGCAAAAATTATCGCTGCGGCGCAAGCCACCGGCGCACAGGCCATTCACCCCGGCTATGGTTTTCTATCGGAAAATGAAGCTTTTTGTCTTGCCTGTGCGCAGGCCGGAATTGTCTTTATTGGTCCGCCGGTTGAAGCCATTCGGGTCATGGGGTTGAAGTCGCAGGCGAAAAAGCTGATGGGTGCGGCGGGCATTCCGCTGATCCCCGGTTATCACGGGGAAGATCAGACTTCTGAAAAGCTACAGCGTGAAGCCGATGCAATCGGCTATCCTGTCCTCATCAAAGCATCGGCAGGCGGCGGGGGCAAAGGCATGCGGCTTGTTGAAAGATCTGAGGATTTTACGCAAAACCTGCTCGCCTGCCAGCGTGAGGCGCAATCGGCTTTCGGTGATGATCATGTGCTGATCGAGCGCTATATTACCCGTCCGCGCCATGTTGAAATTCAGATTTTTGGTGATAGCCACAGCAATTATGTCTCGTTGTTCGAGCGGGATTGCTCGGTGCAACGCAGACATCAGAAGATCGTTGAGGAAGCGCCTGCTCCGCATTTTTCCGCACAGCAACGCCGCATCATGGGGAAGGCAGCCACAGATGCCGCGCGCGCAGTGCATTATACGGGCGCAGGCACGGTCGAATTTATTGTTGCGCCCGACGGGCAGTTTTATTTCATGGAGATGAATACCCGCCTTCAGGTGGAGCATCCGGTAACGGAAATGATAACCGGCCTTGATCTCGTGGAATGGCAGTTGCGGGTTGCGAACGGAGAGCCGCTGCCGGTTACGCAGGGGGAGTTGTCTCACTCCGGCCATGCCATAGAGGTGCGTATCTATGCGGAAGATCCGTCAGCCGGATTTCTGCCGTCAACGGGCAAGCTTGTGCATTTTCAATTGCTTGAGGAAAGTGCTTATGTGCGGGTTGATACGGGTGTTGAGGAGGGGGATACGATCAGCCGGTTTTATGATCCGATGATCGCCAAGCTGATTGTCTGGGATGAAACGCGAGACAAAGCCCTGCGCCGCATGGAACGTGCACTGGCCGATATGCAGATTGCGGGCATTGCCAGCAATATTGAGTTTCTCTCGCGTCTCGTGACTTGCCGTTCCTTTGCGCAGGCTGATCTTGATACGGGCTTGATTGAACGAGAAATTGCGGCGCTCTTTCCTGAAGCGCAGGAACCGCCCGCTGAAGTGTTTCTATTGGCGGCTCTGGCGCAATTGCTGCATGAGGCCGTTGAGACTCCTCTTACCTCTTTCTTGCAGCGGCGCGACGGTTTCCGGCTCAATACGCAAGTCAGGCGTGATCTGCATTTCCGCTATGGTACGGCACAGCACATTGTCTCTGTGACCTATCTGGGCACAGGATACCGGTTGCAGACAGGTTCGCTTGATGTTGTTGCTTCCGGCCGCCAAGACAAAGGCAACTGCATCACTGCCGAGATTGACGGGCTGTGTAAATCATTCACGGCAGTCAGATCAGGCAATTTCATTCATCTTTTCATAGACGGACAAAGCTGGAAGCCGGAATGGCTTGATCCGCTGGATGTGTCGCCGGAACACGCAACTGCCCATGACGGGCTCGTGGCACCCATGCCCGGCAGTATTACCGCCTTGCTGGTGGAGCAGGGGGTGCAGGTTGCAAAAGGCACGCCGCTTCTGATCGTGGAGGCCATGAAAATGGAATTTAAAATCACCGCACCTACTGCGGGCTATGTGAAAGCCTTCCGCTGCGCTGTCGGCGATCAGGTCAATGAAGGAACGGAACTGGCTGATTTTGAGCTCGCAGACGGAGAGGCAAAGGAGCAGCTTGCGCTGACCTCACAGGAGGAATGAAAGTGACAGAAAAACTGAGCTTGGTGAAAGGCGTGACGGAATATCCGCTGATAGAAGCCACAATCGGCCAGTTTTTCGATGAAACCTGTTTGCGATATCCGGATGTTGATGCCCTGATCTCAGTGCATCAGAATATACGGCTGACCTATGCCGAGCTCCGTCAACAAGTGGATGCTCTGGCCTGCGGCTTGTTGCGCCTTGGCCTGACAAAAGGCGATCGGGTTGCGATCCTGTCACCCAATAATGCCGAATGGGTTTTAACACAATTTGCCACGGCAAAAGCGGGTTTAATCCTCGTTAATATCAATCCGGCCTATCGTCTGACCGAGCTTGCTTTTGCAATCAGCAAGGTGGCATGCAGGGCGATTATCCTGTCTCCTCGTTTTAAAAGCAGCGATTACATCGCTATGCTTTGCGAATTAGCGCCGGAAATCCCTGTTTTAGACCCGTATAATCTGCGGATTGAACGTTTCCCGCAATTGCGATGGGTTATACGCCTCGGCACAGACAAAACATCCGGCATGATTAATTTCGACGATTTGCTTGTTGCGCCGGAAATGGTCGAGCTGGACACATTGCAGCAGATTGGTGTGGGGCTGAATGCGCATGACCCCATCAATATTCAGTTTACCTCAGGCACAACCGGCTCGTCGAAAGAGGCGACACTCACGCATCGCAATATTCTCAATAATGGACGGTTTGTCGGCGATGCAATCCGCCTGCAAAGCCGCGACAGGCTCTGCATTCCCGTGCCGCTCTATCATTGTTTCGGGATGGTGATGGGTAATCTCGGATGCCTCACACATGGCGCGACGATTGTCTATCCGGCGGAGTCTTTTGAACCTTTAGCCGTGCTGAAGGCCGTACAAAACGAGCATTGCTGCGCATTATATGGTGTGCCGACCATGTTCATCAGCATCCTCGATCATCCTGACTTTGCAACATTCGATGTTTCAAGCCTGCGCACCGGTATTATGGCGGGCAGTCCTTGTCCGGTTGAGGTGATGAAGCGTGTGATCGAGCATCTGCATATGAAGCAGATCACAATCGCCTATGGTATGACAGAGACATCGCCGGTGTCGTTTCAAAGCAGCGTGGATGACAGTTTTGAACGTCGTGTTTCAACGGTTGGCAGGGTTCAGCCGCATTGCGAAGTGAAGATCATTGATAGCAGCGGAACGATTGTGCCGCGAGGAGTATCGGGAGAGCTCTGTACGCGCGGTTATCTGGTTATGCATAGCTATTGGGACGATCAGCGCCAGACTGATGAGGCCGTGGATCAGGATGGCTGGATGCATAGTGGCGACCTCGCAACCATTGATGATGAGGGCTATTGCAATATTGTCGGGCGGATAAAGGATATTATTATCCGTGGCGGCGAGAATATTTATCCCCGCGAGGTTGAGGAATTTCTGTTTCGCCATTCTGCAATCAGGGATGTGCAGATTGTGGGTGTTCCCGATCATAAATATGGTGAAGTGGTTTGCGCATGGATTATTTTGCGTGCAGATGCCGAACTGACCGCTGAGGACATCCGCACCTTCTGCGAGGGGCAGATCGCGCATTATAAAATCCCGCATCATGTTAAATTCGTCGATCAATTTCCGATGACGGTGACAGGTAAGATACAAAAATACATCATCCGCGAGCGGATGATGCAAGAACTGGGGCTTGAGGAAAGCAGAACAGCGTAAGCTGACGGGATATCACAATGGGAGAGCGTGTCAGAATTGTTGAGGTCGGCCCGCGCGATGGTCTGCAAAATGAGAAGCAGATTATTGATACAGCTATCAAGCTTGAACTGATCGAGCGTCTGGTCGCGGCCGGTTTGCGTAACATTGAGGTGACGGCTTTTGTATCTCCGAAATGGATACCGCAAATGGCGGATCAGGCGGCGGTTATGAGCGGACTGAAAACGCATCAAGGCGTTTCCTATTCGGTGCTCACGCCTAATCTGCAAGGTTTTGAGGCGGCAGTGGCTGCAGGCGCAAAAGAGGTTGCCGTTTTTGCTGCGGGTTCGGAGTCCTTTAGCCGGAAAAACATCAATGCCAGTATCGCGCAATCACTGGAGCGTTTCGCGCCGGTAACAGAACAGGCTCTGAAAATGGGACTAAAAATACGCGGCTATGTCTCTTGTGCGCTGGGCTGTCCCTATGAAGGAGAGATTGATCCGCGACGGGTCGCGCGCATCTCCAAAGAGATGTTCGATATGGGCTGTTATGAAATCAGTCTGGGCGACACCATTGGTGTCGGTGTGCCCGATGGTGTTAAACGGCTGATCGAAACTGTTGGTGCGCAGATTCCTCTTACGGCGCTTGCCGGACATTTTCACGATACTTATGGCATGGGCGTGGCTAATGTCGTGGCGGCCTATACCTTGGGCGTAAGAACTTTTGATGCCTCAGTCGCAGGGCTGGGCGGCTGCCCCTATGCGGCGGGCGCTACGGGCAATGTGGCAACTGAAGATCTGGTCTGGCTGTTTAACCGGACGGGTGTGGAAACCGGTATCGACCTGAAACAACTGGTGGATTGCGCCGTTTGGATCAGCACGCAGCTTGATCGCTCGCCATCCTCACGGGTTGCACAGGCAATCAGTCGTCAATCTACTGCGAGCAGGACTGCTGAATGAAAATTTAATATATCAATCAGCTCGTTACATTCAAACATTCTTTG
>WPCJ01195068.1_pt1 | contig 18488 bp, 16 predicted proteins | sample 5399831 | NCBI WGS metagenome assembly WPCJ01 (sample SAMN12869470, study PRJNA574797) | sludge metagenome | isolation source: wastewater treatment of pH10 | place: China:Beijing | collected 2019-05-20 | reverse complement strand
TCAGTTCCGAGATGTCGGCGGGCAGCGAGCCGCCGAGCAGCAGCGCGAGAATGAGCTGCTCCCGAACAACCACTTGCTCGAAGTCGAGCACTTCGGCACCGGCGCGGGCGATCGCGTCCATCAACTGCACCGTCATGCCCGGCCGGTCGACACCGGTGATGGTGGCCGCGAGGGTTTGCAGACCGGGACGCGCAGCTGCGGCCCTGCCGGTCGTCGTGCCGATCTGGCTGGACATGCCGGCGGGCTCAGACCAGGTCGTTGATCATGACCGCCTCTTCGCGGCCTGGGCCGACCCCGATTCCGCTGATCCGGCAACGGATCAGTTCCTCAAGGCGTTTCACGTAGGCCTGACAATTGGCCGGCAACCCGGCGAAGTCGCGGATCTTCGTGATGTCCTCAGACCAGCCCGGCAGAAACTCGAGGATCGGCTTGGCGATCTGGAGTTCGGCCTGCGTCATCGGGAAGACGTCGCTGCGTCGGCCGTTGATCTCGTAGGCCACGCAGATCGGGATACGTTCCCAACCCGACAGCACGTCGAGCTTGGTGAGGAAGACATCGGTACAGCCATTGACCCGGTTCGCCACCTCGACCACGGGCGCGTCGAACCAGCCGCAGCGCCGGGGACGCCCGGTGGTGGCCCCGTACTCGCCCCCGTCGGTGCGTAACCGTTCGCCGTCGGCGTCGAACAGCTCGGTGGGGAACGGACCTTCGCCGACGCGGGTGGTGTAGGCCTTGGCGACGCCGATCACCCGGTCGATGCGGGTGGGGCCGACGCCGGTACCGGTGCAGGCACCGCCGGCGGTCGGGTTGGAGCTGGTGACGTACGGGTAGGTGCCGTGGTCGACGTCCAGATGGTGCGCCTGTGCACCCTCGAAGAGGACGACCTTGCCGGCGTCCAGTTCGTCGTTGAGCAGCCGCGCGGCGTCGATGATGTACGGTCGGATGCGCTCGGCATGGGCGAGCAGTTGACCGGTCACGAGGTCGGCGTCGATCTCGCGACGGTTGTAGATCTTCACCAGGGTCTGGTTCTTCATCTCGAGCGAGGCGACGACCTTGTCGTGCAGCAGGTCGGCGTCCAGCAGGTCAGCGACCCTGATGCCGACTCGATTGACCTTGTCGGAGTAGGTCGGGCCGATGCCGCGTCCGGTGGTGCCGATCCGCTTCCGGCCCGCGAAACGCTCGGTGACCTTGTCCAGGGTCTGGTGATAGGGCGTGATGAGGTGCGCGTTGGCGCTGATCAGCGGATGTTCGACGACCTCGCCACGGGCAGCCAGCCCATCCAACTCGTGGTACAGCACGTCAAGGTCGATGACCACGCCGTTCCCGATGACGGTGGTGGCGTTGCGGTTGAGAATGCCTGCGGGCAGCAGGTGCATGATGAACTTCTCGCCACCCACCACGACGGTGTGGCCGGCGTTGTTGCCACCGGAGTAGCGCACCACCAGATCGACGTGCTCACCCAGCGCGTCGACCGCCTTGCCCTTGCCCTCGTCACCCCACTGGGTTCCCAACACGATGATGCCCGGCATGCTCAGCCCTTCGTCCAGGCCCCGGGCGACGCCACCCGGAACACAACGGAAGCCCCCTGCACGGCGACCGCAGCAAGAGGCTCTTGCCACGCCACTCTAACGCGGCAGGGGCTGGCCCGGCCAGAGTTCTGATCATCAGACATGCGGGCCAACCCGCTGCCGGAGCGCTTGGCGGTGGCTGGTAAATATTTGAACATGCTGATTGAAGTCTGGACCGATGTGGTCTGCCCGTTCTGCTATGTCGGCAAGCGCGAACTCGCCTCGGCGCTGGAAGATTTCGCCTACGCCGACGAGGTAGAGGTGGTCTTCAAATCCTTTGAGCTCGATCAATCCGCCGCGATCGAGGGCGAGGAGGTCACCGAGCACCTGATGCGCAAGTACGGCTTGAGCCCGGCCCAGGTCGCAGCCCAGAACGAGCAACTGGCGGCCCGGGCGGCCGAAGCCGGACTGACCTTCAACTGGCGGCAGGCCAGGTCGGCGAACACGCTCGACGCTCACCGGCTGATCAAGCTGGCGGGGACGCAGGGCCTGGCCGACCAGGCGACCGACCTGCTGATGAAGGCCTTCTTCACCGACGGCCAGGTGGTCAGCGACCGTGACGTGCTGGTGGGCATCGGTGCCGAACTCGGGTTGGACGGCGACCGTGTCGAGCAGCTGTTGGACCGGGTGGAATTCGCCGAGGAGGTGCACGCCGACCAGGCAGAGGCCGGACGCTACGGCATCACCGGGGTACCGTTCTTCCTCTTCGAGGGCCAGTGGGCGGTCAGCGGCGCCCAGCCGGCCGAGCTCTTCCTGGACGCGCTCGAGCAGGTCTGGGCCGAAACTCACCAGGCGCAGTTCATCACCATGGGTGAGGGTTCGGGTGGCAGCTGTGGGTGTGGCGGTTGCGGCTGCGGCTCGTAGCCTCGGCCTCGGCCTCGGCACCGATCGTCGAGCGATCAGTCCGAGGTGGCCGACCCGTAGCTGGGCTCGTGGTTCTTCGTCCAGCCGATCACGCGTGCGGTGACCGGCATCAGCGACAGCTCCACCAGCACCTTCCACAAGAAGCCGAATAGGGCGTAGTTCGCCCACTGCGCGAAGCTGTCGATGCCGATCGCCTGCGCGGCCACCGTGCAGAAGATGATGGTGTCGACCGCCTCCCCGGCTCCCGTGGAAGAGATCAACCGCCGGTAGAGCTTTGACTCCTGGTTGCGCCGTTTGCCGGCCCACATGATCAACGAGTTCACGCTCTGCCCGGCGGCGTAGCCCAGCAGGCTGGCCAGCACCACGATCCAGACCGGGCCCAGCGCGACCTCCAACGCGTGCTGTTTCGCCAATCCGAACTCGTCATCGAAGCCGGGCAACCAGATGATCAGCGCATATACCAGCACCGCGGACAGACTCCCCAGGAAGCCGGTGATGATCGCACGTCTGGCTGCTGGCGGCCCGTAGACCTCGGTGATCACGTCGCCGAGAATGTAGGCGAGCGGGAACAAGAAGAAGGCGCCATCGGTGATCACCGGTCCGATGACCACACCCTTGGAAGCGCCGATACTCGACAGAACCACCACCAGCACCATGACGGCCAGCATCGTCGCGAAGTTCCCCGACCCGATGGACGCGTATCGCACTTGGGGCTGTTCGTTCACGGGGGCCCAGTTTAGGTCCGGCGGCAACCGCCCCCCGGACGTGACCGTGACCGTGACCGGCTTCCTTCGGCCTTTGCCGGTCAGCGTCCGACGACAAGAAGGAACCGAGTCACGACCTGGCGGCGTAGCGATCCCGCAAGTCCCGCTTCAGGAGCTTGCCGGCAGTGTTCTTGGGCAGTTCGTCCACGAAATGGATGTGCTTGGGCACCTTGAACTCGGCGAGGACGCCCCGCGCATGCCGAATCAAGGTCGCCTCATCAACACTCGCGCCCTCCTCGAGGACCACCACCGCGATACCGACCTCGACCCGTTTCGGGTCTGGGACCGGGACCACTGCCACCTCACGCACCGCGGGGTGCAGGAACAACGCTTCCTCGACCTCGCGCGAAGAGACCACGATGCCACCGGAGTTGATGACGTCCTTCTTGCGATCGACGACGGTTATGAAGCCTTCAGCGTCCACAGAAGCCAGGTCGCCGGAATGGAACCAGCCGCCGGCGAAGGCCTCCGCCGTCTCCTCCGGCTTGTCCCAGTAGCCCAGGCACAGCTGCGGCGACCGATAGACCACCTCACCGACCTCGCCGGGGGCCACGTCCACCATGGCGTCATCGACCACACGCATATCGACGAACGGAATCGCCCGCCCGGCCGAAGCAGGACGCTCGTCGTGTTCCTCGGGACGAAGCACCGTCGCCAACGGGCCCATCTCGGACTGACCGAAACAGTTGTAGAAGCCAAGCCCGGGCAGCAGCGCGCGGAGCCGCTGCAAGACCGGCGTGGGCATGATGGAGGCGCCGTAGAAGGCCTTCCGCAGATTGCTGCCGAGTTCCGGCTGTTTGTCGAGCAGCGCCAGCAAAGCGATCCACACGGTGGGCGCGGCGAAGAACGCGTTGATGTCGTGGGCGCCGATCGCCTTGAGCACCCGGGTCGGCGCAGGCACGTCGAGCAACCAGCTCGTACATCCGAGCATGAGCGAAGTCATCATGAAGACGTGCATCTGCGCCGAGTGGTACAGCGGCAGGGCGTGCAACACGCGATCCGACGACCGGAGGTCGAGTGCCATCGCGGCCGAGGCGTAATGGTGCACCAGCCCCCGATGCGTCATCATGGCGCCCTTCGGCACGCTGGTGGTTCCCGAAGTGTAGAGGATCTGCGCCTAGTCATCGTCGCCCACCTCGACGGCCAGTTCAGGTGCCGGCGTCCGGCTGCGCGCCCAGGCGAGCACATCGACCCCATCGTGACCCGACCGCAGCGACCCGGTCGTCTCGGGGGAGAAACCGCAGGCCGCCAGAACCGGACGCAGCCCCTCGTCCACGAAAACAGCACGGGTACCGGACTGGCGCAGGATGTACTCCAGCTCACGCCCGGTCAAGGCGAAATTCACCGGCACATGAACCAAACCAGCCTTGACGACGCCGAACCAGAGCAGCACGTAGGCGTCGGAGTTCTTGCCGAACGCCGCCACCCGGTCACCCTTGCGCAGCCCCAGGTCGAGCAGCCCCGCCGCCACCCGGGTACTGGCTTCCTCAAGCTGCTGGTAGGTCCAGGTTCGGTCCTCGAAGTGGAGTGCAGGGGTGTCAGGTGCGCGTCGCGCGCTGCGGGTGAGCAGATCGCCGATCGTGCTGCGGGAAATCGCGAGCATCTGCCCAAATTAACAGACCGCGAGCAGCACGACGGCGCGTGTTCGCAATGGGCAGGCCCGTCGGAACCCCGTCAGGCCGCTAGGTGCCTCACAGCTCGGCCTCCTGCATCAGCGCAGGACGTACCACGATCCTTGTCCAGGAGCCCACGTAGATTCGGTCGTGCGGGCCGAGTTCCACCCGCCCCGAGATCGGTGCGGTCGGCAACGGTCGATCGACCTGGCCGATGTAGGTGCCATTGGACGAGCCCAGGTCTTCGAGGAACCAACGGATGCCATCCGTGGTCAGCACCGCTTGCCGGCGACTCACCCCGGTGTCGGTGACGCAGTCGAGGTCGGGACGACCGCTCGCCGAGGTACGTCCGATGATCGCCGCACTGCTGACGCAGGCGCCGCGGCTGTTCCTGCTCGACGAGCCGCTCAACCACCTCGACCTGCACCACCAGATCGCCACACTCGAGCTGTTCCAGCGCCTGGTGCGCGAGCCTGGAACGGGGCGCGGCAGCGTGATGGTGCTGCACGACATCAACCTTGCTGCACGCTATGCCGACCACATCATCCTGCTCGATGGCCGCGGCGGAGTGATTGCCGGTGACCGCGACGCTGTGCTGCGTGCGGACCTGCTTGGCCAGGCTTTTGGTCACCCATTGCGCCGCATCGAGCACGAAGGGCGGGTGGTGTTCCTGCCGGACTGAGGTGCCCCGGCGAGTGAAGCCGTTGAAGCTGATGCAGAGGCCGGGCGCGTCTGCCCGGATGCGCGCCACAGAAGGCGCCTTAGCCTGTGGCCGAGCGTGCATTGCGCGTCGTAAGGACGTACGCTCTCGCCCTCTGGACGCGACCTGGCACGCCGGGCGGCGTCATCGACATGAAGCTGGACGCATTTGACATCGCCGCAGGGGCGAAGGCGGCGGCCGGTATGGAGCAATTGACATGACTATTCCCGATCTTGCCGTTCATCGTCCCGGTCCCCAGCCCGGCTGGGTGTATCTGGTGGGGGCAGGCCCTGGTGATCCGGAGCTGTTCACGCTGCGCGGTGCGCGACTGGTGGCCGGGGCGGATGTCGTCGTGTACGACAACCTCGTTAGCCCAGCCATCGTCGAGCTCGCGCCTGCCGCGGCGGAGCGGATCTACGTCGGCAAGAAGGCTGCCGACCACTCGCTGCCTCAGGACGAGATCAACCAGCTGCTGCTGGAACTCGCGCAGCAAGGCAAGCGTGTCGTGCGCCTGAAAGGCGGCGACCCCTTCATCTTCGGTCGTGGGGGCGAGGAGATGGAGGTGCTGGTCGATGCGGGCATCCCGGTCGAGGTCATCCCCGGCGTAACCGCGGCGGCGGGTGTCGCGGCGTACGCGGGCATTCCGCTCACTCACCGCGACCACGCCCAGTCCGTGGTGTTCGCAACCGGCTTCCTCAAAGAGGGCAAGGTCGATCTCGACTGGCCGATGCTGGCGCGTCCGCATCAGACTGTGGTGATCTACATGGGCATTTCGCGGTTGGCCGATATCTGTGCGCAGTTCGTCGCCCACGGCCTGCCGCCGGAGACGCCGGCCGGGGTCATTGAGCGCGGTACCACGCACGCCCAGCGCGTGGTGGTGGGTAACCTCGCGACACTGGCGCAGCGTGTGCTGGAAGAAGGTGTGCGCCCGCCCTCGCTGACGGTGATCGGCAGCGTGGTCGGCCTGTACCCCAAGCTCGCCTGGTTCGAACCCCAGGACCAGCCCAAGTCCTCGCCGCTGCCGCATGCCGGTTGCGCCGTGGTGCACGGCAAGGGCGCAGCGTGAGCGCTGCAGGGGGGCGTGCCTGCCCGGCGCTGCTCGTTGCCGCACCGGCCTCCGGCCAGGGCAAGACCACCATCACCGCGGCGCTTGCGCGCATGCACACCCGGCTCGGACGGAGGGTGCGGGTGTTCAAGTGCGGGCCGGACTTCCTCGACCCGCAGATCCATGCGGTGGCGAGCGGGGCTCCGGTGCATAACATCGACCTCGGCATGTGCGGCGAGGCCGACATTGCTGCGCGCCTGTACGCTGCTGCCGGCGAGGCAGACCTGATCCTGGTCGAAGGCGTGATGGGGCTCTACGATGGCACCCCTTCCGCCGCCGACATTGCACGCCGTTTCGGGATCCCGGTGATGACCGTGATCGACGCACGCGCGATGGCGCAGACCTTCGGCGCCGTCGCACACGGCCTGGCGCACTATCAGCCGGGACTGTCCTTTGCGGGTGTACTTGCCAACCACGTCGGTAGCGCGCGCCATGCCGACATGCTACGTGCGGCGCTGCCTGCGGGCATGCGCTGGTTCGGCGCAGTCATGCGCGACGCCGAGGCTGCGCTGCCAGAGCGCCACCTTGGCCTGCTGCAGGCGGCGGAGATCGCCGACCTGGACGAGCGCCTGGACCGCCTTGCCGATCATCTGCAGCAGACGGGCGCGGCCGCGCTGCCGCCCGCGGTGAGTTTTCCGCCAATGGCGCTGCCCGCACCCCCGCCGCTGCTGGCGGGGCGGCGCATCGCCATTGCTCGCGATGCTGCCTACGGCTTCATCTATCCGGCCAATCTTGACACCTTGCGCGCACTGGGTGCCGATCTGGCGTTCTTCTCCCCGCTCGCAGGCGAGACGCTGCCGGCGGGCAGCGCCGCGGTATGGCTGCCTGGTGGCTATCCCGAGTTGCATGGCGCGGCGCTGGCGGCCAACGTGCGCCTGCGCGCCGACCTCCATGCCCACGTGGCGGCCGGACGGGCGCTGCTTGCCGAGTGCGGTGGCATGATGAGCCTGCTCGAAGCTGTGGTGGACAAGGCAGGCGTCGAGCACGCCTTTGCCGGCGTGCTGCCGGGGCGGGCGATCATGCAGCAGCGTCTGGCTGCGCTCGGAATGCAGCAGGCGGACCTGCCCGAAGGGCGTATCACCGGTCACACCTTCCATTATTCGAAGACCGTGACACCGCTCGAGCCCTGGCTGCGTGCGCAACGGCCGGATGGCGGCGAGGGCGAGGCGGTGTATCGGCTCGGCTCGATTACCGCCTCCTACATGCATTTCTGGTTCCCTTCCAACCCGACCGCCGTTGCGGCCCTGTTGGCTGGCAACGCCCGCGCGGCGTAGGCACGTCGCGCCGCCCGATGGCGTGCCATAGGAGCGACGCAAGTCGCGAGCCTTTCGTCGCACCCGCCACCCCCATCGCCTTCACCCCCTCGCGGCTGGCGCCGCTCCTACGGGGGCGCGCGCGGTGTGCGGTAGGAGCGACGCAAGTCGCGAGCCTTTCGTCGTCCCGCCCAACCCCCCATCGCCTTCACCCCCTCGCGGCTGGCGCCGCTCCTACGGGGGGCGCGCGCGGTGTGCGGTAGGAGCGACGCAAGTCGCGAGCCTTTCGTCGCACCCGCCCACCCCCATCGCCTTCAACCCTTCACGGCTGGCGCCGCTTTCCACCGAACAGCGCGGTAAGGGCGATTGCCGGGGGCTGGTCATCAGGGCGTACCCAGCGCTCTCGCGGCGGCTTCTGCGATCGCGCCTGCGAGCCGCGCCATCACCGGGGACTGTACCTGCCAGTGGTGCCAGTAAAGCACCACCTCCTCACGTTGCGGGGCGAGGTCGATCAGCTCGCCCCGCGCCAGGTGGGCGCGGGCCTGGATCTCGGGGATGAAGCCGTAACCCAGGCCGGCGACCGCGAAGGCCATGAAGCCCTCGGAAGAGGGTACGACGTGGTGAGGGTACTGCCCGGTATCCAGCCCGAAGTGTCGCTGCAGGAAGGCCTCGTGCATGTCGTCGTTGCGGCCAAAGATGATCGCCGGCGCGTGCGCCAGCGCGCTGCGGCTGAGGCCGCGCGGGAACCAGCGTGCGCGGAAGGCCGGCGAGGCAGCGCACAGGTAAGGCATCTCGCCAAGCCGGATCGCTGCGCAGCCGCGCATCGGGTCCGGGCGGGTGGAGACGCAGCCCAGTACCTCGCCGTCGGCCAGCAGGGCATGAGTGTGATCCTGGTCGTCCACCACGCAGTCGAGGACCAGGCCCTCTTCACGGACCACTTCGGCGACGGCGCCTATGAACCAGGTTGCGAGCGAGTCGGCGTTGACGCCAACCGCAAGCCGCATCGGGCCGTGGCGCTGTCCCGGCTCCAGGGCGCGTCGCGCTTCGGTCTCCATCAGTCGTAGCTGGGCGAGGTAAGGCAGCAGGCGACGGCCGGCCGGCGTCGGGCGCACCGGCTTGCTGCGCACCAGCAGCACCTGACCGAATTCGGCCTCCAGCAGCTTCACCCGTTGCGACACCGCGGACTGGGTGAGCGCCAGGCGGCGCGCGGCGCGCTCGAAGCCGCCTTCCTGCAGCACGGCTTCGAAGGCGAGCAGGCGATGGTCGATCATTAGCAGTTTTTGTTGAAAATGAATTAAATCGATTTTACTTAATAGTGCGTTTCTGTGGCGCTACATTTGGTCATTGCGGTGCTGCACCGCTCGCTGCATACAAAGGATCGCGCGGGCGCTGCCGCCGACCCATAACGACAACGGAACGCATCATGAGCAATGTCTACTTAAACGGCTTCATCCTCACGCTTGGCCTGATCATGGCGATCGGCGCGCAGAACGCCCACGTGCTGCGCCAGGGGCTGCGCGGCGAGCACGTGCTGCTGACCGTGAGCGTGTCGGCACTGTGCGACATGGCGCTGATCCTGGTCGGCATCGCAGGGCTTGGCAGCCTTTTCGTCGCCAGCCCGGACCTGATGGCAATGGCGCGCTACGGTGGCGCCGCATTCCTGTTCTGGTACGGTGGCCGCGCCCTGCGCTCGGCGCTGCGCGGGGGGCGGGAAATGAACCTCGCCGAGCACAAACGCATGTCGCGAGGCCAGGCCCTGCTCGCGGCGGCCGGTTTCAGCCTGCTCAACCCGCACGCCTATCTCGATACCGTGGTGCTGCTCGGCTCGATCGGTAGCCAGCAGGCGGAGGATCTGCGTCCGCTTTTCGCCGCCGGTGCGATCAGTGCGTCGATCGTGTGGTTCGTGCTGCTCGGCTACGGTGCGCGTCTGCTCGTGCCGCTGTTCTCCCGTCCGCTGGCGTGGCGCGTGCTGGACGGGCTGGTCGCCCTGATGCTGTGGGGGATCGCCGCATCGCTGCTGCTGGCATAGGGTGAGACCGGGGTGGCCGCTATAATCGTGGCCTTGGCGCCTGCTGCGCCGCTCTTGTCCAGGATCTCGCCGTGTCCGAACGTCTCACCGTTGCCCTGCAGTACGTCCTGCCCAAGCGTCTGCTTACCCAGCTTGCCGGCAAGCTGGCCGGTCTCGAGGGCGGACGCGTGACCACTGCCGTTATCCGCTGGTTCATCAAGCGCTACGGCGTGGATATGGCCGAAGCGGCCAATCCCGACCCGGCAAGCTACGCCAGCTTCAACGCATTTTTCACCCGCCCGCTGCGCGAAGGTGCGCGGCCGCATGCCGAGGCCGACTTCGTGTGCCCGGTGGATGGTGCGATCAGCCAGTTCGGGCCCATCGAGCGCGACCAGATCTTTCAGGCCAAGGGGCACTTCTATTCCACCGCTGCGCTCGTGGGTGGCGACCGCAGCCTGGCTGCCTGCTTCGAGGACGGTGACTTCGCCACCCTGTACCTGTCGCCGCGCGACTACCACCGCATCCACATGCCCTGCGCGGGACGCCTCACCCAGATGATCTACGTGCCTGGCGAACTGTTCTCGGTCAATCCGGCCACCGCGCGCGGCGTACCGGGCTTGTTTGCGCGTAACGAGCGTGTGGTGTGCGTATTCGAGGGCGAGTTCGGGCCCTTCGTGATGGTGCTGGTGGGTGCGACCATCGTCGGCAGCATGGCGACCGTATGGCACGGCGTCGTCAATCCGCCGCGGCGGCCGGACATCGAGAAGCGCGCTTACGCCGAGGGCGAGGTCGTGCTCGAGCAGGGCGCTGAAATGGGGCGTTTCCTGCTCGGTTCAACCGTGGTGATGCTGTTCCCGCGCGACGTGCTGCGCTTCAGTTCCGAGTGGGTCGCAGCGCGGCCGGTACGCATGGGCGAGGCCATGGCGCAGTGCAAGAAGGTTGAGGACTGAGCGTCCTCGCTTGCACCGTCGCGGTGCGAGCCATGCTGTCCATGCACGCTGGTGAGGCATGCTGCAGGCGGGATATTGCGCTGCAATATTCTTGTAACGTCATTATGCTGTCAAAAAGATGCGCTAAAACAGGTGTTTGGCGCCTGCTGTCGGGTTGCGGCAGAGGGTGCCGAAGCTGGCACGGTTGAAGCTTTGATAACTGTGCCTTTCCACAAGAGCATCAGGAGACAGATCATGCCCAGCCGTCCGATCCATCAGGTTCTCGCCGAGCGTCCCTTCGTCAGCGTCTCGATCTTCAAGCCGGTGCGCGAAGTCACCCGCATGATGCAGGACCTGCACTGCAGCGCTGCCCTCATCACCGAGCATGGCGTGCTCACCGGCATCTTCACCGAACGGGACGCCACTTTCCGCGTGCTTGCCGCCGGCCTCGATCCCGACGCCACGCCGGTCGGTGAGGTGATGACCCACAACCCGCAGACGCTGACCGATGACAAGCCCTTCGGCCATGCCCTGCATCTGATGTTCGAGAACGGCGTGCGCCACGTGCCGGTGGTCGATGCCGACCGTCGTCCGCTTGGCGTGGTGACGGCGCGCGATGCGCTTGCGCTCGATGCCCTGGACTTCGGTTCCGAACTGGTGCGTCGCGAGGAAATCACCGTCATCCTCTGAGCGATCCGTGCTGCGGGGCGATCGCCCTGCAGCACGACTTCCCGGTTTCGCTTACAGCAGCCCCATGCGCTTTGCAGCTTCGCGCAGTTCGGCGCGGAAGTCGGGGTGGGCAATGCCGATCAGCGCTTGCGCGCGTTGCTTGGCGGTCTTGCCGCGAAGTTCGGCGACGCCATACTCGGTCACCACGTAGTTGATGTCGTTCTTGCTCGTGGTGACATGAGTGCCGGGCGAGAGCACTGGCGCGATCCGCGACACGGTGTCGTTCTTTGCCGTCGACGGCAGCACGATGAAGGCCTTGCCGTCCTTCGAACGGTTGGCTGCGCGCACGAAGTCCACCTGGCCGCCGGTACCCGAGTAGGGCAGGTGGCCCAGGCTCTCCGAGCCGCACTGGCCGAGCAGGTCGATCTGCAGCGTGGCGTTGATCGCGCACAGCTTGTCGTTGCGCGCTGCGATGTAGGGGTCGTTGGTGAAGTCCACCGGGTGCATCTCGACCGCCGGGTTGCGATGCAGGTGGCGATACAGGCGCCGCGAGCCGAGCGCGAAGGTGGCAACCGTCTTGCCCGGCATGAAGGTTTTCTGGCGGTTGGTGACGGCGCCGGATTCGATCAGCGACAGGATGCCGTCGCCGATCATCTCGGTGTGGATGCCGAGGTCGCGCTTGTGCTGCAGCTGCATGACGACCGCGTCGGGGATGCCGCCGTAGCCGATCTGCAGTGTGGCGCCGTCGTCGATGAGGTCGGCGACGTACTTGCCGATGGCTTCCTGTACCGGGCCGATCTGTGGCAGGCCGACCTCGAACAGCTCCTCGGCGCTTTCGACCAGGCCGGTGACCTGCGAGATGTGGATGTGGCAGTTGCCGTTGGCGAACGGCACGTTCGGGTTCACTTCGAGCAGCACCACGCGGGCGCGCCGGATCGCTGCCATCGTGTAGTCGGGCGCCAGCGCCAGGCTGAAGTAACCGTGCTCGTCCATCGGCGAGGCCATCGACACCACCACGTCGGCCGGCGACAGGCCGCGGTCGATCAGCATCGGCAGCTCGGAGAAGTAGGCGGGAATGAAGTCCACCCAGCCCGCCTGGCCACCTGCACGGGTGGCGCCGCCGAAGAAGTAGGCGTCGTGGCGGATGTTCGCGCGCGTCTCGGGGTCGAGGTAGGCAAACTTGCGCAGCGGCAGGATCTGGCTCACCGCGACGTCGCGCAGCGCGTTGCGGCGTTCGGACAGTGCGTGCAGCAGCGCGGGCGGCTCACCGACGCCGGTGGGTACGACCACCGTGTCGCCGTCGCGCACGAAGCCGGCGGCATCGGCGGGTGTCATGCGCCGTTCGAGATAAAGGGCTTGCGGCTCGGTCATGCTGTCCTCCGTGGCAACGGTGCTTTTAGTGGCGTAACCGCGGATTATACCGGGTTCCATACTGGTGCGTATGGATGCGATGTGGCGTCAGGCTGTCGCGCCTGTTTCGCTCATGCTTGGGGCAATCGCTGGGATGTGCAGTTCGAAGCAACTGCCCCTGCCCTTTGCGCTGCTGGCCGTGAGGCTGCCGCCCAACACGTTGGCGACGGCGTTGAAGGCGATGTGCAGGCCCAGTCCGGTACCGCCGCGCCCCTTGCGCGTGGTGAAGAAGGGTTCGAACACCTGCTCCAGTACGCTTGCGTCCATGCCTTGTCCATCATCGCTGACGGTCAGCCTGATGCGTCCGTCCTCAGCGCGGCGTGCGGCGATGACGATCGTGCCCTGCTCGCGATCTTCGAATGCGTGGATCAAGGCGTTGTTGATGAGGTTGGCCAGGACCTGCCCGAGCGGGCCCGGATAGCTGTCGAGTTCCAGGCCGGGCTGGATGTCGGTCTCGATCGAGAACGGCAGGCGTCTGATCGAGGGCCGCAGCGTGATGATGATCTCGTCGACGACCTCGTCGAGCATGAAGCGACGGCGCTGGGCACTCGACTGATCCACGGCGACCTGCTTGAAGCTGGTCACAAGGTCGGCGGCACGGCTCAGGTTCCGCGTTGCGATGTCTGCCGCCTGGTCTACGTTGAGCAGGAAGGTATCGAGGTCCGAGCGTCGCAGCCCGGCCTGCATGCAGCGGCGGAAGTCGCCGGCCTGCCCCTGCAGCGTGCTCACCGCCATCAGCCCGTTGCCGATCGGAGTGTTGAGTTCGTGGGCGACGCCGGCCACCAGGCCGCCGAGGGCGGCCATCTTTTCGGCGCGTACGAGTTCGTGCTGGGTGCGCTCGAGCTCTGCCAGCGTGGCCTGCAGCGAACGGTTGCTTTCGGCGAGGGCCTCGGTGCGCTGGGCTACGCGCTGCTCCAGGTCGAGGTTGAGCGATTGCAGGTGCGCGGCCATCGCCTCAAGGTCGCCGGACAGGGCATTGAGCTCGACCACCGGGCCACGCGGCCAGTGGCCCTGCCTGCCGTGCGCTGTGTCGCGGGCCTGGGCAATGATGCTGTTCAGTGGCGCGAGCAGAAGCTGCGCGAGGCTGCGTGACAGCATTACACCGAGCAACAAGGCGATCGCGAACGCCGCCCCGATGGCGATCACCATACGGCTCACACGTGGGTTGTCGAGGCCGGTCGGGGCAATGGTGACGAAGCGCCAGTTGAGGGCCTCCGAGAGCGCCAGCCCGGCGTGGTAGCGCTGTCCTTCGAAGTCGATGTAGGGGGGCAGGGGGGTGCCTGCAAGGCTGGCCTGAAGAAGCGGCAGGCCGTTGAGATTCATGCGTCGGGCACCCGGGCCGTGGCGGGACTCGGTGATGACCTCGCCACGGCTATCGATTACCCAGAGTGCTGCAAGGCGAGTGCTGCCGGTTTCTTCCAGGGTGCTCAATACGGCGTCGAGCGGCACCTCGCCGATCAGTACGTGCGAGTCACCGGCCGGTGTCGCGACGCCAACGGTGAGCACCCCCGAGAGCGCGGACAGGTAGGTGTCACTCCAGGTCGTACTGCGGGTCGCCTGGGTTGCGCGCAACAAGGGGGTGGATGACAGATCGCTACCGAGGATCTCGCTGCGTAGCCGGCTCATCGACGAGTCCAGTCCTGCCGCTGTCACACGCCCGTTGGCATCGACGAGGTAAAGCGCTCGCAGCATCGGAGTGCGCGCGATGATCATGTCGAGGACGCCCGCGAATACCTCTGCGTCAACCAGAGCATGACTCTCGCCTACCACCTCCAGGCGCGACTCAAGAGCACCGAGCACGATCTGTGTGCGGTTGGCGTGGTCGTTGGCCTGCAACTGCACTTCGCGCTGGGTCTCATCTTCGAGGGCGGGAATGCTGATCGCGAGCAGGGCCGCTACCACCAGCACCACGACCATGACGGTCGTGGCGGCCATGATGGCAACGACGAAGCTGCGCAGCCGCCAGTTCCGGAGGGTCATTCAGCGCACCAGGACGAACTGGCCGTCGCGGATCTCTGCGAAATGGATCGGCCGCGTGCTGTCGCCGAAGGCGTCGATCTCGATCAGGTGCTGCAAGCCGGGGTAGGGGCCGTGGCGCAGGACGGCGTCCTTCACGGACTGCCCGCTCTTGCGCCGTTCCAGTGCCTGGAACAGCACGATGCCGGCATCGTAGCTGGCGATCGCGCTATAGCCGGGGTCGCGCTGGAAACGGGCCCGGTAGGCGTCGCGGAAGGCAGTGAAGCGAGGCGCTTCGTCGGTGCGATCGTGGGATTGCGCGATCAACAGTCCGTTCACGGCCTGGCCGCCGAGCTCCACCAGCTGTTCGCTTGCGGCCCATTCCGCGGCAGCGAGCGGCATGTTTGGTGAGAGCTTGCGCGTCTGTTGTGCAAGCCGCGCGACATCCACTGCATTGGCGATGAACAGCAGCCCATCGGGTTCGGTTTCGAGAAGGCGTGCGGCGACCTCGCTGAACATCGTATCTGCGGCGGATTCGAACTCGACCGCGGCAATGACCTCTCCGCCGTAGGCTGGGAACTGGCTGCGCAGTTCGGTGAGCCAGGACTCGGAGAATGCCCGGTTGCGTACGTCGTAAGCCACAGCCAGCCGGTGCAGGCCGCGTTCGGCTAGCACGCGGGCATAGTCCGCGGCATTGTCGCGCGTGCTGCGGTTGAGCCGGATCAGCATGTCGTCCTTGCCGACGAAGTGCATTGCCGTGATGACAGGGCTGAGGACAACGACGCCTGCTGCGTCGGCCAGCGGGAGGATGACATCGGCCATCGCGCTGGTGTACGGGCCGACAATCACCGCCGGGCGGGCACGGATCAGCGCTTGCATGGCTTGGTGAGCAGTGGCAGCGTCCTGGCCGTCGTCACCGACCAGCAGTTGCAGCGGACGGCCTCCGATACCACCCGCCGCGTTGCGCTCCTCGATGGCAAGGGTGAGCGCATTGCGCGCCGCTTCACCGGTGTCTGTGGTGCGATTGGAGAGGCCGGCGATGAAGCCAATCACGATCGGCTCGGGTTTGCCGCATGCGGCCAGCAAGGCCGCGAGCAGAAAGATGAGGATGCGTTGTACGCTCATGCGACTCTTGTCCGGTATGTCTGCAGCCACTGCAAGAGCGCATCGAGCGGCATCGGTCGCGCGTAGAGGTAGCCTTGCGCTTCGTTGCAGCCCATCGCGCGCAGGCGTTCGGCCTGGCGTTCGGTCTCCACACCCTCGGCAAGCACCGCGATGCCAAGGCAATGGCCGAGGGGTACGATCATCTCCGCAATGCGGGCGCCGGGGCGGCAGCTGTCGAGCAGGGCGATGAAGCTGCGGTCGATCTTGAGCCGGTCCACCGGGAGCTGGTCGAGGTAGGACAGCGATGAAAAGCCGGTCCCGAAATCATCGATCGCGATCTCGACGCCCAGTGCCTTGACTTCGGCGAGAAGCGCGGACACCCGGGCCATGCCCATGACGGCCACTGACTCGGTGATCTCCAGTTCGAGCAGCCCTGGCGCCACCCCGCTCTCCTGCAGGGCGAGGCCGAGCTGTTCGGCATAGCTGCGGTCGCGCAACTGAGCGGGCGAGACGTTGATGGCCATGCGGATGTCGCTGAAGCCGGCATGGTCGAGTTGCGCGAGTGCGCCCAGTGCGGTGCGCATGACCCAGTTCCCCAGCAGGGTGATGATGCCGGAGCGCTCGGCTACCGGGATGAACTGGTCTGGCGGGACGAAGCTGCCATCGGCCCTGCGCCAGCGCAGCAGGGCCTCCACGCCGGTGACCCGTCCGCTTTCCAGTGAGAGCTGCGGCTGGAAAGCGAGAAAGAGCGCATCGCTGCCGAAGGATTGCTGCAGTTCGTGCAGCAGCCGGGTGTGCTGGCGCGACTCCAGCCCGATTGCCGAGGTGTAGAACTCGTGCTCGCCCTGTCCGCGCGCCTTGGCGCGCTTGAGCGCGATGGATGCATCCTTGAGCAGTTCGGCCCCAGCGCTGGAGCCGGTGTCGGCTCGCACGAAGCCCATGCACGCCGACACCGGGCGCTCGATACCGTCGAACACGTAAGGGGTTTCGAATAGTGGTGCGAGGTGGGCGGGCGACACCAGGGTTTCGTCGCCGCAGATCGCGAACACATCGCCCGAGACCCGTGCGATCGAGCACGAGCCCGGCAGGGCCTTGCGAAGGCGGCTGGCGATGGCGCCAAGCAGGCGGTCGCCATAGACGTGGCCGAACATGTCGTTCGTCTCGGCAAACTGGTCGAGGTCGATGAGGGCGATCGTGCAGCCCGCGAGGGCGTCGGCCTCGATCGCAGTGTCCAGGTGCTGGACGAAGGCGCTACGGTTGGGCAGACCCAGCAAGGGGTCGACAAAGGCGATCTCGCGCAGCCGGGTGACCAGTTCGACGTTGTCCGCGCACAGCGAGATGTTGGTGCAGAACACGCCGAGCAGTTCGCGATCGACGTCGCCCAGGGGTTCGGGTGAATCGATGAAAACGGCATAGCGGGTATCCTCGTGGCCGGAAAAGCACAGCGTGACACTGGTTTCGGTTACGAGGTTGCGCTGTTCGCGCAGGCAGCGGGTGAGGTTCGAGATGATCTGCGGATCGCCGATCTCGGAGACGGGGTGCTGGACGAGGTGGCTGAAGCAGCCCGCCGCGGCGATGATCCTGAGTTGTTCTGCGGTCAGGCTGTCCGGGTCGCCGCTGGCGCTTGCGCACACCAGTCCTTCCGAGGGGATGCCGAACAGGCCGGCGATCTGGGTGATCACCCCGGCGGCGAAGCCCTGTACGCCGTCGTGCGCCATCAGGTGGTGGCTGGAGGCCACGATCTGCTCCAGGCCCCTGCGGCTCTCGTCGAGCTGACACAACTGCGCGTAGGAACGGATTGCCGCGGTCAGCGAGGTAAACAGCTTGGTGCGAGTGAGTTCGCTCTTGGTCTTGTAGTCGTTGATGTCGTAGCGGCGGATCGTGTCGATCTCGGGCGCCTGGCCGGGCTGGCCGGTGCGCAGGATGATGCGCGTGTTGTGCAGGCCCAGTTCGCCGCGGATGCCTTCCACCGCGACGAGCCCGGCGTCGGAGGCCTCCATCACCACGTCGAGCAGCACGACCGCGACGTCGCGCTCGGCGCGCAACACGGCCATGCATTCCGCCGCCGAATGGGCGTGGAGCAGGCGCAGTGGGCGCTCCTCTATGTCCAGGCCGCGGAGGGCGAAACGGGTGCTCTCATGGACGTCCTCGTCGTCGTCGACGATGAGAACGGTCCAGCTGCGTCTTCCATGGGCCGGCGCAGGCCCAGGCAGAGGGGAGTCGTCGATGAACTCGACCAGATCGTCGCCATGAGGCCCCATGAGTCGTTCCGCCTGGATGAAGAAGCGCAAAGCGAATGCCCTCCACGGTCCTGGTACGCGCAGTGCGTGCCAGGACCCGTGTCAGGCGTGGATGCATCCTTGCTTCAATCTTAAACGGTCTCTGCAGGCGCTGCGAAGGGGGCGCCTGACAGCGATTACCCGGGGTGGGGCCCCCGGGGAGGTCAGCGATTGCCGCTGCCGGGCTTGGCCGCGAACAGGGCCGGACGCTGGGCAGGTCGTCCGCTCGTGCCGCGGCCCTGCCCGTGCGGCGCGCGATTGCCGTC
>WPCJ01237250.1_pt1 | contig 18489 bp, 12 predicted proteins | sample 5399831 | NCBI WGS metagenome assembly WPCJ01 (sample SAMN12869470, study PRJNA574797) | sludge metagenome | isolation source: wastewater treatment of pH10 | place: China:Beijing | collected 2019-05-20 | reverse complement strand
GCTTCGCCGGCGTCGCCGATCGTGGGCCCCAGCACCATGACGACGCCGGCGAAGCCGACGACAAGCCCCGCCCAGTGGCGCGCCAGCACCCTCTCGCCGCGCGCCATGCCGGCGATCGCCGTGATATTTTCCGGCTCGGCCGCCAGCACCTCGGCATAGAGTTCGCTCGCGCCTGCGGCGTCGCCCACCTCCAGCGCCTGCGCCGCCGCGGCCAGCACCTCCTCGACCGGCCCCGGCCCCATCGGCCCGACCAGGCGCTCGATGAAGGCCTTCACCTGGCTCTCGGGCTGGGCGCCCATGAAACCATCGACCGGCTGGCCGCGCTGAAAGGCGATCACCGCGGGGATCGACTGGATGCCGAGCTGGCCGGGGATCGCCGGATGCTCGTCGATGTTCATCTTGACCAGCTTGACCTTGCCGCCGGCCTCGTTGACCACCTTCTCGATCACCGGGGTGAGTTGCTTGCAGGGGCCGCACCACGGCGCCCAGAAATCGACCAGTACCGGCTGGTTCATCGATTCGGCGATGACGTCCTGGCGGAAGCCTTGCGTCGTCGTGTCCTTGATCGCCCCCTTGGCCGGGGCCGTATCGCCATTGACCAGCATGGCTCGTCCTTCACCTAGCAATCTGTCGGTACTGAAACCGGAAACCGGATGCCCGTCGCGGCGGGCCACCCCATAGATGGGTGGCTTCACTCGTTCTGTCCATCGTCCGGCGGCGTCGGAAGGTCAACGATCATCGGCTCGTGTCCGACCGCGCGCAGGAAGGCGAGCATATCGTCCCTGGAGATGCCGAGCGTTGCCGTGTTGACCAGCGGATGGAAGTTCAGGCGTTCGCCATCCATCAGCGCGGCATCGAGCACCATGGTGACGTCTCCGCCATGGTCGTTGGCCACGGCGAAGGCAGTGACCGAGCCCGGCGTGACGCCGAGCTTCTCCATCAAGAGCTCGGCCGAGCCGAAGGACAGCCGCCCGCTGGCACCGAGCCGCTCATGCAGCCGTTTCAGGTCGATTCGCGTGCTCTCCAGCGCCGAGACCAGGAAGATCCGTCCCTTCTTGTCCTTCAGGAACAGGTTCTTGGTGTGATGGCCGGGAACCTTGCCGCGCAATTCCTTCGATTCGGCGACGGTGAAGACTGCGACATGATCGATGCGCTCGGTCTTGATGCCGAGCTCGTCGAGCTTGGCGATGAGATCGTCGGGAGAGAGCGGCGTGGGCATGATCGGCCAGCTGGGACAGGGACGCTGCGCGATGCCTAAGGCCCCGGACCGGCGCAGGCAAGCAACGCGAGGGCAAAAGCAGCAGCTCAGGCTCGTCATCTCGATGCCTACGCAGAACGTGATCGCCCCTTGAGGACCATGACGGGTATCGCCCCTGCAATTGGCGATTCTCGTCCCCCGCATCGCCTGCCTGGGCGATCCAGCCACCAGCGCAGCCGAAACATCGCTTGGAAACCGGCGGTTTTCCCGACGATTTTGCTGGGCTATCACGCGACGATCAGAAAATTGCAACAAGGCGCTTGCGCTTCCCGCCGCTTTGGGGCAATAACCCGGCCGCGCCGCCAACACGGCGCGACTGTCTCGGATGCGGGTGTAGCTCAGGGGTAGAGCACAACCTTGCCAAGGTTGGGGTCGAGGGTTCGAATCCCTTCGCCCGCTCCAGACATTCTCAATAAAATCAAGCGCTTAGCAGACGCCCTTCGGGGCGTTTTCTGCTTCCCCGACCCCTCCCGCGCCGCCGGGGAAGCAGGGGGGAAGCAGCAGAAAGCACTTTTCGCGTTGTGCGACGCAGCAAAAATCAGGCCCGTCTGTGAGTCATTCGAACACGGTTCGAATGACCTGAGCGGCTCTGCGAAGTCAGTCGCCCTTGATGCGGGCAGCACAGTCGGCATCGTCTCTGCACTCCTCGTTCAGACCCGTTCTCCGCTCTTGAAACACGCTTGCATTAGTGCCGCCGGAAACTGAACGTACGGCCGCGTGTTCAGATAACGTATCGCCCTTGGTGCCGCAGGACCAGCACACGGGATCGGCTCGTGTTTCGACCGAAGCCCTTCACGCAACCTTGTGAATCAGAGCCGTGCAAACGATGTCGTCGGAAACATGTCGGATACCTCACTCCGTTGCTTTGTCGACCGGCGCGGCGGTCACCGACGCCGGGAGAGCACACATACGACCGGAAGCTGCGGCACCCGGGGTTTTGGGACATCTCGTGGCCGCCGTGTCGCCGTTGATCGTGTGACTGTCATATGGCGCAGCATCGCACTGCGGGCGGTGTTCGTATGGAACGGGATCCACCATGGCCGACATCGTTGATTCATCGACCCGCTCGAGGATGATGGCGTCGATCCGCGGCCGGAACACCGCGCCTGAAGTAGCGCTTCGCTCCGCCCTCCACCGGCTCGGCCTGCGCTTTCGGCTGCACTGCGCCGGGCTCCCGGGACGCCCCGACGTCGTGCTACCCCGCCACGGCGCAGTGATATTCGTCCACGGATGCTTCTGGCACCGCCACCCTGGCTGCCGGCTCGCCTACAGCCCGCGGTCGCGGGTGGACTTCTGGCAGGCCAAGTTCACTGGGACTATCGAGCGGGATGCGCGGCAGCGCGCGGCGCTCCTTGAGGACAGCTGGCGCGTCGCTATCGTCTGGGAATGTGCACTACGGCAGCGCGGTGCGGAGGAAGTCGCACGGGAACTTGCCGGCTGGCTGGGAGGCATGTGTGCCGAACTGGAGATTGGCGCACCTGCGCTGAGCAAGAACGCGGATGATTGTGTAAACAGTTCGAAAAGGGTGAACTCGCCAGAGGCGTAATCGAGTCGGGGGGATGCGTTGGGGTTGAGGAGTCAGGCTCTCGTCGAGCTGGTGGCGGAGGTGCTCGGGCCGAGGGACGGTATTCGTGAGCTGATGCGCGAGGATCCGCGCAACGAGTACGTCACCGGGGTCCTGCGGCCCGAGACGCCGGCGGGTGCCCCGCCGGCGCCGGACGAACTCGATGACGCCGACCTGATTCTTGCCGCCGGCGGCGGCGACGCGGGCGAGGATGACGACGACGATGTTGCGATCGTCGGCGCGGTCCCGGCCTCACCGTCGATTGATCCTACCCAGCTCCCCCGTTCCATCGGCTTGTCTTTTGTGGTGGACGGCGAGACGCCCACGATGCGTCTCTGCTGCACTTGGGCGCGCTACGTCGCGGATTTACAGGGCGGCTGGCGGCGGACGCCCGAGGCGCAGGTGACAGACTGGATCGAGCTGGACATGTCCCAGCGCGCTCCATCTCCCGCCGGTACGGAGATCTGGATCGACGTCGCGCGCCTCCGGTCTGGCGCGCGCAGGGTGAGCGTTTATCTCATCAACACCCGGGTGTTGACGGACGCGGGCCGGTCCGGTCCTGTAGACCACCTGTTCCAACCTCAGATCCGGGTGGCACTCGCCGAGGGCACCATCATGCTGCCCCTAGAGGGAAGCGGCATGGCCAAGGTGCTGCCGGCCACCGGCGTCGTCGACGAGGATGATGAGCTAGATCTACTCTACGCGGATCGCCAGGGTTTCGCGCGAGGCCACATGTGCGGCGCGTTGTGGCGCGACGTCGATCCGGAGAGGGCCGCTGGCGAGCTGGACGCAGGCCGGCCCGCCGCCGCCCCGTTCGCGTTTGTGGATGGAGAGTTGCTCGCGCCATTGGAGCGCGCGCTGTTCTCGCCCGCGGACCTGCGGACTGACTTCGTGCCGACTTACTCAGTCCAAGCGCCAGCGAGCGACTGGCGGGCGGCTGGGGGATCGCGCCCGGAGCTCGACGCGATGCGGCTCGCCGAGACATGGGAGCCGGCGGAGATCGACGCAGCGCTGAGGCCGCTGCTCGTTTCCTACCGCAGCTGGTGTTCGGACCGGCGGGTGGATGCGGAGCTGCTGACCGGCACCGCCCGGCGCGCCGCCGACGCGAACCTCGAGAGCTGCGAACGGTTCGCCGCCCGCCTCGAGGACGCGATCCGGCTGCTCACGGAGGACGAGGCGGTGCGCCTGGCCTTCTGCTTCGCTAACCGCGCAATGGCCGAGCAGGGCCGCTGGTCGCGGGGACGCGATCTCGCCTGGCGGCCGTTCCAGCTCGCCTTCCTACTCGTCGCGCTGAGGTCGACCGCCTTCCCCGACGATGCCGACCGTGGTGTCTGCGATCTACTCTGGTTCCCGACCGGTGGCGGCAAGACGGAGGGCTACCTCGCGCTTGCGGCGTTCACGATCGCCTATCGCCGGCTACGTTCCGGCCAGGGTGGAGGCACAGGCGTGCTCTCGCGGTACACGCTCCGCCTGCTAACAATCCAGCAATTCCGGCGCGCGCTGACGACGATCACGGCTTGCGAGCGACTGCGGGTGGAAGGCCTCGGCCAAATAGGTGGGATCGTCGGCTGGCGCCCCTCCGCATGCCAGCGCCGTGACACTTTCCTCTGGGGTGCTGAGCGGTTTTCGGCGGGTCTTTGGGTCGGAGGCGGCGTCACCCCCAACCGGCTGCACTCGATGGATGCCCGCATTGACAACCGGCTTCACTGCTTCCTCGGTGCGGTCGAGATTCTTGAGGGCGCCCGTCCCCAGTATATGGGACCAAACCGGGCACTCGCCGCACGGCTGGCGCGCAAGAAAGTCCACTCCGGCGGCGAGCCGGCTCAAGTCGCGAACTGTCCCTGCTGCCACGCAGTCCTCGCGGTCGCGGATGGATCGCAGGAGGGCGGCGGGTTACCGACCGGTGTCCACGTCGTCCACGTTCCGCACGCGACCGCAGCAAATCCAACCACGTCTCCATCTTCGTTCGCGGCGCCGGAACCGGGCGTAGACCTCGTCGGCATCGCAACCGTGCCGATCGGTAACTTGTTTGTAACCTCGCTCACCTTCCGCGTTGGTGCGGGTGCAGCGCTGAAGTCTCGGCGCTTGGATGAGTGGTGGGCGAGCGCCGTGGAGCCGGGGATCGGCACCGGCGACCTGATGTGCGCACGCCCGTCGCGGCCCGGCTACGTGCTGGTTCGGCAGGATGGTTCGACCGGCCCAGTGACGGGCTTCGAGGTCCTGTGCCCCGATCCAGATTGCCAGCTGAACTCGACCGCCTGGGCAGAGAACGTGCCGGTGATCCGCTCCGCGCGGGCGCTCTCGAGCCTCGCCGACAGGTCGTACCGCGACCAGGCCCATGCTGATCTCCCGTCGCTCTCCGGCTACTGGCAGGATCCGCCACAGCTGGAGACTCAGCTCTCAGCGCGGGTTTCGTCTCGCATGCCGATCCCTGCCTGTACCGTGGACGACCAGATCTACGCGCAGTGCCCTAGCCTGCTCGTGGCGACGGCAGACAAGTTCGCCCGCCTCGCCTTCGAGCCGAAGGCGGCTGGCATCTTCGGCAACGTCGATCACTACCATGCCCGGCACGGCTACTACCGGGCAGGCGCGCCTGCCGGCATCGGTCAAGAGCCGAGCTTCCGGCCGCATCCGAAGGGTGGGAGGGGGGCGTCTGCGCCGCTGCATATGGCGGTGTTGCCGTTCGAGCCACCTGACCTCGTGATCCAAGACGAGCTCCACCTGATCGAGGGGCCGCTCGGCAGCATGGTCGGGTTATACGAGACCGCTTTGGAAGCTCTCGGCGAAGGTTTCGGCGCGACGGCGCGACGGCCGAAGTATGTCGCGTCGACGGCGACGATCCGCCAGGCGGCGCCGCAGGTACGGGCGCTGTTTGACCGGTCAGTCGCGCAATTCCCGCCGCAGGGACTACGCATCGACGACAGCTTCTTCGCCGTGACTGGCGAGCCGCACCAGCTGGACGAGCGGGCGGCAGGGCGACTCTACGCGGCGATCGCGGCTCCCGGAAAGGGCGCGCAGACGCCGATTGTGCGGATCTGGTCGTCCCTGCTCCAGTCCGGACAGGTGTGCGCCGGCGGGCCAACTGCCGAGGACCCCGATCGCCTTTGGACGCTGGCCGGCTACTTCAACGCAGTGCGTGAGCTTGCGGGCGCCGCTACGCTTTACCGGCAGGACATCCCGGAACGGATGCGCCACCGGTTCGGCCAGTCCTCGCGTCCGACGGACCTGGCAGGCTATATGGAGCTATCCAGCCGCGTCGACTCGGTCGAGCTGCCCTCCATGCTGGAGAAGCTGGAGCTTCCCGGCGCCGACGGCGGCATCGACGTGGTATGCGCGACGTCCATGTTCGGCACTGGCGTCGATATCGACCGGCTAGGCCTCATGGTCATCCACGGACAGCCGAAGACCACGTCCACCTATATCCAGGCGACTGGGCGCGTCGGCCGCCGTGCGGGTGCGCTGGTAGTCACATTCCTGCGCGCCGCGCGTCCCCGCGACCTCGATCACTATGAGTACTTCACGGCGTACCACCGCGCCCTGTATCGGCATGTCGAGGCGATCACAGTCTCACCGTTCGCGCCTAAGGCGCGCGAGCGGTGCCTGGGTCCGCTGTCTGTCGCGCTGCTGCGGCAGGCCGCGACGCTCAATGGTCAGCAGGTGGATGCGAACTGGCGAGTCGAGCAGCGTCTGGCGGGACAGCAGTTCCACAGTGAGGCGCGGCGCATGGAAGGTCACCGGTGGGACCCTGAGGTCGCCGCACTGCCAGCAATTCTCGAGCGCCGGGCGCAGTCGCAGCCCGCCGACGTGCGGCCGCCGGCCGGGGTGACCGCCGCTGAGTTGGAAGCGGAACTCGATCGTTGGCAGCTTCTTGCGCGCCGCGCCGTCACGCGCGACGACCTCGTCTACTACGAACCCGCTATGACGCGGTTGCCCACCCGCGAGGTGGTGCTTGGCGATCCCCAGCACACCGGCGCCGACCTCCCACAGGCCTTCGAGAACGCGCCGCAGAGTCTGCGCGCGATCGAAGAGACCACCACCTTCAGGACCTGACATGGCCGGCCAATCCATCAGGCGCTCGCAGTTCATAACCACCTACGGGCCGGGAGCCATCTTAGAGGGGCCGGAGGGGCCTCGAGTCATCCACGCGCTCGAGCAATCCGGCCTGTTTCAAAACGCCCAACCAGGCGATTATGAGATTGTCGAGCGCCGGCTCTCCGACAACGTGCTTGGCGGCGCCCGCATCGTCGCGATCCCCTCGAACGCGCAGCTTGGATTCGACGAGAACCGATACGCCTACGACACCTCACCTTTTCCCAAGTGGTCGCTGTGCATCACCCATTCCGCGCTTTACCGGCGGAGCTCGGACGACCTGCACGCCTGTCCGCTCTGTCCTCCGCTCGTCGACAAGTTTGCGGCCGGCAGGCGCGCCGCGGCGGAGAAGACGCGTTTCATCCAGATCTGCGACGCCGGACACATGCAAGACGTCGACTGGCCCGGCATGGTGTCGAACATGGGCGGAACCTGCCAAGGCAGCTGCCGCCCCTCCCACTTCCAGTGGCGCGGCGGCGGAGGCGCCCTGAGCTCGGTGACAATCCGCTGCCCCGCTTGCGGCGGCTCGGCCAATCTCGGTCAGGCCTACGCGCGGACGTGGCGGTGCTCAGGCGACTTTCCGGAGGAGCGTGCTGGCGGCAGCGCGCCAACGTGCCAAGTGCCCGGCTCGATCGTCCAGCGGGGGGCGTCCAACGTGTTTGTGCCGGAGACGGTAACCGCTCTGACGATCCCGCCCGCCGCGCTCGAGCTCCACCGGCTCCTGAGTCAGAGCGCGCTTCGAGTGCTGCTCTCGGTTTTGCGGCCGCCGGATTTCGCCGCACTGCGGAGCCTCCTGGAACAGGTGGCCTCGTCCGGTCAGGTGCCCCGCGGCACGGTCGACACGATCCTCTCGTATCCCGAGGGCGAGGTGATGAGGGCTCTGGATGACGTCCTGAGGCCGGTCGCCAGCCAGACGCCGGCCGAGATGCGCCTCGACGAATATCGCCGGCTCAGAGACGCTGCGGCCGATGGCTTTCCGCTCGAGCCCGGGACCGGCCGCACCCAGTTCGAGGTAATCCGGACCGACGTGCGCACCATCCCCATGCCTTCGGGCAGCCTGCTGCGTGTCGCGCCGGTCAGCCGCCTGCGCGTCGTAATGGTGCAGACCGGCTACTCACGTCTCGGTGGCGCTGCGGTGGACCGCCGTGCGGTTATTAACGGCGAGCACTGGTACCCGGGCGTCGAGCTCTTCGGCGAAGGGCTCTTTTTCGATGTCGTGGACGATACCGGCACACCCACGCCGGTTCCTGTCCAAGGAACAGCGGCCGCGGCATGGTCCCGCGGCGGCGGATCCGCGCAGTGGGCGGACCCCGACTATAGCGATCCCGCCTTCGTCTGGCTGCACACGCTCTCCCACCGGCTCATTTCTGCCCTGTCCCTGACCTGCGGATACTCGTCCGCGGCGCTGCGCGAGCGGATCTTCGTTGAGCCGCTACCCGGTGGCGCACGCATGGGCGGGTTCCTACTCTACACGGTCCAACCGGGCGGCGACGGAACGCTGGGCGGGCTCGTCTCCCTTGTTCCGACCTTCGAGCGGGTAGTCGAGCGCGCCTTTCGCGACCTGGACTGCTGCTCGAACGATCCGCTGTGTGGCCGCGAGCACTTCGGGCCGGACAGGGTAAACGGCGCGGCCTGCTACGCCTGCCTGTTTCAGTCGGAGACGTCTTGCGAGCATCGCAACGCGCTCCTCGACCGCAACGTGCTGCTGGGGATCTGACTTGGCTGAGCTGTTCGCCTCCGGAACGGCTTGGGTCGGCTCGGGTGTCCGGTCGATTGAGGCAGCCCTTCACTCGATTTTCTCGGAGGCACGCCGACGTGTCGTGACTTGCTGCTACTCGGTCAGCGAGGAGTTCGATCTCGCGCCCAGCTGGATCGGCGAGGCGGTCGCGCGCGATGTCCGGATTATCATGGTCGTGAACCGCGTTGCCCGGCAGGACGGAGCCGCGATGGCACGCCTGGACGCGATTGCCGCGTCATCGGACCTGTTCGAATTCTGGGACTACGACGGCCCGCCGCTACACGACCTTCACGCCAAGGTCTTCGTCCGCGACGAGCGCTACGCGCTGATCGGTTCTTCGAACCTGTCGCGCAATGGGCTGCTTAGAAATCACGAGCTTGCCGTTGCCGTCGAGGGTGCCGCCGCCCGGCGTGCCGCTGACCTTGTCGTCGGGCTTACCCGCTCGACATCCGCAAGCCGCCGTCGCTAAGGTGTTCTGATGGCAGATGAAAAACTTACGAAGGACCTTGAGCTTCTCCGCGGGATGATTGCGGGGAACGCTGGGCCAGACCTCGATCTGACGGAGGTCCGTGAGCGCTTCGTGAGACTGGGGATCGACCATCTGATCGAGATCGGGCGCGTCGACGACGGTCATGTCGCCGCTTGGGAGGGGCCCGCTGGTCGTGGGCTCGGGCGCGTAGACGGCTACGGCATCGGCGACGAACGGGATACGCTCGACCTGTTCGTCGTGGACATCGAGACCAGCGCCACGATCCGATCGGTTCGTTCGGACGACCTTGACCGGCTTGCGGGCCAGACGGGCCGCTTCGCGGAGATGGCGCTCAAGCTCAGGGACGCGCCTCCCGCGGATGATGCTGCCGGAGCAATGCTGTATGGCATTCGCAGCGTGGGCCAGCGCGTGCGGCGCGTGCGTATCTTCATCCTGACGGATGCCATGTCTGCGGCGCGGCGCCTGCCCCGGCGCGAGGTCGCTGGGTTGCCGGCGGAGATCGAGGTGTGGGACCTTCCGCGCCTCGCTAGGAGCATGTCTGTCGAGGGCGGCGGCGAGCCGATCGACATAGATTTCGAGAACTCGGAGCAGGGCTGCCAGCCCTACGTCCGACTGGATAGCGAAGAGGGTCAGGCCACCCTTTTGATGACGGTGCCCGGGCCGGTGCTAGCGGACCTCTACGAGGAGCACGGCGCCGCGCTGCTCGAATTCAATGTCCGCTCATTCCTCTCGGTCCGCGGGCGCGTCAATAAGGGGATGCGAGAGACTGTGGCTCGGCAGCCGGAGCGCTTCATCGCATATAACAACGGCATCGTAATCACAGCCGGGTCTTTCCACGAGCGGTTCCTTCCTGGCATCGGCAAGGCTGTCGCGCGACTCGGAAACGTGCAGATCGTGAATGGTGGCCAGACCACTGCGACAATTCACGACGCCGCCCGCCGCGCCGGTGCGGACATCTCCCGGGTGGCGGTCGCAGCGAAGATTGTCGTCGTCGGCTCCGACCTGCGCGACGACATGGTCAAACAGATCTCCCGCTACGCCAACACACAGAATCCGATGCAGCAGGCGGATCTTTCGGCGAATGAGCCCTTCCACGTCGCCGTCGAGCGCCTCTCGCGTACGACCTGGGCACCGGGCGGCGAGAGGCGCTGGTTCTACGAGCGTGCGCGGGGGCAGTACGATGTCGAGCTATCGCTAGCCGGCAGCACCGCTGCGCGTCGGGCGAAGTTTTTGAAAGAGGCGCCAAAGGAAGGGCGGTTCTCCAAGGTTGACCTCGCGCGCTTCCTGAACGCGTGGGGACGCCGGCCGCACGACGTTAGTCTGGGCGGCCAGAAGAATTTCACCAGCCTCATGGAGGAGTTGCGCCGGCGCAATGGCCTGGCATGGGAGCCGGATCAGCAGTGGTACCAAGACCTCGTTGCTATCGCGATCCTCTGGCAGGCCGCCGAGCGCGTTGTCCGCTGGGAGGGGATTCCGGCGTTCCGGGCGAACGTCGTCGCGTACCTCGTCGCTCTCCTGTCATCGCGGTCGTCGAGCCGGCTCGACCTCCGGCGGATCTGGAACACCCAGGCAGTAAGCGAGGAGCTGGAGGCCATGCTGCGCGGCTGGGCTGTGCCCGTACGCGACGCGCTGCTCGCTGGTGCGAGCGGCCGGCAGCGCAATCCCACAGAATGGTTCAAGAAAGAGGACTGCTGGAACGAGATCAACGGGATGGAGCTCGTCTTCCCGGTGACGATGCCGCCCGAGCTGGCCGGCGAGGCTGACCGCATCGTGCATCTGATGCCGGGCGCGGAGGGGACGGCCGTGGCGGACCACCTCGCTGCTGCGCAGCGCGTGAAACGGGTGGACGCGCAGCGCTGGATCGGCATTGCCGAGTGGGGCACGCGCTCGGGTAAGCTGCACTGGCGACAAACGGGAATTGCGACGACGATGTCGGGAATGGCCGCTCAGCAATGGCGCAAGGATCCCTCGCCCAAGCAGGTCAGTGCAGCCGTCAGCATCCTGAACGTTGTCGAGGAGCATGCGCCCGAGGTTCTCGCATTGTGAGCCCGGCGCTAGTGCCCTCAAGTCTGTTCGTAAGCATGATTTCTTTCTGGACGCGGGACGCGCGTTCGACAATCGTCACGCGCGATGGTTTCGGGGGCTGCGTAAGTTGAGCGAGGGGGCGGAACAGGTTGTCAGCCAAGCGTTTCGTCCGCGCGCGAGACTATTGCAGCTGCTCGGCGACCAGCTGATCGGATCACCGCGCCTGGCTCTATTCGAGTTAGTGAAGAATGCCTACGATGCCGACGCTGACCGCGTGGAGATCACTTTTCACGACGTGGACGGCTCGGATGCGCGCATCACGGTCCGCGACAATGGTCAGGGCATGTCTGTCGACACGCTGGTCGATGTGTGGCTTGTGCCAGGCGATGATCACCGTCAGCTCAACCGCGAACGCGACCTCCGCTCCCCCCGCTACCGCAGGCTGCCGCTCGGCGAGAAGGGCGTGGGCCGGTTCGCTGTGCACAAGCTCGGAGACCGCATTCGGCTGACCACCCGGGCGGAGGATCGGCCCGAGTGCGTCGTCGAGTTTGACTGGGACCGTCTGCTCGAGCAGCGCTATCTGTCCGAGGCCGAAGTTACCATCGTCCAGCGGGACCCGAAGGTGTTCCAGGACGCCACAGGCACCCTGATCGAGATCGGACGGCTGCGGGATCCCGCTTGGACGAGGGGCGAAATCCGTGATCTCTATCGGCAGGTCACCTCGATCGCGTCGCCGTTCGGAGAGCGGGGCGACGACTTCCGCGTCGAGATGGCGGTGCCGGGCCACCCGGACTGGCTTGATCTTCCCAGTGTCGATCAGCTACTCGGGATGGCACCGTACACTTTCGAATTCGACTTCGATGGCGAGCGACTGCGCTATCGCTACGAGTTCCGCGGCATTCCGGGCATCCGGCTGGAGCCGCGTGTGGTCGAACGCGAGGAGCTGCACTTCCAGCTGCCGCCTGCCCATGAGCCGGACGATCTCGACCCGATCGATGGACCGCGTGCGCGCGGACGTCGCCGTCCGGTGGCGGACGCCTCGATGCTCGAGGGCATCGGACCTGTCTCGGGCCGCTTCTTTATCTTTGACCGCGACAAGAAGATCCTGCCGCGCTACCCCAACGTCCAATTCATCGAGCGATACCTGAACCAGAATGGCGGCGTCCGTGTCTACCGCGACGGTGTTCGTGTCTACAACTACGGCGAGCCGAGCGACGACTGGCTGGGGCTCGACCTCCGGCGCGTGAACGAGCCCACGAAGCGCCTCAGCCGCAACATCACCATCGGGGTTGTCGATCTCGACCTGTCGACCAGCACGTCGCTACACGAGAAGACGAACCGGGAAGGTTTCGTGGAGAACGAGGCCTACTCGCGCCTGCAGAGGATCGTCCTCGGCGCGCTCTTCGTGCTTCAGGCCGAGCGCAACGTCGACAAGGATCGCATCCGGCGAGTCGTCGGCGAACCTGGCCAAGTCGGATCGGGTCTCGACGGTCCGCTCCGCGAGCTTAGGGCTCTAGCGCAGAAGCATGGCGTCGATGCGGTGCTCGAGCCGGCCATTCTCCGCATCGAGAGCGAGTATACGACGATCCGCGAGAACTTCGCGAGGTCCGGGGTGTCGCACGCCGGCCTCGCCGTCATCTTCCACGAGGTCGAGCGCGGCGTCCGAGTACTGACGAGCTCGATAAGCGATCCCGATGTCAGCATGGAGAGTCTTCGAGAGCAGGCGGGTCAGCTTCAGAGCGTCCTTGAAACCTCGAGCCAGCTCCTGCGAAATACCGAGAGCAAGGCTGGCTCGCTGCGCGAAATTGTCCGCACCGCGCGCGATCTCAGCCTTATCCGGTTCCGACTGCACGGCATCAAACTTAACTGCCCCGCGCTTGAGGAAGGGTCGCCTGACGCGCAGCCGGTCTTTACGCCCGGCCTTGCGCTGGGAGCGCTGACAAACCTGATCGACAACGCCGTCCACTGGGTCAAGGTCCGGCATCCGGATCCGGGCGCGAGGCGCATCTACGTGAACGTCATGCCGGATTACGATGGCGGTCCGGCCATCATAGTCGCGGACAACGGACCCGGATTCCAAGATGATCCCGAGATGATGGTGGCACCCTTCTTCACGCGCCGCCCCGGAGGCAGCGGACTCGGCCTCTACTTCGCCAACCTCGTGATGGACCTGAACGGCGGGCGCCTCGAGTTCCCGACGCCCGAGAGAGCAGACGTGCCTGAGGGCTTCGACGGTGCGGTCGCCGCGCTTGTATTCCGGGAGCCATGATGTTCAGCCCTCCCCGCTACGTCGCTATCGATGATGAACGCTCGGAATTGACGCCGCTCGTCGAAGCGCTGCACCGGATCGGAGCGCCCTGCATCGGCATTCACTTCGATCCACCTGGCTTTCCAGAGCCGTCCTTGTTCGCGGGCATCCGTGTTCTGTTCACTGATCTCCATCTCATTAAGGTCGCAGCAACGCCGACGCAGAACTATGACGCCATTGCCCAGATCATCCTCACGTGCGTGCCTGCCGATCATGGGCCGTATATCCTTGTCCTTTGGACGTCGCACGAGGAGGAGCGTCAGGCGCTTACGAACCGGCTGCAGGTGACGCTGGCGGACGCGCTCGAAAAGATGCCGATGGCTGTGCTCGGTCTCGAGAAGAGCCGTTTCCGCGAAGGCGCGAGCTGGAACGGGGCGGCCCTTCAGGGGGCGCTGCGCGAGCAGGTAGCCGGAATCCCTCAGCTGGCCGCTCTGATGAGCTGGGAGCGCGACGTGCTTGCGGCGGCGAATGCCACGCTTGCGCTCGTCGGCGGACTAGTCCCGGCGGACCAGCGCACACTCGGCGCCTACGCCGGCGGTCTCGACCGCGCTATCAGTCTCTTGGCATTGGCGGCCGCTGGATCGGCCAGCGCCAAGTCCGATCCGCGTGCGGCGGTCACCGCTGCTCTCGCGCCGGTGCTTGCTGACCGCATCGTAAACCAAGGTGATCCCTACGGCTCGGCAGAGCTGTGGCGGCGCGCAGTTACCTTCCCGCAGGGCGGCGGTCAGCTCACCGCTACACAAAAGGCCCGCATGCACCGCGTGGTGCATTTCGCCGTACCGCCGGCCGAGTCCGTGGCGCGGGCGGACTGGGGTGCGGTCATCCCGTTTGGCGAGGCGCAACGTGAGGACGCGGCTATGCTGGCGCGCTTCGGCGCGACGGAGGCGCATCTCCGCTCCCAAGAATTCAAGCTCAAGGCGACCAGACTTGCCGAGGGGCGGCTCGTCCTGGTCCGTGGTGGCGCGGCCTGCGATCAGGCTCAGAGCAATCCAGGTCCCATGCCTATGATGCTCGGGCTGCTCGCGCCCGCCAGCGCCTTGCAGTCAGGCGGCAGAAGCCCCGCGGTACACATCTGTCCGGAGCAGGTGCTCCTGTCCGGCGACGAGGAGCCGTCCTCGCTCCTCGTCAGTGCTCGCTTCACCTCGACGATGGTGTCCGCGGACCTAGCGGGATGGCCTGATCCGATCCTGCGCATCCGTGAGCAGCTGCTCATGACCATTCTCGTGCACGCGGCGGCGCATTCGTTCCGGCCAGGCACACTGAGGTTCTGAGGTGGCCGAGGACCTGCCCTTCCATGTAGTCGACCTCTTCGCAGGCCCCGGCGGGCTCGCGGAAGGCTTCGCATCGTTACAGGAAGGCGGGGAGCGACTGTTCCGTATCGCCCTGTCGGTCGAGAAGGATCCGGTAGCCCATAGCACGCTTCGCTTCCGGGCGTTCCTACGACAGTTTCCGGACGGCTATCCCGATCGCTACTACGAGTTCCTCAACGACGGCATCGCGGAACCGGACTGGGCGACGGAGTTCCCGGCTGAGTGGGCGGCGGCGGAGGCCGAAGCGCTACTCTTGGAGCTCGGCGGCGAGAACGCGGCAACGAAGCTCGAGCCACTCGTCGATGGTGTTCGCGATCGCGCCGCCGGCCGTACCGTGGTGATCGGCGGACCGCCCTGCCAAGCTTACTCAATCGTGGGTCGCGCGAGGAACAAGGGCAAGGTGGGCTACAAGCCAGCCACAGACGAGCGACACTTCCTCTACCGCGAGTACATCGCGATCCTCGAACGAATCCGACCGGTCGCCTTCGTTATGGAGAACGTCAAGGGGATCCTGTCGTCATCGGTGGATGGCAAGGCGATCTTCTCGCAGGTTCTCGCCGACCTGCGGGCGATCGGGGGCGAGACTCGCGCCTACGAGCTCCTGGCTTTTGCCCGGGCCAAGGACGGCTCCCTCCGTCTCCGGCCCACGCTCGAGCCTCGGGACTTTGTCATCTGTGCCGAGGACTTCGGCGTTCCGCAGGCAAGGCACCGGGTCATCATTATCGGCGTACGCCGCGACGCGGTCGCCGAGGAGCTTCTGTTCAAAGTTCCCGAGTCGGAGACGGCCGAGAACAACGAGGCTTCTGCGCACTTAAGGACGACCGTGCGGCACGTGCTAACCGGGCTTCCGAAGCTGCGGAGCGGACTGAGCAAGGGTGACTCTCCAGAAGCTTGGGGGAAGCAGTTGCAAGATGCCGTCAAGACCATCGCAGCAGCGACCGCGGGTGGATGCGACGCGCTGCAGAAGGTTCGAGAGACGGTGCTCGGTCTGGAGAACCAATTGGCCTCCGGCAGTCATCCAAAGTCCCGTAGCGGCGAGGAGGTGGGTGCCGCGCATCCAGACTGTCCGCCCGAGCTCGAGCGATGGCTCGTCGACCCCCGTCTCCGGAAGGTAACAGGTCACACGAGTCGAGGGCACATGGCGTCGGACCTCACGCGCTACATGTTTGTCGCCGCCTTCGCACAGGTGCATGGACGATCGCCCGTTGCACGGGAGTTCCCAGCAACCCTCGCTCCTGACCACCGGAACTGGGACAGTGGGCACTTCGCGGACCGATTCAGGGCCCAACTTTGGGACATACCCTCGACGACGGTGACCAGCCACATTGCGAAAGACGGCCACTACTTCATCCATCCGGATCCGGCGCAGTGCCGCGCGCTCACCGTCCGTGAAGCGGCGCGGCTCCAGACCTTCCCCGATAACTACCGATTCCTAGGCAACAGGACCCAGCAGTTCGAGCAGGTGGGCAACGCTGTCCCGCCGCTGCTCGCAAGGCAGATTGCTAACGTCCTGCATGGCCTGTTGTCCGCCGGCGCCGGCAAACCCGACAAGGCCATGGAGCCGACCGTCGACAAAAACGAGCCTGCGAGAGTCCCAGATGGCGGCGGTGACGATCGCAGCCGCCAGAACGCGCGGGCCTTCAACATCACTGAGGCGGCAACTGATACCCAGCAGGAGCATGACGCGCCGGGATGTTCTGTTCGACCCTTGGTGCAGCGCCTCAAGGAGCAGCGGGGGAGTCGCGGCCGGACCGTTCCTTGGCGCAAGATAAGGTCGGGGCGCCGACGCTGACGCCCGTGTGGGTTGCGACATTGGCACGGAGGCGCTGGAAGGCTAGCTTGATCGGCGGAAGGTCGAGGATAACGGAAGAGAAATGGCGATCACGATTCTCGGCACGGCGGTCGACGTCCGCACCAATACGCCAGTCGTTTACACACAGATGACCATCCCCGAATACCTGATGATCGTCGGCACGAGATTCGAGGAGTTCCATCTCCAGCGCCGGCGCGAGAAGCACAAAGCGTACGGGCGGCTCGAGTCCGACATCAGGGACGGCGCCCTTCTTCCCTCAATCACATTGGCGGTGAAGCCGGAGATGGTCGCCGCCATCCTGCCTACGTACGAGGAGTACCGTGAGAACCCTAGCAAGGCCGGCGCGCTTGCGGCACTGTTGAACAGGCCTGAGACGGTCGACATTCTGGACGGGCTGCAGCGCACGTACATCATGCGGGATCTCGCCAATCAGGGGGAGACGTTCAAGCAGGATCAGAAGATATTGGTCGAGTTCTGGCTCGAGCGGGACCTGCACAATCTCATTTACCGGATCATCGTATTAAATGCCGGCCAGAAGCCGATGTCGATCCGGCACCAGCTCGAACTGCTCTTCGCGTCTCTGCAGGAGTCAATCCTGAAGCGGCTGCCTGGCGTGGAGATTTATCTCGAACGGGAGAACACCCGGCGCACGCGGCCCAAGAAGTTTGCCTTCGATGTGGTCGTCACCGCATATCAGGCAATGATCACCGGTTCCCCGGAGATCCAAAAGGCCAACCTCGTTGCCAACGAACTCATCGAGAGCAGTGCACTCGATCTTGGCGAACAAGGGGTCTCCGAGCAGTTCGACCGCTTCGTAGAGATGCTGAAGCGGTACGTCGAACTGGACGCGCAAACTGCCCGGATCTACGAGGGAGGACCGGCCATTGCTGACGTTGATGACGACGCGAACCTGGGCGGGACGGGGCAGAAGGTCACGGCGGGAGTCGCAAACTGGTTCGCGACGAGCAATGTCATGGCGGCCTTTTTTGCCGCAGTCGCGCAGTTCGGCAAGGGCGAACAGCGAAGGCGCCGCGTAGACGAGGCGCTGGATGTGCTGAGGCGCACCTTGGAGAGTGCGCCGGAAGCGTCCGACCCTCTTGGGCTCGAAGAATTCGCGAAGCTCAGGGCCGGCTTCAATCCTCGCAAAATCAATGTTGGCCTCGCCACGCGCCGGCTTCTCACCAACGGTTTCAAAGAGTTCTTCCGCGAAGGCGGCGAAGTTCCGCTGGCCGGATGCTGGACGCTAGCGGCGGAATGAATGGACGCCACTGAGATCGTTGCAGCTGCGGCAGCTGGACTCCTGCCGCAGGTTGAGGACGTTGACCCGGCAACGGCCCGCATGGAGGGCGACTGCCTAGTCGTCAGCGGTCGCGTCGCCATGCCGATTCACGGCGTCGCCTGGACGCTGAATCGGGCGAGCGATCTTCCGATCCGCGACGAACTTAGCGCCCCACTCGGCGTTCTCTGCCTCGTCGCCGGGCGCTCAGCAGGGCATCTGCAGGAGCTCACGCGCTACCAATATACGGCGCTGCTGGCGGACGCGCCCAGCGCAGACGCTCTGGTCGGACCGGCTCGCTTCTCACGCGACTACGCCATCATTGAGGAGAGCGAGTTCGGCCGGTATCTCGAGCACTACCGGACAGGCTCGGCGATCTGGGGCGGCTTCAGTCACGGCATTGCGCCAGCGGAAGGTTCGGGTGGAGTCACAGAGATCCGGGCCCGCAGAGACGTGATTGCACCCACGCCGCACCATGTGCAGATTCCGACGCGACCGGCCGGGTAATCCAATAATTAACCGGCCACTGTTCCGAGAATTAACCGGTCGGGATTCCGAGAATTATCCGGCCAGGGCGGGCGTTGGTTCTGGGTCGTGTTTCTGGATGTCGTGATTGGT
>WPCJ01272911.1_pt1 | contig 18508 bp, 18 predicted proteins | sample 5399831 | NCBI WGS metagenome assembly WPCJ01 (sample SAMN12869470, study PRJNA574797) | sludge metagenome | isolation source: wastewater treatment of pH10 | place: China:Beijing | collected 2019-05-20 | reverse complement strand
GGGCCACGAGGCCCCTTTCTGTAGAGTTTCAGGATCAATCCGTCATTCCAGAAGCGGCGACCAGGCCGGGTCGGAGCCGAAGCCGGAAGTCGGGATCGGCTGCTCGTTGCGGCCGGTCAGGTCGATCGAATAGAGCTTCGGGCCGCCGCCGCTCTCGCGGAAGAACATCAGCACACGTCCGTTCGGCGCCCAGGTCGGGCCTTCCTGCTGGAAACCTGTCGACAGGATGCGCTCGCCCGAACCATCCGTCTTCATCACGCCGATCTGGAACTGACCGCCACCTTGCTTGGTGAACGCGATCAGGTCACCGCGCGGCGACCATACCGGCGTGGAATAGACGCCGTCGCCGAAGGAGATACGGTGTGGATTGGAGCCGTCGGCGCCCATGACATAGATCTGGGAGCGGCCACTGCCGCCGCCGCGATCCGAAGTGAAGACAACCTGCGAACCATCCGGCGAATAGGACGGCGAGGTGTCGATCGCCGACGAGTCGGTGAGGCGTGTGGTCGAACGGCTCCTCAGGTCCAGCGCATAGATGTTGGAATTGCCGTCGTCGCGCAGCAGGCTCATGATCACCTTCTGGCCATCCGGCGAGAAGCGCGGCGCAAACGTCATGCCGGGGAAATTGCCGACGAGTTCGCGCTGACCGGTCTCCAGCTGCAGCAGGTAGACTTTCGGCACACCGCTTTCGTAGGACATGTAGGTGATTTCCTGCCGGTTCGGCGAGAAGCGCGGCGTCAGCACGATCGCTGCGCCATTGGACAGGAAGCGTGCATTGGCACCGTCCTGGTCCATGATGGCGAGGCGTTTCTTGCGCGCATTCTTGGCGCCCGTCTCGTCGATGTAGACGACGCGCGTGTCGAAATAGCCCTTTTCGCCGGTCAGGCGCTCATAGATCGCGTCGGCGATGATGTGGGCGACACGGCGCTGGTTGGCTGCGTTCGCGAAGAACTGCTCACCCGCCAGTTGCTGGCCTGCGAACGTATCCCACAGACGATACTCGGCACGGATACGACCGTCCGCTTCCTTGTTGACACGGCCGGTCACCAGCGCCTGGGCGTTGATGACCTTCCAGTCCTCGAAGCGAGGCGTCTGGTCGGGATTCGATATCTTCTCGATGAAGGCACCCTTGTCGATCGGCGCGAACAGGCCGGAACGTTTGAGGTCCGCTGCGACGATGCCGGATATTTCCTTGCCGAGATCACCGGACGACTCGAAGTCGGTGATGGCGATCGGCAAGGGCTCGACATTGCCCTTGTTGACGTCGATCTCCACCAGGGCATGCGCCGGCAACATCGCAAGGCCGCTCATGCCGGTGGCCATGGCGCCGATCAGAAAGAGTGTCTTGAAAAGATGCTTCATCACGAATTCCTGTTTCATATCCGAGTGATAGACATCACATGCCCATGTCGCTCGGGTTGAAAGTGACTTGAATTTCGGACCAGATGTCCTGCTTGCCTGCTGGAAGTATCAGCCCCGCCTGATCGCACTTCTGGATCGCTCGCACCGCGCTTTCGTCGTACGAACGGTTGCCGCTGGAAGTCTGGACCGTCGGGCGGCCGTCCAGCTTGCCTGACTGATCCACGTTGAATCGGATGACCGCGACCAGCGTTCCGGCATCCTGCGCACCGGCCGGAATGGTCCAGCAGCCGCTAAGCTGCTCACGCAGAGCGCCCATTTCGCTGTTGCTCAGCTTCTGGCCGTTGGTCCTGTCGCCGCCGAGCGACGACTGCTGGCTGGATCGCTTTGCACCACCACCGGAAGGTTTGTCCTTGTTCAGGAGAGCAGAGACCTTGTCGTTGAAGGCATCGTCCTCGGACTTCTGACGCGAGGATGCCTCCTTGACCGGCTTGTCCGAATTCTTGCGGTCCGGCGCCTTGGCGGTTTCAGCCTGGGCCTGCTCGGGACGGGGCTTTGCTTCGGGCACCGGTGCTGAGTTGGGTAGTGCAGCGGACTCCGTCGGCTCCGAAGCGATCGCCTCGGCCACCGCGTCCGGCTTCGCCGGCTCTGGCTTCGCCTCGGCGGGCTTCTGCTCGGCTGGCTTCGGCGCCGGCTCGGGTTCCTTCGCCGGCTGCGGCTTCGGCTCGGGCTGCTTGACGGGATCGGGCTTCACGTCCTGTTTTGGCTGTTCAGCCGGCGCGACTTCCGTTGCCGGCGTCGGCTTCGGCTCTTCCTTGGGCTTGGGCGAGTCTTCGGGCTTGGGCTTTTCCGTCGGCGTCGGCGCCTTGGGTGCCGATTCCGTGTTCTCGACCGGCTTTGGTTTCGCGGTCGGTGTCACCGGCTGATCGGTATCGACGCTGTTCTCGCCAATCTTCTGTGCATTGGCAACGATATCGGGGCGCTCGGTCGGTTTTGGCGCCGGCTTGTCACGCGCGGTCGACTTCTTGTCGCCCTGCACCGACTGCGCAACATCTTCCACCGGGACGATGTCCACGGGAAACGACTCGACGTTCATGGGCTGGAAAGCAGGCGGAGCCCTGAGCGTGAACAGGCCGAACCCGATCACGGCAGCATGCAGGATCACCGATGTGGTGAGGCCGGCCTTCAAGGTTATTTGTCCTGTTCCTGCAGCGTGACCAGGCCGAGGTTCTTGTAGCCGGCGGCCGAGATGCGAGCCATGACCTTCATGACCGTGCCGTAGTCGGCGGCCTTGTCACCACGGATGAAGATGCGCTCCTCATAACCGGTCTTGGCGATGGCCTCGAGCTTCGGCACGACCTCTTCGAGCGGGATCACGGTTTCCTGCAGATGGATCTCACCGGCCTGGTTCACCGAAACGGTGATCGGCTGGGTTTCCGCGTTCATCGGCTTGGCCTGCGTTTCCGGCAGGTCGATCGGCACGCCGACCGTGAGCAGCGGCGCCGCCACCATGAAGATGATGAGCAGCACCAGCATGACGTCGACGAACGGCGTGACGTTGATTTCCGACATCAGGCCGTGATGGCGGCCACGCCGCCTGTGACCGCGTCCACCGCGTCCCGAACCGCCCGAGCTGACTGACATTCCCATCGTCGTAATTCCTCAGGCGGCCTTCTGGGCCACTTTCTCATCGATTTGGCGCGACAGTATGGCGGAGAACTCGTCGGCGAAGCCCTCCATGCGCACCGCGATCTTGCCAGCGTCCGACGACAGCTTGTTGTAGGCGATGACAGCGGGGATAGCCGCGAGCAGGCCGATTGCCGTTGCCAGCAGCGCTTCTGCGATACCGGGCGCCACGACGGCGAGGTTGGTCGACTTCGAACCGGCGATGGCCTGGAACGAGGTCATGATGCCGACGACCGTGCCGAACAGGCCGATGAAGGGTGCTGCCGAGCCGATGGGGGCGAGGAAGCCGAGGCGACCCTCCAGGCGCTCCATCTCGCGCGTCAGCGCCAGATCCATCGCCTTGTCGATGCGGGTCTGCAGCGCGAGCGGCGACTTGGCGCCTTTCTCGAAGCTCTTCTTCCATTCGCGCATGGCGGCCACGAAGATGGCGCCCATGCCCACGGTCTTGCGTTCGGCTAGATTGCGGTAAAGCTCTTCCAGCGACTGTCCCGACCAGAACACCTGCTCGAAGCGGTTGAGCGCGACGCGCAGGCGCGCATAGGAAATCAGCTTGTCGACGACGATGGCCCAGGTCCAGACCGAAGCACCGATAAGGCCCAGCATGACCAGCTTGACCACCCAGCCGGCCTGCATGAACAAGCCCCAAATCGACAGTTGCGCGCCCGGATCGGCGAGTGCGATGTTTTCCATGGTTCGTTCCTTAAGAATTCCCGGGCCCGGCTCGCCGCTAGCCCCCTGGCGCTCTACCTCTTGTGGTCCGTTCGCGCGAAGCTTCCGGAAATGCCCAAAAGGCGCCTTTCGCGGCCTTTTCACGACAAATATTGGTAAAACGAAGGCACGGACGCCTCCAAACTTCACCAATGTCTTCATGAACCGTTATGGTTAAGGAGAGGTTAGGAATCGCGATCGTTGTGCGGCGCAGCATCCCTGCCGGGCAAACATCGGGTCACAATGGAGTGAAGAGGTCGCCTGGAGCGCTTCCGCCTTTACGCAATTCCGGACGGAAAACCGCTACACACGTTTCCCGGAACTACGCTTAGCGACCCTTCGGCATGAAGGCGGCCACCCATTCCTTGGGGAAACGACGCGGCCGGCCATTTTCGCCGATGATCGCGGCCTCCACCCTGGCATCGACCAGCACTTCCGCATCGCGTTTGAGCTGCTGCGCCATGAAAATGCGTGCGCCGGAGATGTCGTCAGCACGCGTATCCACCGTCAGGATGTCGTCTATGCGGGCCGGCGAGCGGAAGTCTATCTCCATGCGGCGGACTACCCAGACGATCTTTTCACCATGCTTGCCCTCGGCAAGTTCGGTGTGATGGACGCCGGCGAGCCGCAGGAAATCCGAGCGGCCGCGCTCCAGGAACTCGAGATAGCGGGCATGGTAGACGACGCCGGAGAAATCGGTGTCGGCATAATACACCCGCGCCATCAGCCGATGACCGAATTCGGTCAGCGCGCCGGAAATGCCGCCGAGTAGATCGTCCGCACCGGACATCGATCAATCCCCTTCCTGGAAGAGATTGATCTGCTGCTGGGCGAGATCGCGCGGCACCTCCAGGCCGAGATGCCTCCAGGCATTGGCCGTCAGCATGCGCCCACGCGGGGTGCGCTGGATGAAGCCCTGCTGGATCAGATAAGGCTCGATGATATCCTCGATCGCATCCCGCGGCTCCGAGAGACCCGCTGCGATCGTTTCGATACCGACCGGTCCGCCGCCGAAATTCATGGCGATCATGGAAAGATAGCGCCGGTCGAGCTGGTCGAGGCCGAGCGCATCGACTTCGAGCCGCGACAGCGCTTCGTCGGCGACCTTGCGCGATACGGTCTCGGCGCCGGCGACCGACGCGAAATCGCGGACGCGGCGCAGCAAGCGCCCGGCAATACGCGGCGTGCCACGGGCACGACGTGCGATCTCGACGGCGCCATCATCGGCGATCGGCATGCTGAGGATGCGCGCGCCGCGCCGCACGATCAGCTCCAGTTCCTCGACCGTGTAGAAATTCAGCCGCACCGGGATGCCGAAACGATCGCGCAGCGGATTGGTGATGAGACCGAGCCGCGTCGTGGCGGCGACCAGCGTGAAACGGGCGAGATCGATCTTGACCGAGCGAGCCGCCGGCCCCTCGCCGATGATCAGGTCGAGCTGGAAATCCTCCATCGCCGGATAGAGGATTTCCTCCACTGCCGGACTGAGCCGATGGATCTCGTCGATGAAAAGAACGTCGCGATCTTCCAGATTGGTCAGCAATGCCGCGAGGTCGCCGGCCTTGGCGATCACCGGGCCCGATGTCGAGCGGAAATTGACGCCCATCTCGCGCGCCATGATCTGCGCCAGCGTGGTCTTGCCCAGACCTGGCGGACCGACGAACAGGACATGGTCGAGTGCATCGCCACGCCCCTTGGCCGCCTCGATGAAGACCTTGAGGTTCGCACGCGCAGCCGCCTGGCCGACGAAGTCATCCAGCGTCTGCGGGCGCAGCGTCTGGTCGGCATCCTCGCCACGCTTTTCGGACGAGATGAGACGGGGGGCGGTATTCATGCCCCTCTCCTCGCACGGCAAAGGAGTCCGGACAAGCTGCGCGTCACCGCGCCAGTTCCTTCAGCCCCAGCCTGATCAGCTTGGCCGAATCGGCTCCGTCGCCGGCAGCCTTCAAGGCAGCAGCCACGGCGTTGGCAGCGATGTCACGCGAGTAGCCAAGATTGGTGAGCGCCGATACCGCATCGGCGACGGGTGCTGCTGCCACGCCCTCACCCAGCTCCTGCTTCAGGCCGATGGTGCCTGAAGCCTCGCCTGCAAAGGCCGGCGCCTTGGTCTTCAGCTCGGTGACGATGCGTTCGGCGACCTTCTTGCCGACACCGGGCGCCCGAGACACCATGGCGATGTCGCGCAGGGCTATTGCATTGGCGAGGTCGGACGGCGACAGGGTCGACAGGATCGCCAGCGCAACCTTGGCACCGACGCCCTGGACATTGTTCATCAGCAGGCGAAACCATTCCCGCTCGAGCGCGGTCTGGAAACCATAGAGGCGGATCATGTCCTCGCGCACATAGGTTTCGATGTGCAGCACCACCGCTTCCCCTGGTCCCGGCAAGGCCGAGAGCGTTCGCGCGGAGCAATAGGCGACATAGCCGACGCCGTGCACATCGACAAGGCAATGATCCTCTTCGATTTCGTCGACAGTGCCCTTCAGCTTGCCTATCATCCCGATTGCCCCGTCATGCCACAGCCAAACGATAGGCCATGCTCTGCCGGTGATGCGCATGGCAGATTGCGATCGCCAGGGCATCGGCAGCGTCGTCGGTGTCGAAGGCTGCTTTCGGCAACAGCACTTTCACCATCATGTGGATCTGCTTCTTGTCGCCATGGCCTACGCCGATCACCGTTTTCTTGACGGCATTGGGCGCATATTCGGCCACCAGCAATCCCGCGCGGGCCGGCACCAGCATGGCGATGCCGCGCGCCTGGCCGAGCTTCAGCGTCGCCGACGCATCCTTGTTGACGAAAGTCTGCTCGACGGCGGCTTCCTGCGGCATCAGTTGATGCAGCACCTCGGCCAGCCCGTCGTGCAGCTGGCACAAGCGCGCCGCCAGCGCCGCCTTGTCGTCGGAGCGTACGGTACCCGCTGCGACGAAACGCAGTGAATTGCCCAGGCTTTCAACGACACCCCAACCGGTGCGCCGCAACCCAGGATCGATACCGATGATGCGAATCGTTTCCGCCATGCGCGAAGTCTACCTTTCGCGCAGAGCGATGCCAGAGAAATGTGAACAAACCAGAAACAGCCCGTGGATCGAGAGCTGCGTGCCGAAACTCCGGCTCAGCCGCCGGCAAAGGCCGTCTTGAGCAGCGTGATCTGGTCGGATACCGGGTTGGAACGGCGGTTGGCTGGCTGTGCATGAACCGTGCTGCCGTTGCCGTAGATTTCCTCATCCATGCGCCGTACCAGCGACTGCAGGCGCAGCGATCTGTTGACGAGATCGAGGAAGTCGTCCGGCAATTCGCTCCAGCCGGCGGCCTCGCTATGCGCCGAGGCGGTGTCCAGCCGCACCTTGGATTTCTCCGAAGCAACCTGGTCGCGTGTCATTTCGCCGGAATTCGCAGCCCGCTGCAGGAGCAGCCAGGACGCGATCTGCATGAGCCGTGTCGTCAAGCGCATCGATTCAGCGGCATAGAGCGTTGCAGCCAGCCGCGATAGCTTCTTGGCTTCGAGACGACCCTTGCCGTCCAGATACTCAGCCGTGCGCTCCACGAGCCCCATGCCTTCGTCATAGAGCGGCTTGAACGACTGCGAAAAAACCCTTCGCTCGGCCAACTTGATCGTGTTCGCGCTTTCCTTGGAAGGCTCGCTCATTTCCTGTTCCGTATTCGCATTCTTCCGGCCGAATCGGCATCATGCCGCCGGTTTCCAAGCCTATATGTCAGTGGCTAAGAAAATGCGCCGGGACTTCTCGCAAGGCAAGCACATGTTTAACAAACGGTTAACGGCGGCTCTTCGGCAGTCGAGACGCCCTGGCGGCAGGACAAAAAAAGAGCCGCGATAAGGCGGCTCTCAGGAGTTTAACAGGGAGGCGTCAAACAAAGTGGCTCCAACCACTCGGTAAGAATCCAGATCACTGGATGCACATAGTAAACGCTCGTAAAGCTTAATGAACTCTTAACAGTGCCCGATTTTTTTTAGGAACCCGGCTGCAGGTGTGCCGTATCAGCACAGCAGCGGCCACCACCGGCGATCCCGACAGAGTGAAAAGCCTCACTCTCAATTTCCTTCTTCTTGCAGTATCTTTCCCGGGAAATCGGTAACGGTGCCAGCTCGCGAAGATCAGGACGAAAGCCGTTGCCGCAAACGTTTGCGCTCTCGTCTGCAACGACAAGACGATCAACCTGGGGGAACCATCCATGCAAGGCGTGTCTCGGAACTTCTTTGCGCTCGCTATCGTCTATGCGCTGTGCGGCATGGCGTTGGGCCTGCACATGGCAATCAGCCAGGACCACACGGAAATGCCGGTCCATGCACATGCACTGGTCGCGGGCTGGCTGACATCCGCGGTCTTTGCCATCTTCTACCATCTGTTTCCGGCAGCTCGGGAAACAAGGCTGGCAACGATCCATTTCTGGCTGACGGCGCTGAGCGGCATCGGCTTGCTGGTGACGCTCTACGTCCTGCTGGCTGGAAACACCGCCATTGAACCCGTGGTCGGCATCTGCTCCATCCTGTTTTTTGCGGCCATGCTGCTGTTCGCGGTCATTGCCCTGCCGGTGCTACGCAAGGCATGATCCGAATGTAATGTCTTGGCCGGCATTAGAGCGCCGCGCACCCATTTGGACGCGCAAAGGGCGCTCTAACCCTTTTTAGCTGCGCATCGTGCTTTCCGAAAATCGATCCCGATTTTCGGGCCGATGCGCTAGCCGGCCTTGGCCATCTCCCGCAGCCGGAACTTCTGGATTTTTCCCGTCGAGGTCTTGGGTATCTCATGGAAGATGACGGCCTTTGGCACCTTGAAGCGGGCAAGGAGCCCGCGGCAATGCTCGATGATTTCAGCCTCCGTCGCTGCCTTGCCCGGCTTCAATTCGACATAGGCCACCGGCACTTCACCCCATTTGTCGTCAGCACGGGCGACCACGCCGCAGGACGCGACGGCCGGGTGCTTGTAGAGCGCATCCTCGACTTCGATCGAAGAGATGTTCTCGCCGCCGGAAATGATGATGTCCTTGGAGCGATCCTTGAGCTGGATGTAGCCGTCGGGATGCATGACGCCGAGATCGCCGGAATGGAACCAGCCGCCGGCGAACGCCTCGTCCGTCGCCTTGCGGTTCTTCAGGTAACCCTTCATGACGATGTTACCGCGAAACATCACCTCGCCGATGGTCTCACCGTCCGCCGGCGTCTTTTCCATCGTGGCTGGATCCATCACCGTCAGGCCTTCCAGCGCCGCATAACGCACGCCCTGACGCGCCTTCCTGGCGGTGCGCGTGCCCTTGTCCAGCGCGTCCCATTCGCCATGCCATTCGTTGACGACGGCAGGTCCGTAGGTTTCGGTCAGACCGTAGAGATGGGTGACCGAGAAGCCGGCATCCGCCATTCCCGACAGAACCGCTTCGGGCGGTGGAGCCGCCGCGGTGTTGAAGGTGACGGTCTGCGAGAACGCACGCTTGTCGTCGTCGCTTGCATTGATCAGTGTCGCCATCACGACGGGTGCGCCGCAAAGATGTGTGACGCCATGATCGGCGATGGCGTCATACATGCCTTTCGCCCGCACCCAGCGCAGACAGACATGCGTTCCTGCCTGCACGGCCAGCGTCCAGGGGAAGCACCAGCCATTGCAGTGGAACATCGGCAGCGTCCACAGATAGACGGCGTGCTTGCCCATGCCGGCGTGAATGGTGTTGGTGTAGGCCATCAAGGCAGCGCCGCGATGGTGATAGACGACACCCTTGGGATTTCCGGTGGTACCCGACGTATAGTTCAGCGAGATCGCGTCCCACTCGTCGTCGGGCATCGCCCAGGCAAAATCCGGCCCACCACCCGCGACGAATTCGTCGTAGTCGCGCGAACCGATGCGCTCACCCTTCGGATAAGGCGCATCCGTCGCGTAGTCCGGATCGTCGTAGTCGATGACCAGCGGCTTTGCCCTGGCCAGCGCCAGCGCCTCCTTCATCACACCGGAAAACTCGCGGTCCACGATCAGCACCTTCGTCTCGGCATGGTCGAGTTGAAACGCGATGACGGCTGCATCGAGGCGCGTGTTGAGCGAATGCAGCACCGCTTTCACCATCGGAACGCCGAAATGCGCTTCCAGCATCGGCGGGGTGTTGGAGAGCATCACGGTCACGGTATCGCCCTTGCCGATACCCTCTTTGGCCAATGCGGATGCCAATTGCAGCGAGCGGCGCCAGAAATCCCGGTACGTAATGCGCTGGCTGCCATGAATGATGGCGACATGGTCGGGATAGGTCTTGGCAGCCCGCTCCAGGAACGACAGCGGCGTCAACGGTTGGTGATTGGCCGGATTCTTGTCGAGATCCAGCGCATAGGGGTTCGTCATCCCGCCCTCCGAAACGATACCTGCATTTCTAAGCACAGCCGGAGAGCATCGTCATCCTCTACACAAGGCTGACGATACCGTCCCACAACAGCTTGATCGCCACCAACGCGATCGTCGCGTAGGTGAACGGATAAAACACTTCCGGCCGCATGCGCCGTACCAGCCAGGCACCCGCCAGGGTCGACAGCGGCGCAAATGGCATCAGGACCGCCGATGCTGCGAGATTGGCGGCGTCGAACTGACCGAGCGCGAAATAGGGGACGAGCTTGATGGCATTGACGATGGCGAAGAACACCACGCCGGTCGCCGTCAGCACTTTCGGATCCATCCGCAGCGGCATCGTGTAGACCTGGAACGGAGGTCCGCCGACATGGGCGACAAAACTGGTGAATCCGGCGATCGTTCCCCAGAAGGCGGCCTGCGGCTTGTTCGGCTTCGACACATGGGAGCTGCCATGCCTGTAGGTGACATAGAGCCAACGCCCGACAAAGGCGATGGTGACGGCGCCAACGATGAAGCGCACCATATCCGCCGTCACGAATGCCGCCGTCGCCCAGCCGATGCCGATGCCGACGAGTGCACCCGGCAGCATGTCCACCAGCGTTGCCTTGTCGTGCTGGCCACGCCAGGTCCACAGCGAAACGATATCCATGACCACCAGGATCGGTAGCAGGATAGCGGCCGCCTGCACCGGCGACATTGCCAGCGCCATCAGCGGCACACCGATCAGGCCGAAGCCGCCGACCCCACCCTTGGTGAGCCCGACCAGGATGACCGCAGGCACGGCGACGGCGTAAAACCAGGGATCGGTGAGCAGAGCTGACATGCCGGGGAGGATATGCCTGATGGTATGGTGTCTTTTACCTAGCGTATCGGCTTGAAAATCGGAATCGATTTTCAGAAACCATCACACGTCAGCGACGAGCGGACACCAGCAGGAACATCGGGCGCTCAAGCTCTTCCGCCAGCTCAGGGCGGATGGCGATCTGCTCAGCAGACGGGCAGAATTCCTCGACATGTGTCAGCATAAAGCCCGCTGCCATCAACGCATTCAATGTGGTGCCGATCGTTCGATGATATTTGACGACACCCTTTGCCAGCCAGTCGGTTGTCCGCCGCCCTTCGATGAAATAGCGGTCGACAGGCCACGTCTTCTTGCCTTCGGCATCGATCGACCAGCCCGGGTTGGTCGGTGCCATCAGCACGGGATGTTCGGTTGAAAACACAAACATGCCGCCCGGCGCCAGCGCCCGGAAGACCGTGGCGAAAAGCCGGCCGACATCCTCGACATAGTGCAGCGCCAAAGACGAATAGGCGATGTCGTAGGCAGCAGCCGGAAGTCTCAGTTCCTCTAGGTCGGCGCGCCGGTATTCGATCGAGGCATCCGAGGTGGCAGCAGCGCGTTCGAGCATCTTTTCCGAAACATCGAGTCCGAGCACGCTCGCCGCACCCTGCTCGTGAGCCCAGCGGCAGAACCAGCCGAAGCCGCAGCCGAGATCGACGACACGACGGTTTTCGATATCCGGTAGCATTGCCTGCAGCGCCGGCCACTCCGGAGCACCAGCCAGTCCTTCCGTTGAGCGAGCGAGACTGCTGTAGCCGGCGAAAAACTCCGGCCGGTCATAGATGTTCTGCGCCATGGTGATTGCCTTTCGCCGTCATCATAAGGAGATCTCTCCGTCGTGCCAACGCGTTGAGCTCGCTGGACACAGACTTGCCCGTACGCAGCCAGCCGCCTATTGCGGAGGCGGAACACGGAGAAACCTTGCATGGTCGATATTGCCTTCCGTCGCGCTGAGCGAAGTGACGTCGCCGCGATCGTCGGGATGCTGGCCGACGACTTGCTGGGCAGCAACCGCGAAGACACCCGCGCGCCCCTCGCCGAAGCTTATCTGACCGCGTTCGCAGCGATCGACGCCGATCCCAACCAGTTGCTGGCGGTCATGACCGAAGCTGGTCGCGTGGTTGGTACGCTGCAACTGACCTTTATCCCCGGGCTTTCCCGTAAAGGCGCGCTGCGAGGCCAGATCGAAGCCGTGCGCGTGGCACGGGACCGCCAAAGCGGAGGTCTAGGCCAGAGGATGATCGAATGGGCTATCGATCAATGCCGCAAGCGCGGCTGCGCGCTCGTACAGCTCACCACCGACCGCAGCCGTCACGATGCCCATCGTTTCTACGAACGCCTTGGCTTCAAGCAAACCCATTTGGGCTACAAGATCGACCTATAACACTGCGCTAAAGCCGCTGGTCGAGATTTGAACTGGAATCGCGGTGTGTATGAAGAAAGGCAGGCTCGACCATGGCAATGATCTGCTTGAGCTGTTCCTTCGTGAGCGTAACAGCACCTACACTTTGGATGATTTGGTGCACCTCGGCGAGCATCGCATCGATCGCCTCGCGCGGCGCAGCCAAGTATTGCACGGCTCGCAAGCCGTCGTAGCCGAACTCGAATATCTTTTCAGAGGACGTGGAGAATTCTTCGTAGGGCTTCTCACCGGCCGTATCGAGTGCCGTTAGCAGCAGTGGCCAGTGGCCACGCTCTCTTTCGCGCGAAACAGAAGAGCATGCCTCGGCTTCGTCCTCATAGAAGGCAGCTTCATAACCATGATGCTGAAGAAAGCGGGTGGCCACATCATGCAGATAGACTAGATGAGATTTCGGCTCCAGACGGGGTATGACAATTCCGTTTTCAGGCCCCAGCACGCCGGCGATCGCGCAAAGCTCGCCGGACTCGGAAAGCGAGACAAAATAACGCTTGGTGTCACGCGGAGCCGCGATAGGCTCTCCGCGGGCGAGCCGGTTCTCGAAGCCCTGGAGCAGCGAGCCGTTGGAGAATGCGACATTTGCAAATCGGGCTGAGCTCCGGATACCGCCAAGATCTCCAGCTCGGCTTGAATTGAAGAGCACATGTTCCATCGAGCGCTTTGACGCGCCCATCATCGAGGATGGATTGGCTGCTTTGTCTGTCGAGACAGTGAAGAATCGCCCCTTGAAGCCGGTCTCCGCTAGCCATTCCATCAACAACGACTGCTTGTACAAATTCGTTTCAAACATCTGCAATGTGGAAAACGGATCCTTCTCGGTTCTCACATGCTTCAGAGCGGCGAAATTCAGGACAAAATCGTAGGCGGGCTGACTGGCAAGGAACAGGCGCATCGACGACGACCCATAGTCGAGCGGCAATGTCTGAAAGTCATCCGCATGCCACTCCAACGGACGCGATCGCAACTGGCGTACGAGTTCTGCAAGACCATTCTCGTGCTGATCGACGATATGCAGGGCTGCGGGGCGACAACGCGCAAGTTCGAAAACCGTGTTGGAACCGATCGACCCGGCGCCGCCAATCACCAGCACGCGCCTTGAACCTATAGCCTCGCGCAGGTCAGGAGCAGCACGTTTGATGTCATCCGCAAAGAGGGAGCGGACGCGCCCTGTCGCGATTGTATGAATGGGTGTCGTGGTCATTTGACTCCTAAGGCCCGGCCTCAACCCAGTTTGCTGCATCAGATCCGCGTCATCAAGGCTTCTGCGGATATCAAGCCATCCCTCATCCATCGCGCGAGCGACCAATCCCGGACGCTCATTTACTCGACAGAAAGCCGAACTGCCACCCCAGAGACGCAGATGGTTCTTGCGTTGGACAACGCCAAGCAATCATTGCATGCTTCCGACAGAACCCAACTCTGAAGAGCAATTTTGGCGCTTCCTTGCAGGAAAATAGGGAGAGAGACAAGTCAAAGCGGGTGGACAACCTTCCGCTTGCAAGACAGCGGCGATCTGGCCTAAGAAGCCTCCACAATGCAACGGAGCGGTTGTGCGCCTGCCCTGATGAACCGTGAGCAACTCTCCGCGATTTGCCTGACAAGAGATCAGCCGCTAGCCGTTGCAGTTGCATGCATCGACGCCAGCGGTGGCCAAATTGCCCTTGTGGTCGATGAGGCTGGCAAGCTTCTCGGCACGATAACAGATGGCGATATTCGGCGCGCAATTTTGCGCGGGGCCAGTCTCGAATCGACAGCTGGCGATGCCATGAACTCGTCGCCTCGCTTTGCAGCGCAAGGTGCAAGTCTTGGCGAGATCGCGAGACGACTCAAGTCAGAAAAAATCGCTCAGATGCCTGTTCTGGATGGCAGCGGCGTGGTGATGGATGTCATCTTCGCCAGCAAGCTCGAAGGCGCCGAAGCTGACGAAATTCGAGCCGTCGTCATGGCGGGAGGTCTGGGCACTAGGCTGCGCCCGATAACAGAAACCATCCCAAAGCCGATGATCCCCATCGATGGGCGTCCTATCCTCGAAATCATCATAGAACGGTTTCGCAATCAGAAGATCGGACACATCACCCTGTGCGTAAACCATCTCGCACACATGATCATCGACCACTTTGGAGATGGCAGTGCATTTGGTGTCCATATCGACTACGTGCACGAAACGAAACGCATGGGCACTGCCGGTGCACTCTCGCTCCTTGAGCCTCGGCCCCTGAAACCAATGATCGTCATGAACGGCGATATCCTTACGGCGGTGAACTTTGCCAGGCTCCTGGCATTCCACCATGACAACAATGCACTAGCGACGATGGCACTGAATCGGTTCCAGTACCGCCTGCAATACGGTGTCGTTGACGTGGAAGACCACCACATCACCGGCTTCAGCGAGAAGCCGGTGCTGGATTTCTTCGTGAATGCAGGCATCTACGTCGTTAGTCCGGAGGCCCTCGATCTTATTCCGGCCGATACTTTCTTCGATATGCCCACCCTTTTCGATGAGATCGAGCGTAGTCGAAGAGTGGCTTTTCCAATCCATGAATATTGGCTCGATATCGGGCGCCATGACGATCTCGATCGCGCGGGCCGCGAATATCGCGAGCATTTCACCGACTAGCCGCGATAAGCGGACGCCATTGGCAAATGCGCGGCAGCATCGCGGAGGTGGCCAGCGCCTTGCTCCGCGACAAGCCAATCTGATAGGGAAGACTTGGAGGTGACGAGCTCGCCCCTCGCCAAGACCTTGGAATTCGAGAAGCCGGTTTCGGCGCATTTGACCTGCTGGCGTGCACCAGATGCTAACGTTAGAACCGAACAGGATCGAGACGGTCAGGCAACACACGGAAGGCTGATCCAGGGACTGGGACAGGTTAAATCACCGCAATTCACTTGACACCGACGGAACAATCAACGGCCATGACCTCGAGTTTCCGCAACATCTGGCGGGCTTCGTCTGCACCCGCCACAATCGCTGCTGGAGCCGGCAAGCCGTTCGATTCGATGCGCCGTGTTCGTCAACTGGTGACATCACATTGCGGATTCCGGTCGAGGTAGGTTGCGGATGTCCGCATTTGTGAGGCTATGCAATATCGGACTTCGTGGGCTAACGCTCGCGACAAAATTTGCTCTGCTGCTGGTCTTGGCAATCTACCTGGACCCTGCCGATGTCGGCATCTACGGCCTCTTCACCGCTAGCCTTGGCTGGCTGGTCTATTTGGTAGGCTGGGATTTCTATGCTTTTTCTGTTCGAGAGATCGCGGGATCCGGAAAGGATTTACTGTCTGCAAGCATCGCCAATCAGGCAGCACTCTATTTTGCAACATACATTCCAATTGTTATTTTTATAATGCTGGCGTATGAGTATGAGGCCAAATACACGGAATACGCCTTAGTATTCATCGCCCTTTTTGTATGCGAGCATCTCGGCCTTGAGCTCGGGCGGATATTTGTGGCCATAGGCCGCCCCCTCCTGGCAAGCTTTATTCTGTTCCTTCGCGGTGGGGCCTGGTGCATCGCGCTCGTGGCAGTCCTGGCTTTGGCGCCGGCCTATCGTGAACTCAACGTCGTCCTGTGGTTTTGGCTCGGCGGCTCGGCATCTGCCGTTCTCTTGGGATGCTTGGCGCTGCATCGACTGATGGGCGGTACTGTGTTTCAGGGGTCGATAGACTGGCGATGGACTCTAACCGGGCTGAAGGTGGCCCTGCCGTTGATGCTGGCCAGCCTCTCCATACGCGGAATCTTCGTCGCCGATCGCATGTGGGTCGAGTCAATTGCCGGGATCGACATTCTGGGAGCCTACGTCTTCTACATAGGCATCGCCACAGTCATCATCTCGTTTATCGACGCCGCCGTCGTTGATTTCTCTTACCCGAAGCTCGTCTACGCTGTCAAAAATGGCGATGTGCCAAGCTATCTGCGTGAAATGAGGATGGTATGGCTCGGTGTAGCAACACTGACGATCATCTCGGGCCTGGTTTGCTGGGCCTTTCTGTGGAATGTCGGCGAATGGCTCTCCCGCCCAGTCTACCAGCAGAACCGGTTTCTCGTTCCCTACCTTATCCTTTGCATAGTGCTTTATGGATTTAGTACGATCCCGCATCTTGCGCTCTATGCCCACCGGCGGGATGGCAGCATCGTCGCATCGCAAATCGCCACCTTTCTCTGTTTCGTCGGGCTCCTGCTGATCTTGCCATCGTCCATGGGCATGATGTCCGTCGTACTCGCGATGCTCGTTGCGTTTGGGTTGATGCTTCTCTGGAAAGGGGTAGCTGCGTATAGGCAGGGGCTACTCATCTAAACAGCCGACTGCGGCGAGGGAGTTCCTGAATGGTCGGCAGGTTGCATCGAAACGAACTGCTCTACGTTGCCGAATACATTCGCGCGACGCGCAACGAGATTGCAATCGATCTGGAAGCACTGGATTATGCTCAACGCCGGCCAGACAGGGTCGGATATATTCCACGCCCCGCTGTGTGGTTGGGCCGAATGAAAGGAGGCTCCTCGACCACCCGCCATCTTTCGCTCGTCCTCGCCTTCATATGGCGCTGGACCTTCGGAATACCGTTCTATCTCCTTCAGGCCCTGCTGCTCGTGCCCGAACTGTTTCGAACGCGTTCGTCACGCTCCAACGCTGCGCAGATGCTTTCCGTCGAACACGTCGTGGGAATTGCCTTTTCGTCGCGCGCCTACGAGGTGGTGCGAGCGCCGTCGATTGAAGACGCTCCCAGCCTATGGCTTCTCCCTCCCTGGGTGCCGATCCACGAGATGCGTCCGGACAGCCGGATCGTCCCTCTGATGGCGCTCATCTCTGCCGCGCAATTGTTTAACGCCGTCAGACTGTCAATCATCGCCACACGACGGTTCTCTCGCCTCGTAGAAGACCGAAACTGGCTTCTCCAGTTCTATACTGCCATTCAATGGTTCGTTACGCGGCAGGCCTTGGCAAGATGGCCAGCACATCTGGTTATCGCGGAGCATTTTGACAGATGGGCGGTGCTGGCCGATGTGGCGGCCCGGGCAAATGCGCGACGAAGCGATGATCACGGGCGCCGAGGACTGACGGTTGTACAACACGGTTCCGTGCATCATCTCGATGCTCGCGAGGATCGGGACCTGGGTTTGAATTACCGCTTGGCTGCAGTATCGCGTCTGTATGTTTACGACGATGCATCGCTGGAGATGTTCGCCAAAGAAGTTCTGACGAAATCCTGCTCCGCGAAAATGGAGCACCTCTATCTCCGACCCCAAATAGAAATGACTGGGGACACAACATCGCCAACTCCGCGAATCCTATTCGTAGGGCATCCCCTTTGTTCCAGGACACAGATAGAAATCTTTCGGGCAATCAAACCGCTAAATTGGCAGATTTTTTATAAACCTCACCCGCTTGCCGGGATATCCGATGAGTGCAGGCGAGAGGATTGGGTGATCATAGACGAACCATCTCTTTTTCCACACGTCGAGATGCTGGTGGCTTATGCCTCGACACTTGTTGTGGAATATGAATCAGCCGGCGTGCCGGCGAAAATCCATCCGATGACCTACAGCGCATCCAGCGTAGACGAAATCGTCGAACAACTACGCATTGCCTTGTTGTAGGTGCGCGTCCCGCACCACGATGGAAATGGCTGACGTCGCGGAAGGAACTTCTTTGAGAGCGACAATATGTTGGAGTGAAGTCAGCAAACGTTGTCGGCGTCGATGGAAGCGCCTCCCGAAAGCGGACGCTGGAGCTGTTTTCCTACCGTTTCGTAGAAAAATTTCGGAGCCAGACCGGTCGCTGGCCGCAATATTGCGATGTCCGCTTCCTGCAGAATAGTACCGGCCGGCAAGTCGCGAGCAGCCTTCAAGCCACGCCGGACGAGAGAACGGGCCTCGTATTCCGCAGGCCGCGCGGCCTTGACGCCATCCCCGACTAGCAATCCAGCGCTCGCGATAGCACTGACCATGCCTGCCAATTCATTGGGCTCGATCGAAGCGGCATGATCTGGACCTGGCAGCGTCCTGTCGAGTGTGACGTGCTTCTCGATTACCTTGGCGCCGAGGGCGACCGCTATCGGTGGCACCAATATACCGGTTGTGTGGTCGGAATAGCCGACCGTTACGTCAAGCTCGCGCGCGATCGTCGTCATCGCACTGAGATTCACATCTTC
>WPCJ01190517.1_pt1 | contig 18514 bp, 13 predicted proteins | sample 5399831 | NCBI WGS metagenome assembly WPCJ01 (sample SAMN12869470, study PRJNA574797) | sludge metagenome | isolation source: wastewater treatment of pH10 | place: China:Beijing | collected 2019-05-20 | reverse complement strand
CCTACCGCACCTATCCGCATATCGACATGGCGCTGACAGGCAGCCGCTCGACCGAGGTGCTGGCGCAATTGATCGAGACCGGCGCCCGCCCAGCCAAGGCCTTCCGGCAAGTGCCCTACCTGATCCCGATCGCCTGGCAGGCCACCGCGATGGAGCCGTGCCGCACGATCTATGCGGAGCTCGCCGCGCTCGAAGGCCCGGTCGTACCGACACTCTCCTTCCTGCCGGGCTTCCCGGCTGCAGATTTCCCCGATTGCGGCGCGACCGTTCTCGCCTATGGCGCAACGCAGGCCGATGCCGACCGGGCGGCCGATGCCGTCCTCGCCCGCGTGATGGCCAGCGAAGCCGCGTTCAAGGGGCGGGTCTTCTCTCCCGAGGATGGAGTGGCTGAGGCGATGCGGCTGTCCCAGACCGCAACCAGGCCCGTCGTCATTTCCGACACACAGGACAATCCCGGAGCAGGCGGCGATTCCGACACGATGGGTATGGCACATGCTCTGGTAGAGAGCGGCGCCAGACGCGCCGCCATCGGCGTCATCGTTGATGCGGCGGCGGCGGCCGCCGCCCATGCCGCCGGCGAAGGCAAGACGATCGCGCTGTCGCTGGGCGCAAACTCCGGGATTCCCGGAGATCGCCCGCTCACCGGCGAATTCGTGGTCGAGAAGCTGTCGGACGGGCGCTTCGTCGCACCGGGTCCGTTCTACGGGGGATCGCGCATGAATCTGGGGCCGAGCGCCTGCCTGCGCATCGGCGATGTCCGCATCGTCGTCGGCTCGCGCAAGGCGCAGATGGCCGATCAGGCGATGTATCGTCAGGTCGGCATCGAGCCGACAGAGCAGGCCATCCTCGTCAACAAGAGCTCGGTGCATTTCCGCGCCGATTTCGAACCGATCGCGGAGACGATCCTCGTCTGCGCCGCGCCGGGGCCGATGCCGGTCGACCCGTCCGCCCTGCCTTGGCGTAGGCTGCGGCCCGGCCTGCGCACTTCGCCCCTCGGCCAGCCCTTCGCCTGAACCAACCGGCCTTTGGAGTTGTCATGCCCGTTCTGCCTGAGATCCTGTCCTTCACGGACGAGCTCATCGCCATCCGCCGCGATCTCCACGCCCATCCCGAGATCGGCTTCGAGGAGGTCAGGACCTCGAACATCGTTGCAGAGAAGCTCGCCGGCTGGGGCATCGAGGTTCACCGCGGCATCGGCAAGACCGGCCTGGTCGGCATCCTCCACGGCACCGGCGGGTCCGGCCGCCGCATCGGCCTGCGTGCCGACATGGACGCATTGCCGATCCAGGAGATCACCAACCTGCCCTGGCGCTCGACTGTCGCCGGCAAGATGCATGCCTGCGGCCATGACGGGCATACCACGATGCTGCTCGGTGCTGCCCGCTATCTCGCCGAGAACCGCGGCTTCAAGGGCACGGCGGTCTTCGTCTTCCAGCCGGCCGAGGAAGGGCTCGGCGGCGCGCGCAGCATGATCGCGGAGAATCTGTTCGAGCGCTTCCCCTGCGACGAGATCTACGGGCTGCACAATTCGCCCGATCTCGACCCCGGCCAGATCTCGATTTTCCCGGGACCTGCCATGGCCGGCGCCGATTTCTTCGACATCAAGATCACCGGCCGCGGCAGCCATGGTGCCATGCCCCATATGGGGCGCGACCCCATCGTCGTGGCAATGAGCCTCGCCAGTGCGCTGCAGACCATCGTCAGCCGCAATGCCGACCCGCGCGAGGCCGCCGTGCTCTCGATCACGCAGATCCATGCCGGCTCGGCTTACAATGTGATCCCCGAGGAGGCGATGCTCGCCGGCACGATCCGCACCTTCTCGCCGGAGATCGGCGCGCTCGTTCGCAACCGGATGCGCGAGATCGCGGCCGGCACGGCGGCGAGTTTCGGCGTCACGATCGATGTCGACATCCGCAATATCTTCAACGTGCTGGTCAATCACGAGGCCCAGACCGAAGCCGTTGTCGCTGTCGCCGCCGAGATCGTCGGACCCGAGGGTGTGTTGACTGACGGCAAGCCGCTGATGGGAAGCGAGGATTTTGCTGACATGCTGCGGGTCGTGCCCGGTGCCTATGCCTGGGTCGGCCATGCCGGCACCGTGCCGGTGCACAACCCGGCTTATGTTCTCGATGACGGCATCCTGCCGGTCGGTGCCAGCCTGCTGGCAAGGCTCGTCGAAACCCGCGCCGCCGCCTGAAGGTCGACACGATGGATATCGCCAGCCTGCCGCTCGACACCGAAACTCTCCTCGCGGGCCTGCGCCCCTGGATCGAGTGCGAGAGCCCCACCTTCGATCCCGCCGCCGTCAACCGGATGATGGATCTCGCCGCGGCCGACACCGCGGCGGCCGGCGCCGTCATCAGCCGCATCCCCGGACCGAAGGGGCTGGGCGACTGCGTCAGCGCGACCTTCCCGCATCCGCGACAGGGCGAGCCCGGCATCCTCGTGATGTCGCATCTCGACACGGTGCATCCGGTCGGGACGCTGGCCAAGCTGCCCTTCCGCCGCGACGGCTCGCGCTGCTACGGTCCGGGCATTCTCGACATGAAGGGCGGCGCCTATGCGGGCCTCCAAGCCATCGTGGCCTTGGCGAAGGCAGGCGTCGCGACGCCGCTGCCGGTCACGGTGCTCTACACATCCGACGAGGAGATCGGCAGCCCGGGCACGCGCGACCTGATCATGCAGGAGGCCCACCGCCACCGCTATGTGCTGGTGCCGGAACCCGGCCAGCCCGGCGACGGCGTCGTCACCGGACGCTATGCCATCGCCCGCTTCAATCTCGCGGCCGAGGGCCGGCCAAGCCATGCCGGCTCGCGCCTGAAGGACGGGCGCTCCGCCATCAGCATGATGGCGCGGCAGCTGCTCGCGATCGAAGAGATGACAGGTGAGGACTGCACCTTCTCGGTCGGCGTGATCCAGGGCGGACAATGGGTCAATTGCGTGCCGACATCCTGCCGGGCCGAGGCGCTCAGCATGGCGAAGCGGCAGGACGATCTGGATCGTGGCGTCGAGCGCATGCTCGCCCTGTCGCAACGCGAGGCGGACGGCACCCGCTTCACGGTCGAGCGCGCCGTCACCCGCCCGGTCTGGGAGCCCGACGAAAGCACGATGGCGCTTTACCGGGAGGCACGCGGCATCGCGGCCGAGCTTGGCTGGGATCTCGGCCATGCCTCGGCTGGCGGCGGCTCGGATGCGAACTTTACCGGCGCGGCCGGCATCCCCTCGCTCGACGGCCTCGGCCTGCTCGGCGCCGGCTATCACACGCTGGAAGAGCATATCGAGGTGGACAGCCTGGCGCGGCGCACCCGGCTGATCGCCGGGCTTCTCGCGCGATTGTCGGACTGAGACGCCAGGCCGCGACACAGCATCAGCGTGCCGGACGCGAGACCGCGACCGCGGTCAAGAGCGATATGGTCGCGCGGCCATCCGAACCCCGCGAACGGAATCGACTGATCGCTTCATCCAGAGCCGCTGGTGCCGTATCGACGGCCGCAGCCGCCAAGCTGCCTGCAAGCGCAGGCGATGCCAAGAGACAGGGAATGCCACTGATGGTGACGATGAAGAATGCGATGATTGTCGCGCCGCAGCCGGAAGCGGCGGAGGCCGGGGCCGAGGTACTCGAGCGCGGAGGCAACGCCATCGACGCGGCCATCGCCTGCGCCTTCATGCAGGGCGTGGTCGACCCGCTGATGTGCGGCATCGGCGGCTTCGGCTCGATGCAGGTCTATATGCCCGGCCGCGGCGCGCATGAGATCGTCGAATTCTACGCCAAGGCCCCGCTCGCCGCGACGCCGGACATGTGGCTGCCCCATCTGCTCGGCCAGACGCGGGACGGCTTCGCTTTCCTGCTCAAGGGCGGCATAAACGAGTTCGGCCATCTCGCCGTCTGCACGCCCGGCAGCGTCAAGGGCTATGCCTATGCGCTTTCGCAATTCGGCACGATGGACTGGCGCGACGTGATGGCTCCTGCGATCCGGCAGGCGCATGAAGGCGTGCTCGTGCGTCCGCACATGCACTGGTTCTGGAGCCAGGACCAGAGCGCCGGCGGCGAGGTCAATACCGGCGACAAGCTGCGCTACAGCAAGACCGGTAGCGAGGTCTACTTCCGGCCGGACGGCAGTCCGAAGCGCGTCGGCGACACGCTGGTCAATCCCGATCTCGCCGTGACGCTCGAGCATCTCGCCAGGAGCGGACCGGACGACTTCTACCATGGCGCCTTGGCCGCCCGCATGGCGGCGGATTTCGCGGCCCAGGGCGGGCTGATCAGCGAGCGCGACTTCGCGGCTTATGAACTTTCTGTCGCGAAGCCGATCTGGGGCTCCTATCGCGGCCACCGCATCTCCACCAGCCCGCCGCCGGCCAGCGGCATGTCGATGCTGCAGATGCTGCACATCCTCGAGAATTTCGACATCGGCGCACTCGGGCACGGCAGCACCGAACACATCACCTTGCTCACCGAGGCGATGCGGCGCATGACCATCGACAAGGACCGCTTCATGGGCGACCCGGCCTATGTCGACGTCCCCGTCGATCGATTGATCTCGACGGAACATGCGGCCGAACAAGCCGAGGCGATCAGGCGCGGCGAACGCGCTGTCATCAACCGGCTGGACAAGTCGCAGCGCGAGACGACTCATGTCACGGTGGTCGACCGCGAGGGCAACTGCGTAGCATTGACCCATACGCTCGGCAGCCCGTCCGGCGCGATCTCGGATGGTCTCGGCTTCATCTACAACGGCACGATGAGCCGCTTCGACCCGCGCCCCGGACGGGCAGCGTCGATCGCGCCCGGCAAGCGTCGCGCCTCCTCGGCGGCGCCGACCATCGTCTTCGACGGAGAGACGCCCCGCATCGTCATCGGCGCGCCCGGCGGGAGCTATATCGCTCCGGCCATTGCGCAAGGCATCATGAACATGATCGATTTCGGCATGTCGCCCTTCGAGGCCGTCGCCGCGCCCCGTGTGATGGCTGTGTCGAACACGATCGACATCTCCAACCGCATTCGTCGGAGCGTCAGCGCCGAACTCACGGCTGCTGGATATGACGTCAAGCGCTCCGCCCAGACATTCCCTTTCGCTGCCCTTCATGCCATCGGGATCACCGATGGGCTGTGCTCCGGCGGAGCCGATCCGCAGCGCGACGGCATGGCGATCTCCGTCTGAGATTGCCTCCAAAACGGACAAGAACATGTTCAAGCGAGATGGATATCGGCTCGTTTGAAGAAAATGCCATGAAACAACGGCTTGGAGCGCTCCCGCGCGGTGGGAAACACGGAGGCGTTCCGGGCTGACTCTGCGGGGGTGGATATGTTCCTGAGCGTATTCGACGTCTTCAAGATCGGCATCGGCCCTTCATCCTCGCATACGATGGGCCCGATGACGGCGGCGGGACATTTCCTCGATCTGCTGCGCCGGGCCCCGTCGTGCCACCGGGCAGCGGCCGTGAGGGCGACGCTCTATGGCTCGCTCGCCTTCACCGGGAAGGGCCATGCCACCGACCGGGCCGTTGCGCTCGGCCTGCTCGGCTGGACGCCGGCCGCCTTCGATTTCGATGCGGCCGAGAGACAGCTCGACGCGCTCGGCCGCAGCCATCTGCTGCACCATGACGGCCTGCCGCCGCTGGCCTTCGACCCCGCGACCGATATCGTCTTCGATTACGGCCCCCCCTTGCCCGGACATGCCAACGGTCTCGTCTTCTCCGCGCGCGATTCCGCCGGGGAGGAGCTGCTGTCCGAGACCTATTATTCAATCGGCGGCGGCTTCGTGGTCACCGCACAGGAGCGCGAAGCCCCTGCTGCCGCCACCCAGGCCTCCTCCTGGCCTTACCCGTTCGCCAATGCGGCGGCGATGCTGCGCATGGCCAGGGATAGCGGGCTGTCCATCGCGGAGATGAAGCGCGCCAACGAAATCCACCTCCAGCCGGCGGAAGAGGTCGATCGTGGTCTCGCCCGGCTCTGGTCGGTGATGAACGGCTGCATCGAGCGCGGCCTGAACAAGGAGGGCGAACTGCCCGGCGGCTTGCGCGTCCGCCGCAGGGCAGCGCACATCCATCGGCAACTGGCGGCCGAGAAGCTGGCCAACCGCTCTCAGCCGCATGCGTCCGCCGACTGGCTGAGTGTCTACGCCATGGCCGTCAACGAGGAGAATGCGGCCGGAGGCCGGGTTGTAACCTCTCCGACGAACGGTGCAGCGGGCGTCGTGCCCGCTGTGTTGCGCTATTATCTCGATCATTGCATCGGAGCAGAGCCGGAGAAGGTCGCCGATTTCCTGCTGACGGCAGCGGCGATCGGCGGCCTTATCAAGCACAACGCCTCGATCTCCGGGGCCGAGGCCGGCTGCCAGGGCGAGGTCGGCTCCGCCGCCGCAATGGCGGCGGCCGGTCTCTGCGCGGTACTCGGCGGCTCGCCCGCCCAGATCGAGAACGCCGCCGAGATCGCACTGGAACACCATCTCGGCATGACCTGCGATCCCGCCGCGGGCCTCGTTCAGGTGCCCTGTATCGAGCGCAACGGCATCGGCGCGATCAAGGCAGTGGCAGCGGCCTCCCTCGCCCTTCGCGGCGATGGCTCGCATTTCATGCCGCTGGACAATTGCATCGAGGCGATGCGCCAGACCGGCGAGGCCATGAACGAGCGTTTCAAGGAGACGAGCCTCGGCGGGCTCGCGGTGAACCTGCCGGAATGCTGAGCCCTCCCCTGCCATTTTTGCATGATGGCTCGGGCGCGTCCCGGGTAGTGTGAACGCACAGCCTGCAAGGATCGGATCGATGATCGTGGATGATTTCCGCTCGGATACGGTGACGCGCCCCGGCGAGGGGATGCGCGCCGCCATGGCCGCCGCCGAACTCGGTGACGCCGTCTACGACGACTGCCCGACGACCAAGCGGCTGGAAGCCATGACCGCCGAGCGGCTCGGCAAGGAGGCCGCCCTCTTCTTCCCGACCGGCACGCAAGCCAATCTCGCCGGGCTGATGGCTCATTGCGAGCGCGGCGAGGAATATATCGTCGGCCAGATGGCCCATACCTACCGTCTGGAAGGCGGCGGCGCGGCCGTGCTGGGTTCGATCCAGCCCCAGCCCCTGCCGAATGAGCCGGACGGCACGATCGCACTCGACGCCATCGCCAATGCGATCAAGCCGAACGATTTCCATTTCGCGATGACGCGCCTGCTGGCGCTGGAGAACACCTTCAACGGCCAGGTCCTGCCCGATGCCTATCTGGAGGCCGCGACCGGGCTCGCCCGCTCGCGCGGTCTCGCAACCCACCTTGACGGCGCCCGCCTGATGAACGCCGCAGCGGCAAGCAACCGCGACGCCGCCTGGATCGCCGGGCAGTTCGACACCGTCTCGCTCTGTTTGTCCAAGGGCCTCGGCGCCCCGATCGGATCGATCCTCGTCGGCCCGAGGGATTTCATCGCGAAAGCCCGTCGTATCCGGAAAATGCTGGGCGGCGGCATGCGCCAGACCGGCGTGATAGCGGCGGCTGCCATCTACGCGCTGGAGCACAATGTCGCCCGGCTCGGCGAGGATCATCGGCGCGCCACAGTCCTCGCCGAAGTTCTGGGGCGCTTCCCGGAACTCGGCGCCGGGTCGGCCCGCACCAACATGGTGTTCATGTCCCCAAAGAGGCTCGATACCGTCGCTTTCGCCGCCTTCCTGCGCGAACGTGGCATCGCGGTCAGCGGGCGCTACGGCACGCTGCGCTGGGTGACGCATCTCGATGTCGGTGACGCCGCCGTCGCACGCGTGGCGGAGGCCTGCGAGCGCTTCTTCGACGGGCAACAGATGCCCACAGTGTCGAAGGCGCGGGCCTGACACCCAAAAGCGCGGGCTATGCGTCTAGGTTGACGTTTCCGGCACTCTCCGGCTCGCATGCAGGAGTGTGCAGACGAAGACGAGGGACAGCAGCAGCACGATCGTCGGTGCCGGCGCGCTGTCGAGGAAGAACGAAAGATAGACGCCCAGCAATGAGCCGGCCACGGCGATGGCGACCGATGCCAGCAGCATCGTGGCGAAGCGTCGCGTGAGCAGGAAGGCGATGGCCCCGGGTGCAATCAGCATGGCAACGGCGAGGATGATGCCGACGGCCTGCAGAGCGCCGACGATGGTCAGTGAGATCAGGCCAAGCAGGCCATAGTGCAGCAGCCTCACCCGCAGGCCGATCGCCTGTGCCTGCGCCGGATCGAAGGCGTGCAGCAGGAAATCCTTCCACTTGACGGCGATCACCGCCGTGGTGAACGCGGCGATCGCAGCAGCGCCCGCAATGTCGACGCCCGAAACGCCAAGCATGTCGCCGAACAGGATGTGGTCGAGATGCACGTCGGACTGGATCTTGACGTAGAGCACGAGGCCGAGCCCGAACATGCCGGAGAAGACCACCCCCATCACCGTATCCTGCTTAATCCGGCTGTTGTCCTTCAGGAAGCCGGTGGCAGTGGCGCAGATCATGCCGGCGACGAAAGCGCCGATCGCATAGGGAAAGCCGAGGATATAGGCGAGGACCACGCCGGGAAACACGGCATGGCTGATCGCATCGCCCATCAGAGACCAGCCCTTCAGCACCAGGAAGCAGGACAGCAGCGCCATCGGCACGGCGACGATCGCCGCAATCACCAGCGCGTTGATCATGAAGTCGAAGCGGAAAGGCGACAGCAGCGTCTCGATCAGGGGCATCAGCCGGCCTCCAGCTCGCAGGCGGCGCGGCGGCGGGCGGCCAGCAGGCCGTGCTTGGGCGCAAGGAAGAAGGCGATGAGGAAGATCGCCGTCTGCAGCACGACGATGATGCCCCCAGTCGCACCATCGAGAAAATAACTGACATAGGCACCGGTGAAGCTTGTCAGCGTGCCGATCGTGACAGCGATCATCAGGAGGCGCGGGAAGCGGTCGGTCAGCAGATAAGCGGTGGCGCCGGGCGTCACCACCATGCAGATGACGAGGAAGGCGCCCACCGTCTGCAGCGCCGCCACCGCCGAGGCCGAGAGCAGGGTGAAGAACATCAGCTTCAGCGCCGTCGGATTGAGGCCGATCGAACGCGCATGGCTCTCGTCGAAGAAGGTGACCATAAGATCCTTCCATTTGACGAGCAGGATGGCGAGCGAGACGAAGCCGATCACCGCAAGCTGGATCGTGTCGGTCGGCGTGATGGCGAGCACATTCCCGAGCACGATGGTCTGGATGTTCACTGAGGTCGGCGAGAGCGACACCATGAACAGGCCGAGGCCGAAGAAGCTGGAGAAGATCAGGCCGATGATGGCGTCTTCCTTCAGCCGGGTCCTCTGGTTCAGGAACAACATCGCGCCAGCGGCGAGCCCGCCGGAAAAGAAGGCGCCGAGCGAGAAGGGCAATCCCAGCGTGTAGGCGCCGGCCACGCCCGGCACGATCGCATGCGAGAGCGCATCGCCGATCAACGACCAGCCCTTGAGCATGAGATAGCAGGACAGGAAGGCGCAGACGCCGCCGACGAGGGCCGAGACCCACATCGCATTGCGCATATAGCCGTAGGCGAACGGCTCCAGCAGGACGGATATCATTCCCGCTCTCCGCCCAGCGTCTCGGCCTCCCGACGGGATGCCTTGCCTTCACGCAGGATCAGCGGCCGCTCGTCATCGGTGAACACGCCGACCGGCGCCTGCCCCCCGCGCCCGGGCTCGCCCAGCACGAAATGGCGGAGTACGCCGCCGAAAGCGCGCTGCAGGTTCTCCTGTGTGAAGGTCTCCGCTGTTGGGCCATGGGCCAGCACCGTGGCCTTGATCAGGATGGTGCGGTCGCAGAATTCCGGCACGGAGCCGAGATTATGCGTCGAGACCAGCATGACGCGGCCCTCGGCCCGGAGTTCCCGCAACAGGGCGATGATCTGGTCCTCGGTCTTGACGTCGACCCCGGTGAAAGGCTCATCGAGCAGAATGACCCGGCTGTCCTGGGCCAGCGCGCGCGCCAGAAAGACCCGCTTCTTCTGCCCGCCCGAGAGCTCCCCGATCTGGCGCTTGCGGAAGGCGCTCATGTCGACGCGTTCCAGCGCCTTCGCAACAGCCTCGTAATCGGCCGCCTTGGCGATGCGCATCATGCCCATATGGCCGTAGCGGCCCATCATCACGACGTCCTCGACCAGGACCGGGAAGGTCCAGTCGACCTCCTCGGCCTGCGGCACATAGGCGATAAGGTTGCGGCGCAGCGCCTCGCGCACCGCCATGCCGAGGATGCGGATGTCACCCCTGGCCAAGCGCACGAAACCCATGATCGCCTTGAACAGCGTCGACTTGCCGGAGCCGTTGACACCGACCAGCGCCGCGATCGTGCCGGTCGGGATGCGGAAGCTCGCATCCCTGAGGGCGGTATGGCCGTTGCGGTAGATGACCGTCGCATCGGTCACCGCAATCCCCGTGCCCTCCTCCGCGGTGGGCGGAAGCGGGCCTCCGGCGACGGGAGCATTCACCGCGTCAATCCCTTGGCGATCGTGTCGGCCGTGACCTTCAGCAGGTCGATATAGGTCGGCACGGGGCCGTCCGCCTCGCTCAGCGAATCCACATAAAGGACGCCGCCATAGCTGGCGCCGGTCTCCCGCGCGACCTGCTGGGCCGGCTTCTCGGAGATCGTACTCTCGGAGAAGACCACGGTGATCCTGTTTTTCCGCACGGCGTCGATGACCTTCCGGACCTGCTGCGGCGTGCCTTGCTGATCGGCATTGATGGGCCAGAGATAGAGTTCCTTCAATCCGAAATCACGCGCCAGATAGGAGAATGCGCCCTCGCTGGAGACGAGCCAGCGCTTCTCCGCCGGAACGGCGGCGAGTTCCGCCTTGATCGGATCGACGGCCGCCTTGATGCGGATCTTGTAGGCCTCGGCATTGGCCTTGTAGGCCTCGGCATTCTTCGGATCGTGCGTGGCGAAGGCGTCGCGGATATTGTCGACATAGACCAACGCCGCCGCCGGCGACATCCAGGCATGGGGGTTCGGCTTGCCCTTGTAGGGGCCTTCGCTGATCCCCATCGGCTCGACGCCCTGCGAGACGACCACGCTCGGGACATTCCGGAGATTGCGGAAGAATTTCTCGAACCACAATTCGAGATTGAGGCCGTTCCAGAGGATGAGCTGCGCGCCCTGCGCACGCTGGATGTCGCCCGGCGTCGGCTGGTAGTTGTGGATCTCGGCACCCGGTTTCGTGATCGACTCGACCAACGCAACGTCGCCGGCGACGTTGCGCGCGATATCGGCGATCACCGTGAACGTCGTGACAGCCTTGAATTTCTCCTCGGCGGCGGCGGACGCGCTGCCGAAAGCGGAAGCGGCAATAACGCCTGCCAAACCGATCAGAGCCGATCTACGTGAGCCAAAGGCCATCGCACCATCCTTGTTGACAATGAATCGCAACAACTGATTGGTAGCCGAAAGATAGCACGATTTGCAAGTGCGATTGATTAGCAATTATGAAACCCGCCCGGCATGCCACTCGCCAGCGCGCCCGTTCGAACGCCGAGGGCGCCGCGTATGCTGCAGCGGTGGGCGCGCTTCGCGCCGGCGCGAGCGAGTGCCTCGCAGGCTCGCCGGCCCGGTGACAGCATCTTGCACATGGCCGCCACGCCCCGATGGGGCGTGTGTGACCTTTGCCTCACCGGGCTGTGCTAAATTCCAGATTTCCGCATCGCCGAAGCGGGAAGCAGGTTAGGGCGCGCTGGGCCGATAGGAAGCTGCATCGGTCGTGAAATGAGCGTGCCCCCAGTTGGCAAGCTGCTTGCCGATGATCGCAACGAGACGCCGATCCGCCATAGCTGAAAACATCGGGATGTTGATCGCGAGCTTGTAAGCTAGGAGGCGGCTGCCGGCCACCGCCGCGGCGATCCCGTAGCAAGTCTTGTCCAGGGCATTCGGAACCACGCCCATGCTTGCCGCCTTCGCAACATCCCCGCCCGCGTAGTTCTTGACGAAAAACACTTTCGAGAACCCTTTTTCCACTCGGTCGAAGACGCGGGATATCGGGGAATTGTCCGGCGGGAGATAGGCGCCGAGCGTCGCGCGCAGCAGATTACCGCAGGTTTCGTCATCGAAGCCCGAGCGCAGTGTCGCCAGGCTCGCGGCCATCAGCGTCACGATCTCCTTAGGCGTCGTCGCCAGCAGGGCCTCCGGCAAGCCGAGCAGGTAGCAACGGTAGCGGCTGAGTTCGACACGAGCGCGTTCCTGAGCCGTGAATTCGCTGCGGCCTTCGCGCAGCACGCTGGCAGCCATCATGGTGACCCCGATGAGACCGGCCGGCATCTGATCGACCTGCGGGATCGGGATGCCGTAGACCGAGACGTCCCAGCGGCCCTTGCGCATGGCGTTGAAGCGCACCATCGCATGCATCAGGCGCACCATCGCCGCCGCGCGGAAGCCCTCCCCGTTGCGGGCCAGCGCTCCAGGCAGCACCGAGGTTGCGAAGAAGGTCGCCGTCTCCTTGACGCGCCTTGCTGCGCTCGCGTTCGAAAGCGTCCCGGTGAGCGCCATCGGGAGCGCCGCGTAGCGGTTCATAAAGGTCGCGATGAAGGCGGCGCGGATGGCGATCGGGCTCATGATCGCCATGGCCGCTCGTTCGACGCGTGCACCTTCCTCGACCATCGCCATGTTCAGCCAGTCTGGCACGGTCTCCATCGCCGCGATCAGGTTACGCAGTTCCGGCGGAGCATCTGCAACGGAATCGATGCCGTGCCTGCAGGCCTGGTCGAGCATCTCGATCAGCCGCTTGAAGCCGTATTCCGGCATCAGGGCGGCATAGGGATCAGCCACGCGATCGCCCATGAAGGTATAGGCGCGGATGAGGGTCATCAGGCCGTCATCCGCAAGTAGACCGGCGCGCTCGGCCTCGCTTGCCGATCGCAACTCGCTCAGATCGCCGGCAGAACCGGCAAAACGCTCCGGTACCGCATCGAAGTCTACCGTTCCGTAAATCGAGGGCGTGGCCAAGGCTTGCGACCGCACCTGATCCCAAATCTGCTGCTTATCCATGCTGCTCTTCCCGCTTGGAGCCGTTTTAAAACGGCCCCCCGGAGCCGCGCGGGGACACAGTAGGAAGCGACACTTAACTCCAGCTTACCCACAGGGAGCTCGGGTACGGTGTTGCTTGGAGAAACTCTCGATGAAGCCGGCGATGGCTGAGATCGAAGGTTTTAGTCTTTTTGCATGCAAGCAGAATTTCTGGAGGCGGCTGGTATGGAAAGAGCGGCTGCCTGCCCGCGATCGGAATGCACGACACGGCATGGACATCGCCGAGCAACCTCTTGCCTCAGCGATCGTGACACCCCACTCCCGTCGTGCCCGGCATGCTTCGAACATGCGATCTTGACGGCCGGGAATTGCGCCTCATCCGAAATCCCGCACGCCCGAAGCCGCGGCAGGAGATGTGGATACGATATCCAGCCTCTATTCCGGAATTTGTTGCCCGATTATCGCAGAGGCTTCGCCCGGCGTTTCATTGTCGACATCGGCTTTCTTGCCGCCGTCGGTCTCACCGATTGATTCCATGACATCGTCGGCCAGTTTTTCCAGAAGCCCTATTTCGCGTTGGTCCATCGTTCGAGGCTCGGCATCGAGGATGGAGAACGCTCCCAGGACAAATCCGTCCGGCGCTCGCAATGGCGCTCCTGCACAGAAGCGCTGGCGCAAGGCTTTCACGACGGGGTTATCTGAAAAGCGTGGATCGCGCTCGGTATCGGACACGAGCAGACTTTCACCAGCCGCGACGATGTAGCCGCCTATGGCGGCTTCACGCGGCAGAACAGCACGGTCGAGTTCGTCGCGGTCAAGACCCGGAACAACCCTGTTCTGGCCGATGACGATCTCGCGGTCGTGATCGATCACGGTGATGAGCGCGACATCCGCATCGAATGCATCGGCTGCCCTCTTGGCGATCGCGTCGAGATCCTCGCGGAGCGCCTGGTTGAGAATCCGGGTGCCGTGCAGGGCGGCGAGGCGCTCCTTGTCGTTCGACGGAATGGCGGCCCTCTCCGGCTCGTTTCCCAGTTGCGGCAACATACGTCGCGTCCGACCGATGACCTCGGTGATCGAGGCGGCAACTTCGTCGGCACCCAGTTCGCGATAGGTCTCGCTGGCAAGAATCTGCGCGGGCCTGCTCCAGACGACGAGGATGATCCGGATATTGGACCAGCGTCGGCGCAAGCGGCGGCAGAATTGCCGCGCCGCGCTTTCCGGCTCATGGCTGAAATAGCTCAGGCAGACGACCGAAACGTCGTCGAGTTCCAACTTGCCGATCGAACGTGTGGTCGCGTCAACCATTGGAACCGCAGCAGCCGCGATACCGTCGAGTTCCAGCGCATGGGCGAGCATCTCGGCAGCGATGGTATCGATCTCCCATTTCCCGCCGATGCAAACAACTTTGGGATGGTTTGCGGGGGATGCCGGGTGCTCCTCCCGCAATTCGCTCAGCAGTTCGTCCATGCCGGAGGCGACGCGCAGCCGGTGCTCGGCCGTGGCGAGGCGGCCATAGTCGGCTCGCGCCAGCCGCAGGACGTCGATACCAATCGTGTCGTAGAACGCCACGACCGAACTCTTCTCGATCTCGCCATCCGCAATGTCGATCGCCTCCTCGACATCGTTCGCAAGCAGCCGCTGATAGACGCGCGTCGCGGGGCTCAGCGCCGGCATCGACCCCAGGAGCGTGTCCAGAAACTGCAATTGTGGCAGGTTCTTGCCGATCACGAGAAGGCAGACTGTCAGCGGCGTCGACAGGATCAGGCCGACAGGCCCCCACAAGGCGGTCCAGAAGGTTGCCGCCGCGATCAGGGATATCGCTGAAAGTCCGGTGCTCGAGCCATAGAGCAACGGTTCGACGACGTTGTTGCTGATCAGCTCCAGCCCCAGGATGATCGCGAGCGCCCACAGAACCATGTGCCAGCCGGGATCGACCGCAAAGGCCAGGGCGAGCGGGAATACCGCGGAAACCATCGGACCGAGATAGGGGATGAAGCGCATTACGGCGGCGACGACCCCCCAGAGCAGCGCCCCCGGCACGCCGATCAGCCAGAGCCCGAGCGCCAACGGCACGCCGTAGCTGACATTCACGACGAACTGCATCAGCAGGTATTTGCTGATGCGTTTGCCCGCCTCCTCCAGCGCATCGGTCGAACGATGCAGGTTTCCGCCGAGGATCCGCAGCAGCCGGTCACGCAGGTCGGTACGGTCGAGCAAGGCGAGCACGACGAAAATCAAAACGATACCCACCGTCGCCAGGGGCTCGACCGTCCGGCCCAGCCATATCAGGGCGTTCTCGACCTGGCTGCCGGGCGGCGGGACGACCTCGACGCGTTGCGGCGCGGTCGCCGGGTCCTGCGGCGTCTCCACCTCCTTCTGGACGACGTCGACTGTCCTCATGGCGCCGTCGAGGAATCCGGGTGCCTTGAGTTGGGTCCGCAAGTCGCTCAGCTTCGCCCGAATGGTCGTTTGATAGGTCGGCAGTTGTTCACTGAGCGAACGGACCTGCACGCCCAGAACCAGGACGAGCCCGGCCAAGAAGAGCAGGAGGGAGGTCACGACCAACCCGACCGAGACAATCTTGGGCAAACCCAGGCGGCGCAGCCGCGTCACCGCAGGACTGAGAGCAAAGCCGATCAGGAAGGCGAAGGCCAGAGGGATCAGGATATCGCGGCCGAAATAGAGCGCGGCGACAATGACGGCGGCGGAAACGAGCGTCGCAGCCACCTTGACCGTGAAGACGGTCGAGACATCATCCGGTATCTCGCCGATCACCACGGGAGCCGGCGAGACTTCACTGGCGACAACTGGCGTGTTCGTCATGGCTCCCCCCGCGCAATCACGTTGCGTTCCCTGAGAACGACGCCTTGGCGATCTGGTTCCGACCGGTCGCGAGATGCGACCGCACGGCTGATGGCGCCGCTCCGGAACTGTGACCGCTGCCGGCAGAACCCGGTATACGACTTGACGTGGACGCCAGACCCGGCTGCCATGAAGCCGATACCCGAAGCTATGCCGACCGACGAGGACCAGGCCGATGCCGTTCGAATGCACCATTCCCGCTGTTGCCACCGTTCTCGCCGACGACGAGCGCGCCAGGATCACGCGCTGGGATTTCGAGCCGGGGGCTACCACGGGCTGGCATGAGCATGGGATGGACTATGCCGTCGTGATCATGAGCGATGCGACGATGGCCTATGAGGTGGACGGCACGGTCTCGCAGATCGACGTCAAGATGGGGCAGAGCTACATCCGCCCGGCCGGGGTGAAGCACGACGTCAAGAATGCGGGAAACACGCATCTGAGCTTCATCGAGATCGAGATAAAGCGCTGAGGTTGAACGAGCGCGACGGCCCGGCACCCGAACGACCTGACCGATATCGGACGAACCGCCCATGACCTTGCGCCTGAACCGGTTTTCCGCGCTCGCCTTCTGCCTTGCAGCCGCGTTGGTGACCGTTCCGTTGGCCTTCAAATATCATTGGCTCTGGCTGCCGGCCCTGATCGCCGTAGCCTTGGCGCTGGTCGGTTTACGGGATCTCGTCCAGAAGGAACATGCTATCCGGCGCAACTATCCGGTGATCGGCCATATCCGCTGGTTTGCGGAGCTGATCCGCCCCGAATTGCGCCAGTATCTGTTCGAGGCCGACGAGGAGGCCGCACCGTTCTCGCGGTCCCAGCGCTCTCTGGTCTACCGTCGAGCCAAGGGGATCGCCGGCGACCAACCCTTCGGCACCCTGCTCGACGTCTATCGCGAGGGTTATGAATTCATCGGGCATTCGACGCGCCCCTCCGCCGCCGCGGACCCCGCCAGCTTCCGCATCACCATTGGTAACGACCAATGTCGACAGCCCTATTCGGCATCGGTGTTCAACATCTCCGCCATGAGCTTCGGCTCGCTTTCCGCCAACGCTATCCGCGCGCTGAATACCGGCGCACGTCTGGGCAATTTCAGCCACGACACCGGCGAGGGCAGCATCAGCCGTTATCACCGCGAAGGGGGCGGCGATATCGTTTGGGAGATTGCCAGCGGCTATTTCGGCTGCCGCGACGAGCATGGCAGTTTCGATCCCGACCGCTTTGCCCGCCAGGCGACCGAGGCCCAGGTAAAGATGATCGAGATCAAGCTGAGCCAGGGAGCAAAACCAGGCCATGGCGGTATTCTGCCCGCGCCAAAGGTTTCCCCCGAGATCGCCGAGACGCGAGGCGTCCCGGTCGGGCTCGACTGCATCTCGCCGCCGAACCACAGCGCCTTCTCGACACCGCTCGAAATGATGAGTTTCATCGCGCAGTTGCGCACCCTTTCGGGCGGAAAGCCCGTCGGTTTCAAGCTTTGCCTGGGCCAGCCCTGGGAGTTTATGGGCATTGTCAAGGCGATGCTGGAAAGCGGCGTCGTGCCTGACTTCATCGTTGTCGACGGCGCGGAGGGCGGCACCGGCGCCGCGCCGGTGGAGTTCAGCGACCATATCGGGCTGCCAATGCGCGAGGGCCTGTTGTTCGTTCACAACGTGCTCATCGGCGCGGGCCTGCGCACCAGGGTGAAAATTGGAGTCGCAGGCCGCATCGTCAGCGCCTTTGACATCGCCAGCGCGCTCGCAATCGGCGCAGACTGGACGAACGCGGCACGCGGCTTCATGTTTGCTTTAGGCTGCGTCCAGGCACTGTCCTGCAACACCAATCGTTGCCCGACAGGCGTCGCAACTCAGGATGCTATCCGTCAGCGGGCGCTTGTCGTTCCGGACAAGGCGCAGCGCGTCCACCTGTTCCACGCGAACACCCTCAAGGCTTTATCTGACATGCTGGCGGCAGCCGGCCTGACTCACCCGTCCGATTTGGGCCCTCACCACCTCGTCCGCCGTGTAAGCCCGACTGAAATTCGCCTATTCTCCGATCTCCATGTCTTTCTCGAGCCAGGCGAACTCGTGTCAGGCAGTTGCGAGCACGCATTCTATCGCCGCAACTGGGATGCCGCTCGCGCCGACAGTTTCGACAGGCTCTCGTGATATCGCCCGAGTGTTGGGAGCGTTCCTCCCATTGAGCGCCGACAGGCTCAACTCAGACATGCCGACACGATTCGAACATGCGGCCTTCGCCTTCGGAGAACTGCGCCACGTCCAAAATCCCGCATTGCCGAAGCGGCGGGGATCGGCTATCCAGCCTCCACGGTTAGCGCCCGTAGCTCAGCTGGATAGAGCGTTGCCCTCCGAAGGCAAAGGTCACACGTTCGAATCGTGTCGGGCGCGCCATTTCAGAACAGAACTATGAACGCCGAACGCCGCCGTTTCTACGCTTGAAGCGGCGACCAACGTTCGCAGCAGTTCCGACTTCGATCCCATGATGCGAACCTCGTCGTCGGCAACCTCGACACGCTGCGCCAGCGCGCGTAGATGGTCGCGGCGGTAGCCGCCATCGTTGAGCTTGATCCGTTCACGGGCTTTGCGGGCAAACCCCTTGAGCATATCGGGGGTGACGCCCTGATTGCCTGAACTATCGAGCGCGAGCTGCGTGCGCTCCGCGTCGGCGGCGGCTTGATCCCGCAATGCCTTGAGGCTCACCATGC
>WPCJ01346290.1_pt1 | contig 18579 bp, 14 predicted proteins | sample 5399831 | NCBI WGS metagenome assembly WPCJ01 (sample SAMN12869470, study PRJNA574797) | sludge metagenome | isolation source: wastewater treatment of pH10 | place: China:Beijing | collected 2019-05-20 | reverse complement strand
GCACCGTGAGGCCGGCGCCGGTATCGAGCAGGAAGGTTCCCGGCCGGCCCGCGATGACGGCGTGGACGATCGGCAGCCGGCCGCCGACCGGGCGCCCGCCCAGCGTTTCGGGGCGTTCGATCGCGAAATGCGGCAGCTCGGGTACGGGGGCCGCACCGAGCAGCAGGGCGAGGGCAGGAAACGCAAGGGCGCGAAGCATGGCGAGATGGTATCGGGCGAGCTGTGGTGCCGCAATGACAGGCTGGATCGCTCCCTAGATCAGCCCCTGCCCGCGAAGCGAGGCATGGCCTCTGCACCAGCCTGCGCGCGCGCGGAGATCTCGAATGAGCGGCCCATTCCACAGCGAAGCCGACGGCGAACTCGTCCGCTATCTGGAAAACGCGCTCGCGCTAGTCCGTGCCCGGGCTGCGCCGAAGCTCGCCACGAATTTGGATGACATGTCGATCGGGTTCCTGCAGCAGGCTACCTTCAATCTTACCGATGCCGCTAAGGCACTCTATCGCGCGCGGCGCCAGCGTGAGCGCTACTTTGACACGCTCACCGGCGCGTTCAGTGAACCGGCCTGGGACTTGATGCTCGATCTGTTCATTGCTGGCCGTGAAGGACGGCGGGTGTCGGTCTCAAGCGCGGCGATCGCCGCCGATGTGCCGTCGACCACTGCGCTGCGCTGGATCGGAATGCTGGAGGGGGAGGGTATCATTGTGCGGGAGGCCGACATCGTGGACAGGCGCCGGTCCTGGCTACGCCTGGGCGAGGCTGCTTCCTTGCAGATGGAGCGCTATATTACCGATTGCGTGATAGGTGGCATGGCGGCCCGCCTCAACGCGCATTGCCTCTCAAGTGTCGCGATCGCCTGATCGATATGGCAGCCAATCAGCCGGAGACCGAGCTGGTCGGCGAGGAGGAGTGATTCCTGCAAGCTGTACATCAGTCTCAGCTGTTCATCGGAACCGGGCATTCCTATCCTTTCCAGGGGCTCAGCACGGGCGCGAGGGAAGGCCTCCTATCGGCGCGTCTCGCGTGGCGCCATCGGAGTTGTATCCGGCGTGGAACGGTCTGCCCGAGCTCCGAGGCAAGGCAAGGGCGAATCCTGTTCGGGAACGGCGGCCCAATTTTCTCCGGAACGGATGAAATTTGCCGTGAAAGCTGTGAACGAGCCGATAGGGCTGAGATTGGTGATCGCGTTGATGAACTTCTGTGGTGCAGTGGCTTTGCGGCTTCACGCCGGATCCGGCGCTCCTGCCGTAGCCTTATGACGAACATTAGACGGCCGCGCTAAGAGCCTGATGACAATGCTACCGGCCTGACCGTGATCGGCGGATTGCGCAGCAAATAGGAAGATTACTTGCGTTCTTTCGATCTGCGCCACCAAATTAATCATGGTTGTATTATAGTGTTTTGGTGCAAGCTGGCGAGAGTAATAAAATAACAAGCTGGCATATGATCTTGATAGATGCGCTGCATGCGTTGTCATAGCTGGTACACAGTTGCAATTTATAGTATGTATCATGCGGTCAGTTTGCTGGCGTTGTATCTGGTCAAGGGGTGATCACTTGAGCCGTAACAACGCTTGCGTTGGTAAGTTCATCCGCGTGTAAGCGGGCCATCGCCAGACCAGGCCAAATAGCGCAAACATAATAAACAGAAAGACACGCACGCCGAACCGAGCGCCACATTGAGGAGGATGGGGCATGCTGATTTCACAACTGTTCGCAGGCAATGCAGATTTAGAATTAATCGCAGCGGGCGGGCGCAGAATGCTTGCACCGGAGCAATCTGATAGCGTCGCTCTTGTTCAAATTGCTCTCGTAGCCATCGGGTTTCCTCTGAAGACGGCTGGCATTGATGACAGTTTCGGAGACGAAACGGGCGACGCGGTGGTCAAGTTCAAGACAGATAGGGGCCTTTTTCCAAATGACCCGGTCGTAGGACCTGGTACCATTAAGCGCCTAGACCGCGAGATCGCGTGGCTTGAAGGTGGCGGTTTGTCGGGGTTACTTGATTCAACTGCGCTCGACACCAAAACGTTAGTTTTGGATCCGGTTCAGGCCGGCTTTGTCGAGAATCAGCTTGGTGATTTGTCTCTCGGTCAGCGCGTACTTGACACATTCGAGCTAGGCGATCGCATCTGCTTCCGCCCTTCGTTTCTATTTGATCTCTTCATAGCAAAGACGTTCGGACAATATATAGAACGCCGGATCTTCGATGAGAGCTTTTGCGTTCGCAACGGACCATGCACTAGCGACGATTTCCTCGACGAGGCTGGCGCAACCAACTACGTCGTATTTCTCAAGGCGCGCAATCCAGCGGTACCGCCGGAACGCATTGATGAGCTGGCAGGCAAACGACGGCCGGACATCATTTCCCACCGCGATCCCAAGCAATGGTACGAGATTAAGCCGCATAGTATCTCTGGAGCGATCTCCGGCCGAATAAAGCTCAACGTCATCCCACCGCTCTACGCTGCGCGTGGCCTCCCTTATCTCCCGGGTACGAGCTACAATCCCGTCGATCTGCTGCTGGCCAAATTCATCACGCCTGAAGGCGAGAAGTTGGACCTCATCCTGCAGCTCGATCGGCCCACTCGCGGGCTGGTCTTTTACGCGCTGTGCGTTAAGGGTGACTACGTTAGATACTTCAACAGAGTCAGAATTGCGGTCGGTGTTGCGGCACTACTTGCGGCGATGGTTGAGTTCGCCCCAATAGCGGCGGAAGCGGGGGAGGTAGCTGCGGCGCTAGCTGCGTTGCGTGAACTACTTGCAGGCCTGGGTGTGGCGCTCGAAACCTTGCCGCGTCTAGTTCCTCAACCGCTTTGACGCGGCCAGGAGGAGCAAGTGGCCCGTACTTTGCTTGATATTGTCGGCCGTGATTTTGCCGTGCCGATCGACGCCGACTCCGACGGCGGACAGATACTCAACAGTTTGACATTGGACGGCGCGCTCAATCCCGAATTGGGTGGGAAGGCGCATGTCAACGGACTTACGCTCAGCCTTGGTCCGAGAGGGGTCAGAGTACGCGCAGCGCAGACGAACGATGCTATGGTGTTCAGCCCTTCCGACGGCGACTGCAACTTCACCATCGTGCCCCCGGCGCCTGGCCAAGCGTCGTTTGTCGTTGAAATTGAGCTAGTCGCGCCAAAATTAAAGCTGCCCTTTCTGCATCCGGCGGCAATCTCCCCCGATGGGACACTGGACAGGCTACCGTCCGGGGATGTTCAGGCGGTGTTTCCAAAGTTGCTACTGGTGGTCGTCGCAACTTCGGGCACCTCCGCTGCAAGCGCAAAGCTCGCGCCCTCGCACGATGCCGCCGAGGCACTCGAAGTCTCGTTCGAACCACCCCATGTGGTGTTCGGGGCGGGAGAAGTGCTTGGATTTAAGCTGCCGCGCGCGACGCTTAACCTCGATACCCCGGGCGGCGGTGAACTGCGTTTTCCTGAAGTGATGGTGTTTGTCGAGCCTCCTGGTGTGCCTGCACTATGCATGCGCGGTACAGGCCAGGGTTTAGTCATCGACGTGGGCGGCACTGGAATTACCGGCGATTTGCAAGTGGTAGCTGCCAGTGGTGAATTCGCCCGCCGCCGCCCGCGCTTCATACGGGATCTAGCGGCGCGCGTGAGCCTTTTGCGTAATAGTGTGCGGTTGTTCGAACTAACTGGGCGCATCGAGTTGTCGGCTGAGATCGGCCGCCATTTGGGTGCCAGCATTGAGGAAGGGCCCGGGGATGTAACCTACCGGCTGGCGCTTGCTTTGGACGGCGGATGGACCACTTCGCTGAAGCTCTCGAGCAGTGGCGGCCGCAATTATCTTTGGCGCTCGAAGCGCGGGTTACCCCATGAACGCGAGCGGTTCCGCGATACTCTGGGCGCTTATAGCGTCTTTGCGCCTCTCCTGGCGCCGGAGCTATCGGGGGTTGGATCGAGCGGCTATGTTGACCTGGGGCTGAGCGCCGCCGCCGCCGCCGGGATAGCAGAAAACCGCTGGATCACCGCCCAGTTAGTGACTGTCATGGGCGCCGAACTTAACGTTACTTCACTCGATGGTGTCGCCACAGAGAGCGTTCTGCTTCTCGATGTCGAGACAGAACTTAGCCTTGATGCCCACGTGGGGGGCAGCACGCTCATAAGAACACTGAAACCTCTGAAGGTTCGGCAGAAGGCGGTGGGCATCAAGCTCGATTTCGGGCCGGACGGAAATGCGCCGCGGGTTTCGCCGGTTTTTGACCCACTCCAGGGGTTCAGCCTAGATCTTTCCGATCCAGGTACGTTTGAAATTCCGGGGCCACTTGGCGAATTCCTGCAGCCGGATGCTGTGCGCGTGGCGCGGGACAATCCGCTCGTCTTCGAAGTAGACCTGATCACGAAGGTCGATCTTGGCATCGTGACCATAGACCAGGCAAGCATCCGCGTGCCACTCGACAATCGTGAACCGACATTGACCGAGCTGGGCGCTCATCTCGATATGGGCGTGGTTGTCGGGGACGGTCATATCCGTATCCTGAAGAGTGGCCTCTCGGCGGGGTTTGACGCGTCGCTGGCCGCGCTCGGGGTTCGGGTCGGGGCCGATCTGCAAATCGAAACCGAGCACCCGGTGACGCACGAGAAGCTCATTTCGGTGCTCATTGGCATCGATGCGGAATGGCCCATCCCGGTTCCACTCGCCAACTCTGGTGTCGGCTTGTTCGGCATTCTCGGCCTATTGGCCACTAATCGCCGACGCCAGCAGCCCAGGAACCAGACCGCGCTCGATTGGTATGTCGAAGCCGGTGGTAGTCCGAGGAATGGGTCGTGGGAAGTTGCTCGCGGCGATTTCGCTCTCGGGCTTGGTGCCGTCCTTGGCACGGTCGAGGGCGGCTTCCTCATCAATGCCAAGGGCATGGTGATGATCGAGCTGCCAGGCCCGCGGCTTATGCTCATGATGAACGCCAGCATCATGCAGGCGCGGCCGCCGAAAGAAGGGGCGGCGACGGGTAGCCTGCTGGCGGTGATCGAGATCAGCCCCGATGCCATCTCCATCGGCATCATCGCTGAGTATTCGATGAAGTTCCTTATCGAGCTGAGGGTGCCGGTCGATGTTCGGTTCGATCTCCGTAGCCCTTCCAACTGGCAATTCGACCTAGGCTCAATCGAAGTGCCGCGGCTGGTCTCGGTGCGGTTCATGTCTTCGATCAGGGCCAATGGCTATTTTATGATTCACGGCGACGGCATTGCGTCGCCCTTGCATCAACTTAACGGCTTTTCGGTTGCTGCCGGTATCCAGGCGGCGATCACCTGGGGACCGGTCGATATCGGGCTCTACATCAAGGTCGCGGTAGGCGCTGACGTTGCCATCGGCTTCAAGCCGGCGGTGATGATCGGGCGCATCACCCTTGAAGGCGAGTTGCATCTTTTCATCGTCAGCCTCGGCGTGCGCGCCTCGACACTCCTCAGGATCACCGATGATTCCTTCCACGTGCGGGCGCGGATTGAAGGGCATGTCGATTTCTTCCTCTTCGAGGTTAGCGGGGGCGTCACCTTCGAACTGGGTGATCCCGGCCTCACATTACCCGATGCCGAGCCGCTATTGCGTGCCGTATCACTCCACGGCAGGACCCATGCGCTACTGCCAGGATCGGGCGCCGGGCAGGAGATCGATGGCAGCCTCGGCGAGGCATCCACCGACTTGGGTGGGCCGACACCGATAGTTCCCATCGACGCCATCCCAGTGTTGCAATTCGAGATGCGCCCTCATGTCAGAGAAGGTGTGACCTTCCTCGGTCGTGATATTCCCTCGATGCTTGGGCCGACAGGTTGGGTGCAGCGGGGCGAACGGTTCTATCGCTATGAGGTCAAGTCGGTCCGTCTTACAGCGGCCGGCGCCGACGATCCGGTGGAGAAGGGCGATACTCCCGTCGTCTGGTGGGACAGGCAGGGCAACCCGGCAGCCCATGACGATAGCGACGTGCAATTGGCGCTGCTCGATTGGATACCCGATCCGACACCGGCGGCAGCTTTACGAACCCAGGCACGCGATGCCGCCATGCTGGAAAAATGGGGTACAGTTTGCAGCGATATCGCCAAAGAAGCCAGTGTGTTCTGGACCTTCCAGGGTAAGGCATCCGGGGCTTCGGCTAGTGGCTGGACGCTTGTGGGCACTCCGTGGCCGGACCCGCCGGGAACTATCCGCTCATCGCCGCCACCTGTGATCCTGAAGGTCACCGAACCGTGGCGAACTGGTACCATTGCTGACTCGCTGGTGCGGGTCGGTGCCGCCTTCGTCATCGGTCCGCCTTCGGCGCGCATTGCCTTCCTCGTTCCACCCAGCACGGGGCGGGACTTGCTTCCGAGGGTAGCAGGCGACGGGTCGGTGAAACAATTACTAGCGCTGGTTCCGCCCGCTGACTTACGGGGCTTGGCCGATGCCATCCGTCTCGATACGCATGGCATGCGCGGGATCAAGGGTCTCTACTTTGTCCAGCAGCCGATCTCCTTCGCGGTTGGTGTCGGTCGAAGGCTGGTGATCCGTGGGCTCGACCCCGACGGCCAGGACATGGGCTTCCGGACGAGTACCGAAGCCACTGCCGTGAGCTTTTCTCAACTTCCCGATCGTTGGAATGAGCCAGGAAGTCCCTGGGCACCGATGGTCTCTGCCTTCTACGACGCTTTCCCAGCTGAGACGCCTTTTTGCTTCTTCGATATCGAGCTGCCCGAGGGCACGGCCTCTGTCGAGATCGGCATAGATTACTCCCCACAAGAGGAAGTTCTACGCCGGTACTGGTTCCTCTTTGCGGTAGAGGTTGAGATGGAGGCCGAATACGCCCGGCGCAGCTTCGACGAACACCGCAAGACGGTTCGGACCAATACGATCAATGGTGCGCTGGGAGCCGATCAAAGCAAGCGAGCGCTGCTGCGGCCCAATACCGACTATTCGGTCGCCATTGACTATGACGTGTCTACTGTCCTGGCAGACTCTCATGGCAATCCAGACCTCCGGAACATCAGCGGGCCTGTACCCAGGACGTCGAAGGTATTTCGCTTCAAGACCGACGATGCGCCTCCGGATAGCCTGGAGCACCTGATAATGGGAACAGCGCCAGGCCAATACGAAGAGGCTTTCTTTCACGCAGACCCGATCCGTGTGGTGTTTTCGACCGGCGAGACGCGCAAACTATTCAAGGCCTATGGGCACGAGCTGTTTGCCGTGGTGAGCGCCGCCTCCGGTAAGCATCCCCGCACTGCACCTGGGGTTGATCCCGGCACCGTTGCGCTGAACCTGGCGCCGGTGGGCGTAACCGCCATTGCCGCTCTGGCAATGACGCCATTCGAAGACTCCGCGCGCACGAGCCTCAACCACCTCCATTGCATCGATTTGGAGTTCGCAAACAACCGCCATGAGATGTTGACGTTTTCGCTGCCGCTCGAACCTATGACGGGCTATGTGCTCGATATTGAGGCCCACAGGATCGGGGAGCCGCCGGAGGTCAACCCACTCTATCCGTTGATGCGGCGCTTCTTCCGAACGTCGCGCTACGCGAGCGCGGAAGCGTTCGCCCGCGACGTGCTGAACCGGGCCTTCCGACACCGCCACTTGCCTGATGTTTCGGCCCTTGCGGCGCTCCCGGCGGGCAGTGTACACGATTTGACGTTCGAAGCTGCGCTGCGCGCTGCGCGTTGGGGCGAGTTCGGCAAAGCTCGCGAACCGCGGGTGACGGTGATCTGGCATGGGCCGCCACCATCGCAACCCTTCGCCGTGCTGATCGAGACGCCGGAACAGCAGTGGCGCAGCCGCAGCATTCCAGAAAGGCAATCGCGCGACGGGGTTACCTTCTTCGGTCTTGGCACCCAGCAGTGGCTGGAAGTGATCAGCCAGAGCGGCGTTGGCGTCTTCTCACATTTTGTACGCAGTACTGACGGCAGCCGGACGCTAGCCGTACTGTTGGCGGGCGCGCGAGGTAAGACGCTGACTCTGTTCCTACAACGCAATGACCACCCGCTCTATGAAGGAAGCGCCAACCATCAGGCGTACAAGATGGTGGATATTGGTCTCGTCGCGCCATGGGAGACAGGCCCATGACCCAGCGCATCGTTGTCGATGGCCGGGACGGTTGGCTAAACCTGCGTACCATGAGCATCTTCTGGGGCGAGGAAGGTGGCGGCCATTTTGCGTTTGCTGGGTTCGCCTCTACCCAGCTTCGCTGGATGATCCATCCTGCCATAGGCCTGCCGCTGTCCCATTTCAGGGTATGGTATCGGCCCGGTGCGCCGGACAATCTCAGTAAGCAGCATTTGGCCAATCTGGACGGCTGGCACCTGCTCGAAACGGTCGGATTGCCGATAGTTGGCGACTGGCAGGGCACTGGCTACTCACTTGATGACCAAGGGCCGCCTTTGGCGCGATTGCGACCGGTCGAGGCGGCGCGGGAGCGGCTAAAGAGGGGTGCCCCGCCCATTGGATGGCGGCCGCAGGTCGTCAACGGCCGCGCGGTTCCGCAGTGGCAGCGGCCCAACGATGACGTCTTTCTGGAACAACTCTGCAATGGGCCGATCCTGGATGGGCTCCGCGAGATGCTTCTTGCAACCCCCGCGCCGCGCCAGCATCGCGATTTCGTTCAAGAAGTCGCGCAGACGGAGGCAGCAACCTTGCTGCCGCACTTGGTTCTTGATCAGACCATTGGCCGCCTCGGTGGCGGCGAGAACCCGCAAGGCATGTGGCAACCGCTGAGTTTGATGGCAATCAGCGCTGGGTCGGACCCGCTGGCAGCTCTGGCCCTCGGATTCGGCACGGCGTTGGCGCCGCCCACGGACGGCGAGATCCTTTACATGGTCACCGTGGAGCATGAACTTGAGCCTGGACTCAAGATCGATATTGCCGATGTCGCCCGCGCAAACGCTATGATGACACGGGTGATCAAGCCGCAGGGATTGTCTGCCAATCGGTCGCAGACCACAAGGCCCCAGGTGATCGATGGCCCGACGCTTGAAACTGTGGCGGTTGGATGGAAGCGCTTCGTTGCCCCGGTACTCCCGGTTTTGCCGAATTTGCCACCTGAATTTCCATTACCCGTCAGCTACGCCATCGTCCGTTTTGGCTGGCAGCCCGAAGGGATCTTGCTGACGAGGCGCCCCAACGACGTAGGCGGGTGGCTCTCATACGTGCCCGGCATCGAACGGGATGAGGTGTCAATGGCGTTCCATGATCATCTGATCCGCACCGAGGACGGAACGCGCTTCGGGAGGCCGCATCCGCTGCCGATGAACTTGACCTATGCGGTGGCGGGACAAGATCTGTTCGGGCGCTGGAGTGACTGGGAGACGATCGTATTCGTGAGCCCGATGGAAGAACCGCAAGCGCCGAGCGTTTTATCCGTTGCGCTTGATTCGGATGGGCGACTTACCGTCGATTTTGGCTGGGATTGGTCGGATCGGAGCCCGGAATTCATAGAACTCATCGGAGGCTGGTTGGACGAGCCGGGCGTCGCTCAGGTTTCGGCACGGATTGATTTCCGTGGCGAGGAGCGGGGCGATCCGGGCGAGGCCGATATCGTGGCGCTGTCGCCCGATAAACGACCGTCGGCGTGGGGCACGGCTCAGGACGCCCCAAGATATGAGACGGGAACCCGATTCTACCGCTGGAAAGCATTGGTCCAGCCAGCCTTGAATGACGCTCGATGGCGGGAATTCGGCGTCAGTGCGCGCGGGCAACGTCATCTGCACCGGGAAGCAGACCCTGATTTCGGCATCAGTCCGTTTGTCCCGCCGGCAGTCACGCGGGTGTGGAGCAAACTGAGGCTAGATCCTCCATCTGTACCCGCGTTGGAAGCGCCTTACTGGGCGAGCTTACCAGATGCGAACGGCATTAGCCGATTCACTCTGATGTGGAACAGCGTCCCGGGTGCGGCCGGCTACATCGTTTACGAAGCGACGGAGTCGGCACTGCTTAGCATTCTTGCACCGGAGATTGCTGTCGACACAGCTGTCGCGCATACGACGCGCCTGCGTAATCTTCGTTCCGCGGATATTGGCTCAGCCCAGAAGAGCTTCCGGCGTCTGACGAGGGAGCCGATACCACAGACGGTGGAGCAGGTGCGACACGAGGTAAGTCTGCCACGCGGCAGCAAGGTTATCCATTTCTTCGCTATCACGACGGTAACTGAGAACAACATCGAGTCCGATTGGCCCTTGGACAGTGACATGTTCGTTGCGGTCGCGGTTCCTCGCCTCGATCCGCCGCCGGCGCCGGGCATTGCCGTCGATGTCACTCCGGAGGACCCGCACCGGATCATCGTTACGGTCGACCGCAATGCCACCACTGGCGGCCCTATCGAAATCTATCGTACCAGTGTAGCCCACGTCGCCTTGGACGTAGGGACGATGGGGCCACCTCTGGGCGAACTTATCACAGATAGTCCCACGGTGCAGTTCGTGGACGATACCGTGGTGCCCGGCTGGCATCCGCATTTTTATCGGGCGGTTGCATGGTCGGTGTCCAATAATCTTGAGGGCCTTATCGAGGCACGTTCAGCTGCTTCGCCTGCGGTTTCGATTCTCGTGCCGCCGCTGGCGCCTCCTGAGATCCGCAATGTCATGGGCAATCGGCCATTTTCCACCGACACCAAATGCCTCGTGGGATGGACCAGTCCCACTCCGCGGACGCGCACGCCAGCGGGACCGCACTCGGCGGTCGTCGAAGCAAGTGCGCAGGCCGGTGACGGCTTACCTTGGTACCGGTTTACGCTGGCGCTCGACGAAATTCCTCAGATCGAGTTCGAGACGGATGTGGCTGCCCTTGATGAAGGTATCTTCGTGCGGCCGTTGGGCGATATGAGCCACTACGTCGCTTGGGTACCTCGAGCCGGTAACGAAGGGTTTCGACTCTGCGTAAAGATGATTGATCCGATGAGCCGTATCGGAGTTGAATTTCTCGATGTGCCGGCTTTGGAAACGTCGCAGCGTTTCGTGATCGTTCCGGCCTGGGCCAACAAGTTGGAGGTGGACCAGGGCGATGACATGGGCATGACCGTGTTCCCAGCCAATGAATTAGGCCTGATCGTCGTTTATGATACAGCGCGGCACGAGCCGGGCTTCGATCATGAGCAAGTAATTTCGCTCAACCCTCCGGCCGGCTCGGTTGTGCCTGCAGGTACTGTGGTGACAGTACTCCTCAACCTCTTGGGGTGATTGCGATGAAAGTTGCTGCCTTGACAGCGCTCCCCGACTCGACTTTGATTGTCTATCAACTGCGCCAGAGTTTCGGGAGGCCCTGGTTGGTGGCTAATAAGTTTCATTGTTGTCCGAAGGGGGCCTCTCCGGCATTGCGTCAGACTGCTTTATACACCAATTCAGTTGTTGGCGATGCCTGGAGCACGCGGATCGTTCATGCCTGATCGCTCTGGAACCTCAGCCAAATCTGGGGACATCACCTGCCTAAGTGCACTTGGCGGCGATCTGATGGTGGCGGGTATCTAGAGTGCAATCTTTGGGCCCGATAGGCGGCTCAGGTCTTTGCATTTTGCGGCGCTAGACAGGCAAATTTGTAAGCCACAAACAGACGCGAGGCTAAGGGCTGCAATCCTCATTATCCGCGGTACGGAAGAAAAGGGCCGGAATGGTCAAGGTTGAGCAAGATCATTTTGTTCGGGCCGCACTAGAGATCGGTCATAGCGGCGACAACGACACATTACCTTATGACTCGGAGGCGGCCTTCGTTAAGGACAAGGCCGCCGATCTTGCGGCGCTTTGCTTGGCCTTGTTTCAGGGCGTCGAAAGCGGCAGCGTAGGGAAACCGGCGGCCTTCATGAACGGGCTCGCGATCGTGGCGGAACGTCTGCTCGTTCCGTCCGGGGCGCATGGTTTCCGCATTACTACCAAGATCCACACCTTCTGGAACCTCTATCTAAACGGCTTGGGCATAGCGATCGCGGAGGCGAACGAGGGGCAGCGTAGCCCCCGCGCGCACTCTTACCGGCTCGCGCCACAGGGGCCGGCGTTTTTCGACCGAACCAGATCGTGGCGCGCCTATAAGCTTGCGACGTTGGAGGAGCCTGATCTGAGCGAGGAGCACGCTGTTGTCATCCAGACCGATGTCGCGAGCTTTTACGAGCACATCTATCACCATCGGCTCGAGAACGTCATTAAGGACCTCGCGCCGGGATCAACTCTGGCGATGCAGATCGATCGCATCCTAAGCAAGCTAGCGGCAGGACGTTCTTTCGGACTCCCGGTTGGCGGTCAATGCGCGCGAATTCTGGCCGAAGTGATGATGACGCCGATCGACCGGTCGCTGACCGATGCCGGGTTGATCTGGCACCGCTATGTCGACGATTATACCTTGATTTGCCGTTCGCAGCAGGACGCTTACAAAGCGCTCTCGGAATTGTCGCATGCGTTGGCAGATTATGGCCTGTCTCTCAATCGAAGCAAGACGACCATATTAAGCGCCAAACATTATAGAGACTTCGTTTCAGCGCAGTTGGGGGAAAGTGACGATTCGAGCCTCGCGTTACGGGAGCTTGACCTACATTTTGACCCATACTCGGACAATGCCAGCGCCGAGTATGAAAAACTTAGACATTCGTTCGAGAAGATCGATATCTCTTTTTTGCTCGATCTAGAACGGGAGAAATCGCAGCCCGACGCCTTCGTGCTCGCGCAGATCGGTCGCGCGCTCAAGTTCCAAGAGCCGACTGTCGCGATCCAGCTCTGCGCCACGCTCCTTGACCCGAACAATCTGGACTCGTTCCGTGCCTCCTGGTCGAAAATCATGCGCGGAGTATATGCGGTTCGGTCGAATGACCAGTTCGCATCGATCTTCGCCCCCATTGACAACTTGCTCGATCGGATCCCTGCCGCCTGCGGTCATCTGCTGGTTCCTGAAGCTAATTTGCTGCATTTTCTACGTGTGATCAGGTTCGAGAGGACCGATCTTCGAGGCACTTTCGTCCGTCGGGCCTTCGATGCGACGGCATCCGCCTCGGTCCGACGCGCCTGTATCGACTGTTGGAGGCATTGGGCCGACCGGTCGAACTTCACACGCCTACGAAACCAATGGCAGAATCTTGGTGCCGGCGAGCAACGGATGCTGTGGCTGGCAGCAGGTGCGTTCGGCGACGAAGGCTCAAAGGCAAGGGACCAGCTGCGCGGTTCGCTTGCGCAGGCTTGGCAATTGGGAATCGAGTCAGTCACATTAGGCAGCTTTGCGGCCTGCTACGAAGACTGGGTCAAGCATGGCGTTTAACCGATTTCCGGTCCGCGATCCGAGGACCGTCGCGCGCGACATTCCCGGCGTTCTCGACATCCTTTTCCCGCGACTGACCGGCGGCCTCGTCAATGCCCTCAACGCGGCGATGTTCTCCTTCCCCGATGTTAGCCAGATCCCGCGCGAGATAATCGACAGAAGCCGGTTGCAGAAGGCAATGATGTTCGAACTGTCGATGGTGCGCGCCGAACGCGAGCTACGGGGCGAGGCAGCGTCGTGGGATGAATGTCTGGCGGTCGCATCGAAGCGCCAGAGTCGCCATTTCGATGCCCGCATTCCGAATAAGCTCGAGCCGCCTGATATTGTAGTCGCTGACCATGCCGCTCGTAACCTGGTCGTGATGCTAAACAGCGTCCAGGCCCAGCGGCCATCTGCGATTTTGGAACATGCCCCCCTCATTCCCGGCCTCGGCTGGGTGGCATCCGGCAACGGGGATTTTGCGATTGGCTCGACGCTCATCGAAGTCAAGCACACTGAGCGCAACTTCGGCGCAGCCGACTTCCGTCAGGTCCTGATGTACTGGCTCCTGCGCTATGCGCGAACTGTTGAGAACGATGGCGAGATGTGGTCAGACGTCCTGTTGCTGAACCCGCGGCGCAACGCAGCACTCCTGCTAAACTACGATCATCTGCTCCGGTCGGCGTCAGCATCCTCGAACCGCGTCGAGTTGGTCGAGTTGCTGCGATCTGCGGTGGGGCAGGAGTTCGATCGGCGCTGAAACGCAGGGTCTCCGCCGGAGCCGATTTTTTCAAAGCGCCGTATTCCTGAAAGCCAAATCATCGAGACCGTCCGCACGGGGAGGGGAACCGTGCCAGAGAACTGCACGCCAGCTTGGGCTGGCAGAGGTGCTTTGCACGGATCCGCATAGGCAGGGACGACAGGGCAGAGGAAAACAAGCATGCCGGCAAGAAGATTAGAGTCCGGTGGTTTACGCGCCAGCCTCCCGCGCGCTGCAGACGTTTTGGCCCGAGCGCAATTGTGCAGCGACCCATTGCGCAAATTCGGCGTCGGGCCGTCTCATGCCACCGCCTTCATGCGCTTCTTCGCGAGCATGGCGCGGACGAATTTGTCCCATTTTGCCATGGCGGCGCGTTTCTCGGGCATATAGGTCCAGCGGTCGTAGTGTTTGGAGCTGACGTCCTGCAAGGCGTGGTTCTGGAGGCGATCGCGAATTTCCTTCGATACGCCCGCCTTCCCGGCGAGTGTTTTGAAGGTCCGGCGTAGGTCGCGATTCGTCACGTAGGGGATTACGCCGCGCTGACGTTGGCGCCACATGAAACAATAGAGGGTGGTGTGCCTGACTGGCTTCGACGGGTCCTTGGCCGAAGGGAAGAACCAACCGTATTCGTTGACGTTGATGGATGAGATAAGCTCTGCGGCCAGGCTCGGCACCGGAATCGCGTGGGGTTGCTGATTCTTGGTCTTAGACCAATCGATGATCTTTTCCTTCGCATCCCATTGGTCGATATGGAGCTTCGCGATCTCCTCGACACGTTGTCCGGTCAGCATGAGGAGACGGACTGCACGGGTGTACGGCGGATGGACCGGCGAATCCGGACATTCCAACCAGCGATAGAGTTGAACGAACTCGTCCTCGTCGAGCCAGCGCGTGCCCTGGATCTTGGGTTCTGTCGGAATGCCCGCAGCCGGATTGAAGGGAATGCGGAATCGCCGAGCGGATTGCTGCCGATAGTCGTTGTCGGATTTAATGCCCCAGTTGAAGGCGGCGTGGAGATAGCTGCGAACGTGGTCCGCCATCGAACGCGTCCCGCGATCGTAGATTGGTCGGAGCAACTCAACGATCTCTTCGGCTTCGACCTCCCGCGCAAGACGGCTGCGGCCGAGCGTGTCCGCGATTTTGTTGAGGCCTTTTTCCGTCTCCTTCCAAGATGGTTTTCCGGCGTCTTTGAGCGAGGCGACATAGCCTTGGAAAAGGTCGGCAATGGTGCCGGGGCGAGTGTCGGTCGCAATCTTGATGCTGCGGCCCTTTTGGATGACATTGGAAAAATCGCGCTTGTAGATCTCGCGAGCCTGCGCAAGCGGCATCGACGGATAGGCGCCGATCTTCTTTTTGGTGCGTTTGCCGTCCCGCCACTGTTGGGCCATCCAATCGGCAGTGACTCGTTTCGGCATAGGCTTGAGGACAAGAACGAGCCGGCCTGTACCGCGCCCGTCACCGTCGGCCAGGTTCTCTTGCTTGCGACTGAGTTCGACGCGCTTCAGCGCACGTCGGATTTCCGTATCGGTCAGGCTCGGCATTGCGTTTTCTCCTGTCCAGGAACTGGGATCGGTCGAGGAGAAACGGGGGTCGCTTACTGGGGGCGGAAACGCGTTGTCATCCCTTAAACCGCCCCCAGTTTGCCAAAACCGCCCCCACTACGCAATGCGGGAAAACCGTGTTTTTACTAGTGGTTCAAAAGTGTTAAGCGTGTCTCAGCGTTGCTGAAAATCGGGTAGAGGGATGGTTGTGGACGAGGATCAGTGCGGCGGACTTGAGCTCGAGCGCCCGGGCGATCACCTCGCGCACATAGACCGCGGCCTCGTCGATCGTGCCTTCGCTCATCAGTTCGTCGCGGATCAGCATGTTCTTGGAATTGAGGTGGAGGACGCGGAAGCGCTCGATCGCGTGATGCGCCATGTCGGCACGCAGATAGTCGAGCAGCGCCTGCCAGTTGGCGAGCACCGGGCGTTCGGCGACTTCGGCGCGCAGCAGGCGGAGCGCCGCGGCATGGGCGGTCTTCAGGGCGGCGACGCTGGTCTCGCCCATGCCCTTCACCCGGGCCAGCGCTTCGGCGTCGGCGGTCAGAAGTCCGGCGATGCCGCCGAATTCGTGGAGCAATGCCCTGGCCAGCGGCTTGGTATCCTGCCGGGGAATCGCCAGCGCGAGCAGATATTCGACGAGTTCGTGATCGAGCAAAGCGTCCGGCCCGCCCTCGAACAGGCGGCGGCGCAGGCGCGCGCGGTGGCCGCTATTGTCGGCGGGGTCGGGCATGCGTGATTTGTTCCTGCAAACGCGCCGTTATTCAAGGCGAGGATTTCGCCGATTTGGCGGCGAGTCCGGGCCTGGAGTTGACTCGGTCCGCCAGCGTTCCTAAAGCGCCCGAGCAACGCGGCTGAAAGGCCGGCGATGCTCCAATGTCGCCGGCGCTGTCGGCGGCTTTTTTCATATCTGGAACGCCTTGACCGCCTTGACCCAAGACCGTGCTCCGAGCGACCTGGACCGCCGCATCGCCGATGCGAAAGCGGCCGAGGCTGCGCGAACCGGATCGGCGGTTCCCAAGGCGCCTGCCGATGCCAAGGGCTACAAGCAGGGTTCGCGCGTGCTGATGGACCTGATCGGCATGCCGCTGGGCGGTGGCGTTCTGGGCTATGCGCTCGACAGCTGGCTGCACACGCTTCCGTGGTTCCTGCTCGGCTTCGTCGCGCTGTCTTTCGTGGCGGCTTTCCGCAGCATCTACAAGATTTCGAAGGAGCGGGCAGAGTGAGCGCCGGCGCAATCAATCCGATGGAGCAGTTCGAGGTCGGCAAGCTGATCAAGTTCGATCTGCTGGGCTATGATCTCTCGTTCACCAATTCGGCCCTGTTCATGTTCGTCGTGGCCGCGCTGCTGTTCGTGTTCATGCTGGGCGGCATGAAGCGCGCGCTGATCCCGGGCAAGTGGCAGCTGATGGCCGAGGGCGCGGTGGGCTTCATCGATTCGATGGTGAACACCAGCATCGGCAAGGGCGGCAAGAAGTTCGCCCCCTACATCTTCTCGCTCTTCTTCTTCATCCTGTTCGCCAACCTGGTGGGCATCCTGCCGCTGGCGGTGGTGCCGGGGCTGCACACCTTCGCGGTGACCAGCCACATCACCGTGACCGCGGTGCTGGCCTTCTTCTCGTTCGCCATCGTGCTCGCCGTCGGCTTCTGGAAGCACGGCCTGAAGTTCTTCGGCCTGTTCGTGCCGCATGGCGCGCCGCTGTGGCTGATGCCGGTGATCATCCCGGTCGAGTTCATCTCGTTCATGGTGCGTCCGTTCTCGCTGGGCCTGCGACTGTTCGTCGCGATGACCGCGGGGCACATCCTGCTCGAAGTGTTCGGCAGCTTCGCCGTGCAGGGCCTCAACGCGGGCGGCATCGGCTATGGCGTATGGTTCGCCTCGATGCTGATGATCATCGGCGTGAGCGCGCTCGAGCTGCTGGTCTGCGCGATCCAGGCCTATGTGTTCGCGCTGCTGACCTCGCTTTATCTCCACGACGCGGTGCACCTGCACTAAGTCGCGCTGTTCGTTTGGTTTATTGGATTACGTAGGGAGCTTGAAATGACTGACGTTGGTGCAATGTACATCGGTGCCGGCCTTGCGGCGATCGGCATCGGCCTGGCCGCGCTCGGCGTGGGCAACGTGTTCGGTTCGTTCCTCGAGGGCGCGCTGCGCAACCCGGGTGCCGCGGACGGCCAGCAGGGCCGCCTGTTCATCGGCTTCGCCGGTGCCGAGCTTCTGGGCCTGATCGCGTTCGTCGTCGCGATCCTGATCCTCTTCGTCGTCCGCTAACTGGTAGTCTCGAGGACAGCCAATGCCGCAGCTATCCCAAATCCCTGAGATCTACGCGTCGCAGCTCTTCTGGCTCGCGATCGTGTTTGCGCTCATCTATTTCGGGATCGGCAAGGCGATGGTTCCGAAGATCGAGCGTACGGTCGAGGACCGCAACGCCCGCATCGCCGGGGACCTCGCCGCGGCCGAGGCTGCCCGAGACGCGGCCCAGGCGTCGGATGCCGCTTACGAGTCCGGGCTGGAAGCGGCCCGGACCACGGCGCTCGCGACGCTGAGCCAGGCCAAGGACAAGGCGACCGCCAAGGCCGAGGCCGAAGTGAAGAAGGGCGATGCCGCGTCCGAGGCGAAGATCGCCGAGGCCACCGTGCGCATCGAAGCGACCAAGACCGAGGCGCTGGGCGAGATCGAGGCCGAGACGGTGGATGCCGTCCAGGCGATCGTCACCAAGCTTTCGGGCGTGACGGCCGACCGCGTGTCGGTCACCAAGCAAGTGAAGGCGGCGCTGGCCAATGGCTGAACAACCCCATGGCTTGAAGGCGGAGACCGGCACCGTGGAACTGCATCATGAGCCGGCTGCGTTCGGCGTGATCACCGCGCCGATGTTCGTCGCCATCGCGATGCTCGTCGTTCTTGGCATCGTGCTGTGGAAGCGCGTGCCGGCGATGATCGGCAAGATGCTCGACGCCAAGATCGATTCGATCCGCAGGCAGCTCGACGAAGCGAGCGCGCTCCGGGCCGAGGCGGAGGCCGAGCTGGCCAAGGCCAGGGCGCGCAACGCCGCCAGCGAGGCGGATGCCGCCGCGATCGTCGCCCATGCCG
>WPCJ01329572.1_pt1 | contig 18592 bp, 17 predicted proteins | sample 5399831 | NCBI WGS metagenome assembly WPCJ01 (sample SAMN12869470, study PRJNA574797) | sludge metagenome | isolation source: wastewater treatment of pH10 | place: China:Beijing | collected 2019-05-20 | reverse complement strand
GGTGCGCGCGGGGTTGTGGCCCCACAGCACGATCGCATCCGCATTGTCGTAATCGGGAAAGCCGATGCCGCGACCGAAGGTCAAGGCGTGCGCGTAGTCCTTGTGCCAGCCGCAGACCTCGACCGCGTAGATCAGGTTCGGGCTGCCGAAGCCGCGGATGAAGCGCTCGACCCACTCGAAGCTGTCGACCATCGGCGTGCCGCTCGGCGTCGTCACCGCGAAGGCCACCGTCTCGGCACCGGTTTCGCGCCTGATCGTGCCGAGCTTTTCGGCGATCGTGTCGAGCGCCTCCGGCCAGTCGATCTCGACCCAGTCCGGGACTTCGGCACCGCGCGGCGTGGTGCGTTTCAGCGGCTTTGTGAGCCGCAGCGGGCTGTCGACCAGTTCGGGCGCCGCCCTCCCCTTGGCGCAGAGTGCCGCCCCGGTCGGGTGGGCGGGATTGGGCGATACCGCTACCAGACGCCCGTCCCGCACATGATTCAGCGAACCGCAGCGGGAGCGGCACAGGGTGCAATAGCCCTCTTTGATCTCGGCATTCCGCATATCGGACATACAGTAGTGTATTACGCGTGACGCGCTACTTCAAGTCAGAGATGCGACTCGCCATATCCGGGCGGATCATGGCACAGAGCGCGGATAAGTCGGCGCAAGGTGGGGAACGGATGCAGCTGGTCTCGGGAGATGCCAATCTGCGTGAACAGGTCGTCGATCAGCTGCGGATCGCGATCGTGTCGGGCGAAATGCCCCCCGGGGCGGTCTGCTCGGTGCCGTCCTTGGCGCGCACGCTCGGGATATCGACGACGCCGATCCGCGAGGCCCTGCTCCAGCTCACCTCGGACGGGCTGCTCCAGCCGATGCGCAACCGCGGCTTCCGGGTCGTGGATCCCTCGCTCGACGAGCTGCGCGGCATCTTCGAGGTGCGCATGCAGCTCGAAGCCTCCGCCTTCCGCAAGCTGGTCAGGATGGGAGCCGACGATCTCGGAGAACTCGAGGCGCAGGCCGACGCCATCGCCGACTCCGTCGAAACCGGGGACGTGCCGCGCTATCTCGCCGCCGACAGGGCTTTCCATGCCGAATTGCTGGCGCTCGCCGGCAACGACGTCCTGGCCGACATCGTGCTGCGCCTGCGCGACCGGATGCGGCTCTACGGGATCCGCTCAGCCCACGGCCTCGAGCGTCAGAAAGCGTCCGTGCCCGAACATTACCGCATCATCGAGGTCATCCGGCAGAAGCTGGAGGACGAAGCCGAAGCGTTGATGACCAGCCATGTCATGGCCTGGGAGCCGATCTTCACCGAGGCGATCGCGCAGAGAAACGTCCAGCCGCCCAGCGCACCGATTTCCTAGCCGCGCCGCTTCCCCGAGAGGCGAACCGGGATCGTCCCGACGAACTGCAGCGGAATGAGCGGCGGCTGTCCGGAGCGGACCAGCTCCTTTCGCCTCCTCGGCGCCAGCGGGAGGAAAGCAACGAAGCTGTCCGCGAAACCTCACCCGCCTGCCGCGACCGGAATGGTGACGGCGTTATGCGCAAACGACCAGTAACTCCAGGTTCGTTTGGCGCAGTCCAAGATCTAACCCGTGAAACAGCAGCAAAAAGCACGCGCATGATCTCGGTGCCTCCGGCAAAGAGGGGATAAGGCCGGGTACTCACGCCGATATCGTATCGGCGACCTTGCGATGTTCGGCACATGCCGAGGGCCAGATATTCCGCATCATGTCCCAAGCGTCGAATTGACCTCCCGTAGATTGCAGATCCCTATAATATCTACTGCTGATTGATTGCAATACAGGCGGCGCCCTCTTCCACTTGCTATCCGCAGGTAATGGAAGCGATGCCGAAAATCGAGATTGGCCTAATGGACGTACGCCTTGGCGCGTACATTCGGGAATGCCGGGAGAGCCGGCACTTGACTCAATCCATGATTGCCCAGGTCCTGGACATCGACCAGCAGCAATTTTCCCGTTACGAAAAGGGCCTCAACCGCGTCTCGCTGTATCTGGGCGTCATACTGGCTGATGTCTTCGGCCAGTCGGTTGATCAGTTCGTCGCGACGAGCAACCTTTTCGACAATGCAGTTCAGCAATTCGGCGAGACGTATCGACCGTATCGATCGGAGGCGGACGCATCACCCATCCTGAACCTGTTGCGTCTGCGAGATGCGACCGATCAGACAATGGCCCTGCGCTACTTCGATCGCCTGAGCCATCGGGCTGGAGTTCGCCGCAAAGGGGCGCTAGTCAAAGGCCTCGTCGACCTCTCGGAGATTCCAGATCCACGCTTTCACCAATACTTCCGGGATTATTTTTGCGCACTTGAACGGTACAGCACGTACCGGCTGTCCGTCTGATCAACTCCAGATCCGCCAGCGCAGCAGAGCTACGTCTACGAATGTTGAAAGATCAGAACGACAAAACCCCGCCGCGGATTGCGACGGGGGTTTTTGTATTTGCTATGGATTTGGTTGCGGGGCACGCAACCGCCGATACCGACATTCGTTAGCAGTGGCGATCTGAAGCTAATAGCCCCTCCTCCATGAAGGGCTTCGAATTCTTTCGGGCACACCATTCAGGATAACACTGCGAACACTTTCATCATTGAAATTCAAGCGTAATGTCTCCGATCTGCTCCCGTACTGACCACGGTAAAAATAAGCCTCATCGACGAGCCTGGCGGGCGCCGGCGCTTGGACCAACACTTCCTCGCCCGCCCGGCAGTCGTATTCTGGCCGGTGCGTCACGATCACGGGGAACTGGGTGGGCACGACGTCGAGGCGTTCAGACACATCTTCGCCGATGGCATGCAGCGCGCCACTCCAGCAACTGCTTGACCAGCGAGGTCGCGATCGCGAGGCTGACGGAAAAGCCATTCTGGCGAGCCGCCAACCCAAGCGCGAGCACGATATGGGTCTTGCCGGTGCCTCCCGGCGCAGGATGTAGCCACAGCGCGCCCGTTCCAGGACAAGCATCTTTTTGAGGCCGGGGATGGCGGCCGAAGCTCTTCACCGCCGGGAACCGGGCCGCCCGGATGCGCCGCTCGACCGTGCCGCGCTCCGGGCGATGAGTTTGAGCTTGATCAGGCGCAGCGGGCAATGGGATGATCGACGTCATCACGGCCGCATTCGCGGGCGACCCTGTCGTACTTGCGCAGTACCGTCGGCGTCGGCATCGCGCCGCTGGTGCTGCCGGTCATGCCGCTTCCTCGGCAGAAGCACCGTATGATCGGCGGCCGAGGTCGTCCTGACCGTCGTCTTCCGCAGATAGGGGTAAGCCGACAGATCGAGAGGGACTGGCCTGCGCTCGACTCGAGCCAACGCGATCAACTTGCAGCTCACTTCGCGCCGCAGTGGCCAGACGCTCTCGCAGCCGTCACAGAGGTGCTGAAAGCCTCCACCGCCCAACAGCCCAGGACTTCAGACCGATCGAGGGGCACCGGCATATATTTCGGCACCTTCGAACTTGGTCGTCGATTGAGAGCGGCAAGGAGGATGGTCAAACCGGTGCAATCTCCCGCCAGCCGAAGCGGGCGATGGCGCGCGTGACAAGACTGCGGGCAATCGGCATGGCGGAGGTCGCGGCTGGCGATGGCGCATTGCAGACATGGATGCTGCGCGCGGTCTCTCGGATCAGGAAATCATGCACCAGCGTACCATCGGCGAGCACTGCCTGAGCGCGGATGCCGGGCCGGTAGGGCTGCAAGTCGGCGAGTGTCAATTCGGGGCAATAGCGCTGGCAGAGGGCGAGATAGGCGCGCTTGTTCAGCGAGTTCCACATCTCCGAAAGGCCGGAGCGCAGATGGCTCGCGATCACCTTGCGGAAGCCGGGATAGGCGATCATCTCGGCAAGGTCGCGCAGGCTGACATCGCCAGAGCGATAACCATCCCGGGCGAAAGCCAGCACCGCATTTGGCCCAACGGTGATATAGCCGCCGATCATCCGTGTGAGGTGCACGCCGAGGAAAGGCAGCGCCGGGTCTGGAATCGGGTAGATCAGGTGACTGACGATGTCGTCCTTGTCGCCGCCCAGCCGGTAGTATTCGCCACGGAAGGGTACGATGCGGAAATCGAGGTCTAGGCCACCGAGCCGGGCGATCCGATCCGCCATCACCCCAGCACAGGCGATCATGTTGCGAACCGTAACCCTGTACGGCCCGGCACCGATCGCGACGCCGGCGGGGCCTTCATCGATGTGGTCCACCGGGACCCCGGTCAAGATTTCGACGCCGCGGTCCTTGAGCAGCGCCGCCATAGTGCGGGCGACGAGGCCGTAGTCGACGATGCCGGTCGTGGGCACGAAGAGCGCGCCGATGCCGTGGATATGCGGCTCGCGACGGCGCAGTTCTGCTGCGTCGAGGCGCTCGACCGGCAGATCGTTGGCGACGCAGCGCTGGTGCAGCGCCATCATGCGATCCAGATCCTCCGCCTTGGTCGCGACCAGCATCTTACCGCATTGCTCGAGGGGCAGGCCATGTTCCCTGCAGAAGCGGATCGTGGCCTCGACGCCCTCCTTGCAGAAACGCGCCTTCAGGCTGCCGGGCTGGTAGTAAACGCCGGCATGGATGACGCCGCTGTTGCGCCCGGTCTGGTGCAGCGCGACCTCGCGCTCGCGCTCGAGAACGACGATCGACAGACCGGGAAAACGTCCGGTGATCTCGAGCGCCGTCGCCAGCCCGACGATGCCGCCGCCGATGATTGCAAGATCATGGCCCATCAATGGTCACTCATGTTGCGATGGAAGAGCCGGCGGCCGGCGCCGGCTCTCATTCGGCTTCAGGCGATCGGCACGATCTTCTGATTGCCGTTCTTGCGTTCCCACTCGGCCCAGGCATCGTGCTCGTTGATGTCGCGCAGCGGCTGCGAGTCCGCATAGACGATGTCGGCGATCTCATCCTTGCGCAGGAAGGTCACGCCTTTGTGCTTGCTGGCATATTCGAGGAAGCGACCGAGCGAGCGCACGCGGTAGGGCCGGCCCTGGATGCGGTCATGGGTCGAGATCGCCATCATCCGCCGGCGCGTCGCGCCTTCCTCGTAAAGCTGGTCGAATTCGTCCTTGAGCTGCTGCTCGTATTCGCTTGTCGAGAACTTGTAAGCCTCGAACTGGATGATGTCGTTGAGATTGAGCGAATAGGGCACCACCGCCATGTCCTTGTCGCGCACCTTGATCAGGAAGGGCTCGTCGCGGCTGACGTCGTCGATGAAATAGGTGAAGCCAAGCTCCTGCAGGATCTTCAGCGTGTTGATCGTGCCGCGCATGGCGGCGCCGTTATAGCCGACCGGCACCTTGCCGGTCGCCTTGCGGACGCTGTCGATATTGTCCTGGATGAACTTCTTCTCGGCTTCGTAGTCGAGATCGTATTGCTGCACCCAGTCGCGCCCATGCGCGGCGGCCTCATGGCCGCGCTCGACGATCTCCCTTGCGACCTCCGGCGACCGGTCGACGGCCGAGCCGACCATGTGCGAGGTCACCTTGATGCCGAAGCGGTCCCACAGGTCCAGCATTCGCTGGATGCCTTCGCGATAGCCGTATTTGTACCAGGACTTGGTCGGGAAATCAGGATAGCTTGGATCCATGTCGATGAAACCCGAGAACGGTCCGCCGGGTCCGTAAGGCGCTTCGCCGCCTGCTTCCATTTGCATTGAGATGGAGATGACGAGTTGGCTTCCATCGGGCCAATAGGCTTTGCTCATGGTCGAACGTCCTTCATAAGTTGCGGGGAACAGGCGGAGGCTTCTGCGGCCTCCGCTGAAGCTCACTGGCCCTTCCAGATCCGGGCGTAGACGGCGCGGTAGCCGTTGTCCGGGTCGTAAATGTTCTTCGGACCGCCGTCGGAGCCGATGTTCTGCGGGCTCACCAGATGCACAGGGGCCGAGAAGCCCGAGGCCGGCTGGCCTGCGAAGGCGCGGTTCAGCTCATCCACGACCTGCCAGCCATGCAGGTGCAGCGGCTCGGCTACGGTGCCGGACTGGTAGAAATTGGTCCGGATGCGCTGGAAGGCCGCCTCGCTGCCGTCACCGGCGGAGAGGTTGCGCGGATGACCGTCCTGCGCGATGCCAGCCGAGGCGAGCGAAGCCGACATGAAGTCGAAGGTTAGGTCGTTGATACTGAGCGAATAGGTCCACTGGGCGCCGAAGCGCTGCAGCAACGATGTGGTGAGTTGCGGGATGCGCGTGCTGGCCTCGGCCAGCGGCGTATCCTCTATGGTCAGCACCTTGCATCCAGCACAGGCCTTGATGACCGCCGCCATGGCATCCGACTTGGCGACGGCAATCGCATAGGTCGAGTCTGTGAAAATCACCACGCCGGCCTTGCCGTTGGAATCGGCGACCGCGAAGGAGGCCGCGGCCTTGGCGACGTCGAGTGGATCGGTCGCGATGTTGTTGACGAGCTTGTACTCGGCGGAAGGACCGGGATTGGTCACCGAATGCCAGCCGACGACCTTGATGCCGGCATCGGTCGCCTGGCGGATGACCTCGGCCTGCTCCTTGGCGTCGATCGCGCCCAGCACGATGCCGTCAGGCTTCAGGGCGATGGCCTGCTGGAGCGCGGTGGAACGGCCCGAGACCGTGCCCTGGCCATCGAGCACGCGCACCGTCCAGCCGATCGCCTTGCCAGCCTCCTGCACGCCTTCAGCGACGCCGAGCGCACCACCGTTACGCTGATCGGCCGAGACGTAGACGATCGACTTTCCCTTCTGCGCGGCCGGGCCGGTGGTTGGCCCCGTCCAGGGCGGGCTCGGCTTGATAACTTCTGCGACATAGGCCTGAGCGGCCTTGACGTCGTTTTCCTGGGCGTAGGCGCCAGAGGCCGTCATCATCGTGCCGGCAAGGCCGAGAGCAAGCAGGGCCGGGGCTCTGCGGTGGATCACTGTCATCTGTTTTCCTCTCGATCTGACATGGTTCGGGGGCAAGAAGCGGCTTCAGACAACGGCTCTTGTGTTCGCATCGACCTGGATCGGCTTGGCCGGACCGAGGGCGCGCCGCCGCTGCGCGTATCCGGCAATGCCGATGGCAACGAGCAGCGTGGTGCCGTTGAACAGCGGTTCGACATAGAAGGCGCCGCCGAATTGCTGGATGCCGGAGATGCCGACGGCGAGGATCGTTACGCCGACGACGGTGCCCCACACGTTGACTCGGCCGGGCCGGATGGTCGTCGAACCCAGAAAGGCGCCGACCAGCGCAGGCAACAGGAATTCAAGGCCGACGCTCGCCTGGCCGATGCGCAGTTTCGCGGCCAGTACAATGCCGGCGAACGCGCCGAGCACGCCGGAGGTGACGAAGGCACCGATGACGAAGCGGCGGGTGCGAATGCCGTTGAGGGAAGCGGCGCGCTGATTGGCGCCGATCGCATAGAGCATCCGGCCGATCGGCAGATAATCCGCGACGATCCAGAGCATGAAGCTGATCGCCAGTACATAGAAGGCCGCGATCGGCAGGCCGAAGAGGTTGGTCGTGTAGAGGCTGGTGAAAATGGGCGGCAGCGCACCGATGACCTGCCGGCCACCGGTGTGCCACAGCGCCAGCGAGTAGAGTACGGTACCAGTGCCGAGCGTTGCGATGAAGGAATCGATCCGGGCGATCTCGACCAGGAGCCCGTTGATAAGACCGAGCAACGCGCCGAGCGCGAGCACGATCAGCACCGCGGGCAGCCAGTCGAGCCCGTATCGCGTCTGCAGGCTGATCGCCAGCACATGCCACATGACGATGCCGTAGCCGACGGTGAGGTCGATCCGCCCGGCCATCATCGGCACCATGGCGGCCAGCGCCAGAATGCAGATGATCGACTTGTCGCCGAGCACCGAGCGCAGGTTGAGCATGGTCGGGAAAGTCAAAGGCAGCAGGATGCTGAACAGGACGATCAGCACGACCGTCAGGATGGGCAGGCCATAGACCGGCAGCAGCCGTACCACGCGCTGCAGCAAGGACAGCCCCGTCAGCTCCGGCGGCGTCGGCTCCAGCGCCGTCGACTTGATGGATTCCATGGTGCTGCTCCCTTCCGGCCTGTGGCCTTGTCGTTATCGGGGGCTGTTGTTCGGCCCAGTCTCGTCAGGCCGCGGGGGACAGCGAGGCCGCATTCAAGAGATTGGCGATCGAGAGCCTGCTTTCCGGCAGCTCGGCCACGACCCGGCCGGAGCGGAAGACGTAGGCTCGGTGGCAGATCGCCGTGACCTCCTCGAAATCGGTCGAGATCAGCAGCACGCTGAGGCCCTCCGTGAGAGCATCGTTCAGCAGCCGGTAGATTTCCGCCTTGGCGCCGACATCGACGCCCGCCGTCGGATCCTCCAGCACCAGCACCTTGCCGCCGATCCTTAGCCAACGGGCGATCACGACCTTCTGCTGGTTGCCGCCGGAGAGCGTCTCGATCGCTGCGGAAGGCAGGTTCGGGCGCAGCCGCACCCGCGCGCCCAGAACCTCGGCCTCGCTGTCTTCCGAGGCGGAAGAGCGCGGGCTGAGCAGGCCTCTTCCGAATGCCGCCGGATTGAGAAACATGTTCTCGCAGATGCTCATGCCCTGGGCGATGGATTCGGCATTGCGGTCTCCGGCGACCATCAGAACGCCCTTCGAGATCGCGTCACAGGGATCGCGCGGTCGGTAAGTTTCGCCGGCGAGCATGATCGTTCCACGGTCCACGTGCTCGACGCCGAACAGCGCCTTACCGATCGCGTCCTGTCCGGCACCGCGCAGGCCGACGAGGCCGACGACCTCCCCCGAACCGAGATCCAGCTCGACCGGGCCGATCGCCCCGATCTCGACGCGATCGAAGCTGAGCACGGTCCGCAATTGCGTTGGCGCCGCGGGGCGGACGAAGACCTGGTCATGCGGCCGGCCGATGATCGCTTGCACCAGCGCATCGGCGTCGAGGTCGGCTGTCTTCGCCGTCGCTGCGACGATACCGTCGCGCAGCACCACGACCCGGTCGCAGAGTGCATAGACCTCGTCGAGGCGGTGCGAGACATAGATCATGCCGACACCGCGCTCACGCAGGCGCCGCAGCACCGCATGCAGCTTGTCGACCTCCGATTGCGGCAGGCTCGCCGTGGGTTCGTCCAGCACAATCAGTTCGGCATGGCTCGCAAGCGCGCGGGCAATCGCGACCAACGACTTGTCGGTACGGCTTAGGCCTTCGACGCGATCGTCGGGGTCGATCTCGCCGCCGATCTCGGCGAGCGCGCGGCGCGCCCGCTCGCGGCTGGCCTGCCAGTCGATCAGACCGAAGCGACGCGGATAGCGTGAGCCGAGCATCATGTTCTCGGCCACGGTCATCCAGGGAATGAGGCCGAGATCCTGATGGATGAAGGCGATGCTACCGGCCTTTGCGGCCGGCTGGAGCGCGCCGCCCCTGAAGCTCAACGTGCCGGCATCGGCGGCGAATACGCCAGCCATGATCTTGATCAGCGTCGACTTGCCAGCCCCGTTCTCGCCGAGCAGGGCGACGATCTCGCCGGCGGCCACGGAAAAAGACACATCGCGAAGCGCGACCGTGCCTCCGAAGCGCTTGCGCACGCTGGACACTGCCAGCAGCTGGACTGGCGCCTGCGCTGCACGGAATACGGATTCGGAGTCCTTTCGGGCGTTCGACATGTTCCTCCGGCGAGGCCACTTCTGACGCTTGGCGTGGGGCCTCTTGTGACCGTCAGCGTCTCACCGTATGAAGGTGCCGTCATTCGAAAATAGGCCACAGATTTTCTAAAAACGGACACGGCGATGAATTTTGAGCCGCGAAACATCGATACCGGTACGCCGTCAGAAACGGCCTGCCAGTTCGGCAGCTCATCTCTAGGCCTGCCGCGCTTCGCGCTCGGCCCGCGCGACGAGCGTTTTGCTGTCGACCCGGCCTTTCCAAGCCACGCTTTGGAAATCGACGCTCTCTCGTTCGATGCGAGCTCCGAGCAGGAGCCGGGCGGGATGCTCGTGGGCGTGCACGAGGGCGAGGTGCAACTCTTCGGCGCGGCTGGGCAATGGACGCTGCCGGCCGGACACATGGTCTTCATCCCGGCCGAACGGTCCTATCGGCTGACGGCCTCCCGGCCCATCCGCCTGACGCTCGTCAAGTTCACGCGCGGCGAAACCATCTGGCATCATCAAGGCTGCTGGGCGGTCGCCATGCCCGCGCTGGCGCTGGAAATGATCATCTTCGCGCGGCGTTGGGGTACGGACCGCAACCCCACCGATTCCCTCGCCAACGACTTCTTCCGCACCATGGGGCAGCTTTTCGGTATCTGGTTCGACGCCAAGCGCAAGATGTGGACCCCATTCGGCAATGACCCCGAAATGGAACAGGCCATCGCTTTCGCCCGCGAGAACCTGGAAACAGCCTGCATCGCCGAAGCCGCTTCCGCGGCGGGCATGTCGGAACGGACTCTGCGTCGTCGCTTCAAGGATGAGCTAGGCATCGGCTGGCGCGAATTCATCAACGAGATACGCATGAGCGAAGCGATGAAGCTGCTGCGACGGGGGTCCTCGACTGTTACCGACGCGGCCTATGCTGTCGGCTTCAATAGCCTGGGCGCCTTCACGGTCGCCTTCACGCACTATGCGGGGATGACGCCGAGCGCCTTTGCGAAGAAGAACAGCCCGCGCGGAAGAGGACCTCGAGCGTTTCCGGTTTCATCCGGGTCGTATCCTGCGGCTTTGAAGAAGTTGGCGCATTCGGTTAACGCGAAGAAATAGAAGACCGACCCGACAGCGTCGCCCGCGCTGAAGCAACTCGGCGAGCTCCCTGTTTGCAAAGGGCGAGCGGTCAATCTGACTGGTCGACACCGATGCCCTGGACAATACAAATGCCCCGGACAACGCGGGCGATCTCGATCCGACCGGCGCCGAGATAGCCTTGGTCACGCGGGTCATCGGATGGTCCCGGTGTCCCCTTGGCGGGACGCAATCTAAGGCCATTCGACGCCGCGTGCGCGCAAGACGGCCCAGCTTGCCGGCAAGGGCCGCGGGATTGAGGAGCTTCGGCGAAACCCTACGGGTCCCAAGTAGCTTGACGAGATCGGTGGCGGTGCCTTGCCACGCCTTACGCTTGCTGGCAGCACCCGCGCATATCTTGACCATCGAGCTCCACGCCCGCGATCGAGACCTGGGTAATCACGCACGTCCATCGCGGACCTCACGCGGCGACTAAATCTGTTCGCGCCGCTTCCCATTGTGTGCAGATCATATACATTCGAAGGACAGGAGTGCTTCATGACCGGGTTCGATACGATCATCCGCGGCGGCACCGTCGCCACCGCTGCAGACACGTTCAAGAGCGATGTCGCCATCAGGGGCGGACGCATCGCGGCGCTGGGCTTCGATCTCGGCGAGGCCGATACGGTGATCGACGCGGCAGGCAAGCTCGTGCTCCCGGGCGGCATCGACAGCCATGTCCATCTGGCGCAACCCCAGGCGCCAGGCGTGGTGATCGCCGACGATTTCCTGACCGGCACGCGTTCGGCTGCCTTCGGCGGCAACACGACGGTGCTGCCCTTCTGCCTGCAGGAGAAGGGCCAGTCCCTGCGCGAAGCGGTGAAGGCCTATCATGCCGAAGCGGACGGGCGCTGCTTTGTCGACGTCTCGTTCCACCTCATCATCTCCGACCCCACCGAACAGGTGCTGGGCCAAGAACTGCCGGCGCTGATCGAGGACGGTTACACCTCGTTTAAGGTGTTCATGACCTATGACGGGCTTGCGCTGACCGATTGGCAGATGCTCGACGTCATGGCGGTGGCGCGCGAGACTGGTGCGCTCGTCATGGTCCATGCCGAGAACTACGACGCGATCCGTTTCCTGACCGACCGGCTCGAAAAGGCCGGCAAGACCGCGTCGAAATACCATGCGACATCACGGCCGATCGCTGTCGAGCGCGAAGCCACGCATCGCGCGATCTCGCTAGCCGAGCTCAGCGACGTGCCGGTGATGATCGTCCACGTCTCCAATCGCGAGGCCATGGAGGAAATCCGGCGGGCGCAGATGAAAGGGCTCAAGGTGTTCGGCGAGACCTGCCCGCAATATCTCGTGCTGACCGAGCGCGATCTCGACAAGGTCGACATGCAAGGCGCCAAATTTGTCTGCTCACCGCCGCCACGCGACAGCGAGAGCCAGATTGCGTGCTGGGAGGGGCTGCAGCAGGGCGTCTTCTCGGTGTTCTCATCCGATCACTGCCCCTATCGCTACGAGGACGACGCCGGCAAGCTGCATCCGAAGGGCAAGTCGAGCTTCCGCTGGGTGCCCAACGGCATTCCGGGTATCGCGGCGCGCCTGCCGATCCTGTTTTCCGAGGGCGTCGTCAAGGGCCGGATCGACCTCAACCGTTTTGTCGCGCTGTCGGCGACCAATCACGCCAAGACCTATGGGCTCTATCCCCGCAAAGGCACGATTGCCGTCGGTTCCGACGCGGACATCGCGATATGGGATCCCGAGTTGAAGCAGACCTTGACCCACGCGATGCTCCATGACGGCTGCGACTACAGCCCATATGAGGGCATCGAGATCACCGGCTGGCCGATCATGACCATGGTGCGCGGGACCGTCATCGTGCAGGACGGTGCCCTCGTCGGTGCGCCCGGCCACGGCGAATACCTGCCGCGCGACAAATCCGCCTTGGCCCAAGACGGCGGCCGGAACCGGCGATGAGCGAGCTTCCGGAGACGATCAGGCCAGCCGCGGCCAACCTGTCGAACCAGGCTTATAACGCCGTCTCGGAAATGATCCGCCGGCGCCAGCTTCGCGGCAATGAGCTGATCGTCGAATCCCGGCTCGCCGAGCATCTCAGCATTTCGCGCACGCCGCTGCGCGAGGCGTTACAGCGCCTGGAGGGCGAAGGGCTGGTGGTCAAGGGCACCGGCCGCTCCTATGTCGTCCGCCATGTCGATCTCGGCGAATATCTGCAGAGCCTCAAGGTGCGCGAGATCCTCGAAGGCGAGGCGGCCGCACTGGCGGTCGGTAAGATTCCGTCCGGAGCAATCGCCACGGTACGCCGCGAAATCATGGTGCTGCGCGCCGCGACCACCTATCATACCGACGATCACTGGCTCTCCGACGACCGACTGCACCGCCTCTTCGCTACGCACTGCGGCAACGACGTGCTGAGCCGGATGATCGACGAGCTGCGCGTCACGACCCGCCTCTTCGAGATCGCGCGCCTTTCCCAGCGTCTCGAGCCGGATTCGGTCGAGCATCTGCAGATTCTCGACGCACTCGCGCAGGACGATGCGAAGGCTGCGCGCAAAGCGGTGCAGACGCATATCCGAAGCCTCGCGAATTTCGCGCTCGATACGGTGCGATGACCCCTGGCGATCATCCTCGTGCCGCGAGACGGACGATCCCGATTCCGCTGGCGGCCACGATCGCGCCGCCGATCAGAGCGGTCGTCGGCGGGGTCTCGCCGAAGGCGACGTAGCCGATAAGCGTCGCCCAGACCATCTGGCTGTAAAGCAGCGGCGAGACCGTCGCCGTCGGCGCTCGCCGAAAAGCTGCCGCTGCGAAAAGGTGAGCGAGCGTGCCGAACCCGCCCGCGATCACGAGCAAGCCCAGCGCGCGCGGCGGCAGCGGCTCGTAGATCGCAGGCACCGCGAGCAGGCACCAGAGTGAAGCCATGGCGGCGCCCCAGAACACCAGCGTCAGGGTCTCCTCGCTGCGGCTGCCATAGCGTGTCAGCACATAGAAAATAGCATTGGCCGCCGCCATGCCGAGCGGATAGAGCAGCGGCCAGCCGAAATTCGGCGTGCCGGGGCCGATGGCGACGACCACGCCGGCAAAGCCGATCACGATCAGCAGCCATTGTGCTGGTTGGGGCCGTTCCTTCAGGACCACGAGCGCGAGCAGCGAGGCCATCAGCGGCGCCGAGAAGGTGATCGCATAGCTCTGCGACATCGGCAGGTGCACCAAGGCGAGCACGATCAGGACCGTGGTCGCGACGATGCAGGCGCCGCGGGCTGCATGAAGCGCGAAGCGCCGGGTATGGAAGATCTGGCGCCCGACGATCGGCGCCAGCGCCGACAGCAGCAACACCTGCACCAGATTGCGCACCAGCACGAGCATGCCGAGGCCGTGTTCATGCGCCAGTGACTTCAGGATCGCGTCGAGCGAGGTGAAACAGAGCGTGGCCGACACCATCATGCCGGCCGCGAGCCAGGGCCGTGCCGGCACCGGTGCCGAGGCGTCAGCCATAAGCGCACTCCGCGACGCAAGGACACATCGCCACGGGCCGGCCTAGTCTCAATGTCTCAGAATCTTCGAGACGAAATTGCGCGTGCGCTCCTCGCGCGGCGCGTCGAAGATGGTCCTGGCGTCGCCCATCTCGATGATCCGGCCCTTGTCGAGAAAGGCGACGCGGGAGGCAACCTCGCGGATGAAGCCCATTTCGTGCGAAACGATCAGCATCGTCATGCCGTCCTCGGCCAGCAATCTGATCGAATCCAGCACCTCCGAGACGAGCTCGGGATCGAGCGCCGCCGTGACCTCGTCGAGCAGCAGGATTTCGGGCTTCAAGGCCAGAGCGCGGGCGATCGCGACGCGCTGCTGCTGGCCGCCGGACAGCTGATCGGGAAAGCGGTCGAGCTTGTCGCCGAGGCCAACCTTGGCGAGCAGCGCCCTCGCCTCGGCCTCGACCTCGGCCTTGGGGCGCTTGCGGATCTTGACCGGCGCGATCGTGACGTTCTCCAGCACGCTCATGTTCTGGAAGAGGTTATATTGCTGGAAGACGATGGCGACGCGGTCGCGCAGGCGCCGGACGGCCGCTGCATCGCGATAGTCGACCAGGCTGCCATCGAGGCTGACCGTGCCTGCCGTCGGCGCAATCAGCCCCATCAGCACGCGCAGGATCGTGCTCTTGCCCGATCCCGACGGGCCGATCAGCCCGATGACGTCGCCTTTGGCGACAGGCAGGTCGATGCCGGACAGAACCGGCACCGCGCCATAGGCGGCCTCAAGGCCCTTGATGTCGAGATGGTGCAAGGCGTTCCTCCAGCCGCGCTCCGAAACGCGAGAGCGGATACGAGATGGCGAAATAGATCAGCAGGATGGCCCCGAACACCAGGGCGGCCGAGAAGCCCTTGTTGTTCAAGACCTTGCCGGCATAGGTCAGCTCAAGGACGCCGATCTGCGAGGCCAGCGCCGTATCCTTGATGAAGAGCACGAAGAAGCCGAAGGCAGGCGGCAGGATCACGCGCCAGGCCTGGGGCAGGATGACGTGTCGCACGGCACCGAGCAGCCCGAAATTCATTGCCGTGGCAGCGTCCCACTGGTTGCGGTGCACGGAGTCGAAGCCGCCCCGGATGATCTCCGACAGAAACGCCGAGGCGATCAGGCTGACGCTGATCGCCGCGACGACGAACAGGGGCAGATCGGCGCCGGAGAGCTGGAAGGCGAAGAACACCAGCATCAGCGTGACCAGGAACGGCACGCGCCGGAACGTCTCGACGAAAAGGATGGCGAGCCAGCGCAGCGGCGCGAGCGCCGGGCTCTGCGTCATCCGGATCAGCACGAGCAGGAGGCCTGTCACCGTGCCGACCACGCAGCCGATCGCCGACAGGCCGAGCGTGGCGAGCGCCGCCTTGCCCAGGAAGATCAGGTTGTAATAGCCGAGGAAGCCCGGCAACTCCTCGATCAGGCGCGCGACCATCAGGCGAGCCTCATCTTGGCGCGGAAGGCGAATTTGCCGAGCAGGCCGAGTGCGACGGAGGCGATCAGCGTCAACACGATGTAGATCAGCCCCGTCAGCGTGAAGACCTCGATCGAGCGAAAGGTCTGGGCGTTGACGTTCAGGGCCTGGCCGGTCAGTTCCTCGACGCCGAAGATCGCCGCCATCGAGGTGCCCAGCGTCATCAGGATGAAGTGATTGGAGAGCGGCGGAAACAGCACGCGCGCGACATGCGGCAGGACGACGTAGCGGATCTGCTGCAGGCGACTGAAGCCCAGCACCTCGGCGGCCTCCATCTCAGACTGACGGCGGGATTCAAAGCCCGCGCGCTGGATTTCGGTCAGATAGGCGCCGGCATTCAAGGTCATGCCGATCAACACGGCGGCATAGGGCGAAAGCAGGATTCCGGCATCGGGCAGCGCGAAGAACAGGAAATAGATCTGCACGAGCTGCGGCGTGTTGGTGAAGAACACGACATAGGCATTGATCAGGCGGCGGGCCCAGACCGGGCCGAAGGCCTTCACCGAGGCGAGCGCCGTACCGATGAAGAGGCCGCCACAGAAGGCGAGAAGCGCGATCTGGAGAGACAGCGCGGCCCCGTCGAGGAGACGGGGCAGAAAGGGCCAGACCTGACCGAACTGGAGCGTATAGTCCATTCCACCGCACTCTTAGGGCGCGCAAAGCAGTACGATCGCCGGTGCGGCCCCCTCGGGCGCCGCACCGGCGGGGGCTCAGAAATAGGGCGAGAACTGCGTCGGCTTGATCATGTCCATGCCGAACCACTTCTTCCAGATCTCGTCGGTCTTGCCGCGACGGTGCAACTCGAAGATCGCGACATTGAGCCAGTCCTTCAGGCCGGTGGCGTTCTTGGCGATGCCGAGGCTGCAATAATAGATATCGACGGGCGCCTCGAGGACCTTCCACTTCACCTGATGCTTGTTCATGTGCTCGCCGAGAAAATCGACGACATCGATGATCGCGTCGCCGCGGCCCTGCGCCAAAGCGCGGATCGCGTCGGGATAGTTGTCGAGCAGCGTGACTTTGGCGTTCTTCAGATTGTCCTCGATGAACTTCACCGGGGTCGAGCCGCGCACCTGGATCAGGTTGATTTCCGGCTTGTTCAGCTCCTTCCACTCCTTGAACGGCTTGCCCTCCAGGGTCAGCACGCCGAAGACCTCCGTGTGGACCGGCACCGAGAAGTCGATCACCTTTGCGCGCTCGGGATTGCGCGTCATCGCGCCCATCACGAAGTCGATCTTGCCGGAGGCGACGAAGGGAATGCGGTCAGGTGAGCCGACCTGAACCAGCTCGAGCTTGACGCCGAGCATCTTGGCGAGCTCCGCGGCGAAATCGACGTCGAAGCCGGCGATCTCATTCTTCTCGTCGAACTTGGCGAGCGGCGGAAAGGTCGGATTGACGCCCACCTTGATCGTACCGGACTTGATGATCTCGTCCAGCGTCCGGGCCTCCGCGGCCTGCGGCGCGGCGATGACGGCGGCCCCGAAAAGCGCGACCGCCCCCATGACTAGATGCTTCAACATGATGATCTCCCGGCTGTTGACCAGCGAACCCATTGACGCGCCCCCATTGCGCGTACGGTCGATAGTTTGTATACGTTTTGAAGACATGTAAAGCGCAATCAGCGTGCTGAGAACGAGCGTGAGTGCCCGATGATGAGGCGGTTGGCAGCGACGGCGAGCCGTCCACCGGAGATATCCTTCGCGGTCGATGGCCGCGTTCTGCGCGCGCCGCGCGGAGAACCTCTGGCGACAGCATTGGCCACCGCCGGCCTGCTCGAACTCCGCCGCAGCCCGCGCAACGGCGCTCCGCGCGGAGCCTTCTGCTTCATTGGCGTCTGCCAGGAATGTGCGATCCATGTCGATGGCGTGCTGCGTCAGGCCTGCATGACCCCTGTCGCAGAGGGCATGGTTGTCGAGCTGCGCGGCGTGCCATGAGCGAGGTGCGCGATCTCATCGTCATCGGCGCAGGACCGGCGGGAGCCAATGCCGCCCTCGTGGCGTGCGAACATGGTCTGCGCGTCGCACTGATCGACGAGCAGCCCGATGCCGGTGGTCAGGTCTGGCGCGCGCCCTGGCCAGGCCTGACGCGGCAGGCGGATTCGCCGGAGGCGCGTGACGGTGATGCGCTGCGGGTGCGGCTCGGCGCTTCGGAGGTGGACTGCCGCTTCGGACGCCGGGTCTGGTCGGTCACCAGCGGTTATCGCGTCGATGCGCTGGGCCCCGACGGCAACGAGGCTGTCTGCGCTCCGCTGCTCATCGCGGCGACCGGCGCCCATGAACGCGTCGTTCCCTTTCCCGGCTGGACGCTGCCTGGCGTGATTGGGCTCGCCGCCGCAACCGTACTGCTCAAATCCCATCTGGTGCTGCCCGGGCAACGCGTTGTCGTCGCAGGTTCCGGGCCCTTGCTGGCGGCCGTCGCCGCCGGGATCGTCAAGACCGGCGGCCAAGTGGTGGCGATCGTCGATCTCGCCGGGCCGGCGGAGTGGCTGAAGGCGCTGCCCGCCATGGCAAGCCGCCCAAGCCTTCTGGCGCAGGGCATGGGCTGGGCCTTGAAGCTCGCCAGCCAGCGCGTGCCGGTGCATTTCCGCCATGACGTAGCGGCAGCCGAGGGTGACGACCGGCTGGAGCGCGTGCGCCTGGTTCCCGTCGACGCACAGGGCGCGCCACGCGCGCAGGCCACGCTGACCCTATCCACCGACGCGCTCTGCATCGGCCATGGGCTCGTGCCGGGCGCGGAGATTACGCGCATGTTTCGCGCCCGCCACCTCTATCAGCCGCTGCGCGGCGGCTGGGTGCCGGAGCTGGATACGTTTGGCCGAAGCTCAGTGCCAGGCCTGCTGGCGATCGGCGACGGGGCCGGCCTCAAAGGCGCAGCGCCCGCCGAAATCGGTGGCCGGCTTGCCGGTCTCGCAGCCGCCCACGACGCCGGCAAGCTTTCCCGCGAGGCATGCGAGCAGG
>WPCJ01382999.1_pt1 | contig 18652 bp, 21 predicted proteins | sample 5399831 | NCBI WGS metagenome assembly WPCJ01 (sample SAMN12869470, study PRJNA574797) | sludge metagenome | isolation source: wastewater treatment of pH10 | place: China:Beijing | collected 2019-05-20 | reverse complement strand
CCTGATCGCCCTGGCGGTCGCTGACGCGCTCGCCGGGGGCGGCGTCGCCGTACAGATCGTCGGCGCCGGCGTCCAGACTCTGGGCGTGGGCGTCCGAGCCTTCGACGAAGCGCATCTCGCCGTCGTCGCCGCCGTCGCCCGCAGACGCGTCATTGGCGGCCTCGGGCGCGCTCTCAGAGCCGGGCTCGCCCTCATCCCGCTGCAGCAGGGGATTGCGCTCCAGCTCGCCCTCGACGAAGGCCTCCAGCTCAAGGTTCGACAGTTGCAGCAGCTTGATCGCCTGCTGCAGCTGGGGCGTGATGACCAGCCCCTGCCCCTGCCTGACCTCCAGCCTCTGACCGATCACGTCGTTTCCACCCCGCACGCAGGCGCTGTTGGCCCGCTTCTTACTGGGATCATGGATCGGAAGCCGTTAACGCGAGGCGAACAGCCGCCGCGTGAGGCGTTCTGGGCGTCAGGCGTACATTTCGCCCAGGTAGACGCGGCGCACCTCGGCGTCGGCCACGGCCTCGTCGGCCGTGCCTTCAAACAGGACGGCGCCGGAGGAGATGATCGAGACGCGATCGATGATGTCCAGCGTCTCGCGCACATTGTGGTCGGTGATCAGCACGCCGATGCCCTGGCTGGACAGATAGCGGATCACCTGGCGGATGTCGGCGATGGCCAGGGGGTCGATGCCCGCGAACGGCTCGTCCAGCAGCATGAAGCTGGGGCGCGCGGCCAGGGCGCGGGCGATCTCGACGCGGCGCCGCTCGCCGCCGGACAGGCCAGTGGCCGGGGCGTGCCGCAGATGGTCGATGCGCAGCTCTTCCAGCAGGCGGGTGGTCTCGTCCCGCACGCCGGCGGCGGTCTTCTCGCGCAGTTCGACCACGGCCTTGACGTTCTGCTCGACCGTCATGCCGCGGAAGATGGAGGCTTCCTGCGCCAGATAGCCCAGGCCCATGCGCGCGCGCTGGTACATGGGCTGCTGGGTGATGTCCTCATTGTCCAGCCAGATCGAGCCGCTGTCGGCGGGGATCAGGCCGGTGATCATGTAGAAGCAGGTCGTCTTGCCCGCCCCGTTGGGGCCCAGCAGGCCGCAGACCTCGCCGCGCTGGACGTTCAGGGAGACGTCGCGCACGACCTGGCGCTGGCCGAAGCTGCGGGCGATGTGCTCGACGCGAAGGCCGGTCGGACGCGCATCGTCGGCCGAGGTCGCCGCCGTCTCGGCGGCGGGCGCGTCCCGGTTCAGGGCTGAGAGTTCCTTGCGCGCCACGCGGGGTCAGTTCCCTTGCGGATAGAAGACGCCCTGGACGCGGCCGTTGGCGCCGCCGCCCTCGATGCGCGCCGTCTCGGTGCGGACGTTGTAGACGAGGCGGTTGCCGGTCAGCACGCTCTTGCCCTGGGTCAGGATGACGTCGCCGGTCACGACGACGTTGCCGTCGTTCAGCGTGTAGACGGCGCGATCGCCCTTCATGCTCTGGTCCGGGGTGACGAAGTAGACGCCGCCGTTGGCCTCGATGCGGTTCAGCTCGCCGTTGGCCGTGAAGCCGCGGATGGCGTCGGCGCGCAGACGGTTGCCGCCCTGCGTCACCTCGGCTCGTCCGCGCAGGGAAAAGCCGTCCGGCGTATATTCGCCGCTGTCGGCGCCGTACTGGACCGGCTGGCGGCTGGCGTCGGCGCGGTTTTGGGCGCCCGAAACGGCGGGCAGGGCCAGGGCGGTCATCAGGACGGCGCCCGCGATCGTCAGCTTGGACTTGAACATGTTCATCGGTCGGCTCCGGCGGGATTGATCGTCCCGCTTACCTTGGTTTCGCCCTGGCCGTTGAAAACGACCCGCTGGCCTTGATCATAAATCGCATAAGACGAAGCATTGATGCTTCCAAGGGGGCCGCGACCCTGCACCCCCTTGTCGCCGGTCACCACCCCGGTCTCGGTGTCGACCACGGCCTCGGGCGTGACCAGGGTCCAGCCCGTGCCGCCGTCGGAAATCTTCACGTTCGGGCCGATGACGACCTTGCGCTGGGTTTCCAGATAGGTGCCGCCGTCGGCGGTCAGCTCGGTCGTCTTGCGCGCGCCGAGGTTGAGCCGCAGCAGCGGGCCGACCAGACGGAAATGGCCGGTCGCCGGATCGCGCACCGCGCCTTGGGCGCCGATGACGAAGGAGCGGCCCTGCGCGTCCTGGCCGTGGAACATGGGGTTGTCCAGGCGGATTTCGCGGCTCTCGCTGGCCTTGCGCTCCACTCCCGACATGACGGTGCGGAACACGGTCCAGGTCAGGGCGCCGCCCGCCAGCATCAGGATGACGATGGGCAGGACGCGGCGATACAGCTTCACCCGACGCGAGCGCGTGCGCCAGCGTTCGCCGGCGCGGGCGACGCGCGCCTCGTCGGCGCGCTTCTGCTCGTCCTGGGCGGGCTGTTCGCTCATCGGCGTCTCGGGTCCGATTCTCAGGCGTGGGCGAAGATGTCGATCTCGTCCCAACCGGCCAGGTCGAGGCGCGAACGCACGGGCAGGAAGTCGAAGCAGGCCAGGGCCAGCTCCATGCGGCCTTCACGCACCAGCATCTCGTTCAGGCGGTTCATGATGGCGTGCAGATACAGAACGTCCGAGGCGGCGTAGTCGAGTTGCGCCTGGCTCAGTTCCGCCGCGCCCCAGTCCGAGCTCTGCTGCGCCTTGGACATGTCGACCCCGGCCAGCTCCTTGGCCACGTCCTTCAGGCCGTGGCGGTCGGTGTAGGTGCGCGCCAGCTTCGACGCGATCTTGGTGCAGTAGACCGGGCGCGTCTCGACGCCCAGGTGCAGGTCGAACATGCCGATGTCGAAGCGGCCGAAGTGGAAGATCTTCAGCACCTTCGGATCGGTCAGCAGCCGCTTCAGATTGGGGCAGTCGTAGGTCGGACGGTTCAGGCGTACGACGTGGGCGTTCCCGTCGCCCGACGACAGCTGCACCACGCACAGCGGATCGCGACGGAAGCGCAGGCCCATCGTCTCGGAATCGATCGCCACCTGCGGCCCCAGGTCGAGGCCGTCGGGCAGGTCGCCTTCGTGGAAATAAACCGTCATGCGCGTAAAACTCGTTCGTCGTTCAGGCCGTAACATAGACGAACCGCGCGCTATCGCTAGGACGCAGGCTCGAGCTTTGCTGTCGCGGCCGTCGGGAAGGGGAAGCAAGGGCCGAAATGACAAACGGCGCCGCATCCGATCGGATACAGCGCCGCTTGAGAAATGGTGCCCAGGAGAGGACTCGAACCTCCACGGCCGTTAAGCCACTGGCACCTGAAGCCAGCGCGTCTACCAATTCCGCCACCTGGGCCCGGTGGGTCGCCCCGCCGAGGGCCGGACTAATAGGGGGGAGCCTCGGGGCGGTCAACAGGCTTTTTCCCGATTCCTGAAAAAACTGCACCGTTGACCAAAAGCTCCAAGAAATCCGCGCTCTATCAGGCCAGCCAGACCATCATCCGCGTATCGGCGCTTTCGCCCCGCGCGCGGCTGAAGGCCGGGCGGGTCTCGCCCGTGTACAGGAAACCCGCCTTCTCCAGCACCCGGCCAGAGGCGGGGTTGTCGGCGAAGTGGCCGGCCATCAGGGCGCGGCGCTTCCACCGCGTCGAGGCCCAGACCAGGGCGCCTTCCAGCGCCTCGGTCGCATAGCCGCGGCCCCAGAACTCGCGCCCGATCCAATAGCCGGCCTCGGGCACGGCGTCGGTGTTCTGGAACATGCCGATGACGCCCACGGGACCGTGGTCCTCGTGCTCGATCAGGAAGGTGTTGGCCCGCTTCGGATCCTGGGACGCCACCTGCAGGACGAAGTCCTCGGCGTCGTCGACGCGAAAGGGGTGGGGCATGCGCTGGGTCATGCGGGCGATGTCGTGGTCATTGGCCAGGGCCGCGATCCGCGTCACGTCCTGGGCGCCGGGCGCGCGCAGCAGCAGACGCCGCGTCTCGACGACGGGGGAGGTTTCGATCACGCACATGGTTCGGCCTCGATGTCTTCGGCGCCGCCTCCTTGGAGGGCTCGGGCGGCTTGCGAGGCGGGGAAACGCAAACGGGGAGCCTGGTGATCCAGACTCCCCGCGGAAAATTTTCCCTTGGTCCGGATCGGCTGCTGTCGAGAGCAACGCGATCCGGGGAAATACTGTCCTGGCTTCGCGTTACTCGGCGGCCATCGCCTGGGCGTCGTCGTTGGCCGGGAGAATCGACACGTAACAACGGCCGCCACGTTTGGTGGTGAACTGCACCGCGCCGGTCGCCGTGGCGAACAGGGTGTGGTCGCGGCCCAGGCCGACGTTGGCGCCCGGGTGGAACTTGGTGCCGCGCTGACGCACGAGGATGTTGCCGGCCAGCACGCGCTCGCCGCCGAACTTCTTCACGCCAAGGCGCTTCGACTCTGAGTCGCGACCGTTACGCGACGAACCGCCAGATTTCTTGTGAGCCATCTTGCTGCTCCTCTTCCTTGGTGCGCTACCGCCCGTTCGGGCTGCTTGAGCGCGCCATCTGTCCTGCTAGGCGCTGATCCAGCGCCGGTGAAAATCTTAGGCTTCGGCGCCTTCGGAGGCCTCAGCCTTGGGGGCGGCCTTCTTGGCGGGGGCCTTCTTGGCCTTCGGAGTCTCGGCTTCGACAGCCTCGACGCGCGGGGCCAGGCCACGAGCGCGGGCGTTGATTTCCGCCTTGGTGATCAGCTCGACCTTGCCGTCCCACTTGGCCTTTTCGCCGGCGCCTTCGATGCCGGTGATGCGCAGGACCGATTCCATCTGGCGATGGCCGTTCGTGCGGCGATAGCCCTGACGACGGATCTTCTTGAAGATCTTGATCTTCTCGCCCTTGCGGGTCTCGATCAGCGTGGCTGCGACAGCGGCGCCGTCGATCAGCGGAGCGCCGACCGTAACACCCTTGTCGCCGCCCAGCATGAGGACTTCACCGAAATTGACGGCAGCGCCAGCGTCGCCGTCGATCTTCTCGACAACAATCACATCGCCCGGTTGGACCCGGTACTGCTTTCCGCCGGTCTTGATCACCGCGTACATTAGGAAGCCTCAGCGTGAACGCAAAAATGGATGCGCCCGCCAGGAGACCCTGCGGGCGAAGAGCGGCGACATATACGGATGGTCACGGAAGAGTCAACGTGAAAGGGCGGCGCCTGGGGCGAAAACCCGCGCGGAACCTGTTCCTAGCGGAGTCTGTGGCCCGATTGCACGGGTGATGCAATGGGCGAGACAGGATGTTCGCGCGCGTATGCGAGACGGACGGCGGCGCGGCGTGACGCCGCGCGTGAAGATTCTTCGCCGATTCTTCTCGATTGTTATAAGGTAACATTCTAAGGGAGCAGCCATGTCCTCCCCCGATCTCGCCGAGCCGGTGCTGTTGTCGCTTCTGGGCGGCGGCTTCGTCGCGGCCTTCTTGCATGCGGCCCTGCCGACCCACTGGCTGCCTTTCGTCCTGGTCGGCCGCGCCCCGCGCTGGAGCGTGGCGCGGGTCATGACGGCCGTGGTCACGGCGGGGCTGGCGCATATTCTGTCGACGGCCGTGGTCGGCTCGCTGATCGTGGCGGCCGGGCTGGCGCTGAACCGTTGGGTCGAGGGGCTGCTGCCGCACCTGTCGGCGGCGCTGCTGTTCCTGTTCGGCGCCTTCTACCTGGCCAGGGCCTCGCTGAAGCGTCCCGTCACGGCGGGCGGGCCGGCGGCCGAACTGGCTGAACCCGCCGTGTCCGACAAGGCGGCCTTCTGGGGCCTGGTGCTGATGATGGCGGTGACGCCGGGCGAGGTGCTGCTGCCGATCTATCTGTCCTCGGCGACCGAGGGGGTGGGGGCCCTGGCCCTGCTGACCCTGACCTTCGCGGCGGGGACGGTGCTGGGCATGACCCTGCTGGCGGCCCTGGCCACGGCGGGCTACTCCATCCTGCGGCTGGAGCGGTGGGCGCGCTATGAAGGGGCCATCCTGGGCGGGGCGCTGATCCTGATCGGCTTCCTGGTGCTGACGCACCAGCACTGAGTTTCGATAGGTTATATATTTACATTCAAAGACTTATCTTCTGCGGGACTTGACCTTCTCGCGCGGGAAGACCTAGCTGAGCGGACATGGCGCACGATCACGCACACGGCCATGACGGCCACGACCACTCCCACGACCACGGTCATTCGCATGGCCATGGCCACTCGCACGGCTTCGGCGGGCATCATCATCATGGCCCGACCGACACGGGCGACTGGCGCTACGCCGTCGGCCTGATCGTCAACCTGGCCTTTGTCGTCGCCGAATTCACGGCCGGCTTCATCGCCGACTCCACCGCCCTGATGGCCGATGCGGGACACAACCTGTCGGACGTGCTGGGTCTGGCCATGGCGGGCGGGGCGGCCTGGCTGGCGCGGCGCGCGGCGGGGCCGAAGCGCACCTACGGCTATGGCAAGGCGACGGTGCTGGCGGCCTTGGGCAACGCCCTGCTGCTGATCTTCGCCTGCGGGGCGATCGCCTTCGAGGCGGTGCGTCGCCTGGCCGAGCCTGCGCCGGTGGCCTCGGACGTCATCATCGTCGTGGCCGGGATCGGCTTCTTCATCAACCTGGGCACGGCCCTGCTGTTCATGAAGGATCAGCACAAGGATCTGAACGTGCGCGGCGCCTATCTGCACATGATGGCCGACGCCGCGGTGTCGCTGGGCGTGGTCGTCGCGGGCGTCGTCATCCTGTTGACCGGCTGGTCGATGATCGACGGGATCGTCAGTCTGCTCATCGTCGCCGTCATCATGATCGGCACCTGGGGCCTGCTGAAGGATTCGGTGAACCTGGCCCTGGACGCCGCGCCGAACGGCCTGGACGTGGGCGAGATCCGCGCCGCCTTCCTGGCCTTGCCGGGGGTGACGGCGGTGCACGACCTGCACGTCTGGGGTCTGTCGACGACCGATGCGGCGCTGACCGCACACATCGTTCATGAACGCCCCGACGGCGACGCCCTGCTGGCCGAGGCGCAAGGCCTGGCGCGCGGCCGATTCGACATCAGCCACACGACCCTTCAGCTGGAAACGGCGGTCCTGCCGGATTGTCCGACCTGCTGAGCGGTTTCGCCTCTTCCCAAGGCGGCCCTCAGCCGCCATCTAGCGAGCCATGACCCAGAAGACACCCGTGACCGTCCTCACCGGCTACCTCGGCGCCGGCAAGACCACCCTGCTGAACCGCATCCTCACCGAGGACCACGGCAAGCGCTACGCCGTCATCGTCAATGAGTTCGGCGAGATCGGCATTGACAACGATCTGGTGGTCGGCGCCGACGAGGACGTGTTCGAGATGAACAACGGCTGCGTCTGCTGCACGGTGCGCGGCGATCTGATCCGCGTGGTCAACGGCCTGATGAAGCGCCAGCGCCCCGGCAAGCCCGCCTTCGACGCCATCATCGTCGAGACGACCGGCCTGGCCGACCCCGGCCCGGTGGCCCAGACCTTCTTCGTCGACGACGAGGTCAAGGCCAAGACCCAGCTGGACAGCGTCACCGCCCTGGTCGACGCCAAACACGTCATGGCGCGTCTGGACGACTCCAAGGAGGCGCGCGAGCAGGTCGCCTTCGCCGACCGCATCATCCTGAACAAGATCGACCTGGTGGACGAGGCCGCTCTGGCTGACGTCGAGGCCCGCCTGCGCGCGCTGAACCCCCTGGCCCCCATCGTCCGCGCCGAGCGCTCGAACGTGCCGTTGGATCAGGTGCTGGGCCTGCACGCCTTCGATTTGGAGCGCATCCTCGAGGTCAAGCCGGACTTCGTGAACCCGCCCCACGGCGCCGAGGGCCACGTCCACGACGAGCACTGCGGCCACGGGCATGACCATGCCGAGGATCACGTTCACGACGAACACTGCGGCCATGAGCATCACGATCACGACCACGATCATGCACACGGCCCGCGCGGCCACGCCCATGAGGACGACATCAAGGGGATTTCCCTGACGCTGGACCGCCCGCTGAACGGCGCCAAATTCACCGCCTGGCTGGACAAGCTGCTGGGCGAGCAGGGCCAGAACATCCTGCGCGCCAAGGGCATCATCGACGTTCAGGGCGAGGACCGCCGCCTGGTCTTCCAGGCCGTGCACATGATCCTCGAAGGCGACCTTCAGAAGCCGTGGGGCGACAAGGAGCGCCGCTGGAGCCGCGCTGTCTTCATCGGCCGCGACCTGGACGAAGCCGCCCTGAAGGCCGGGTTCGAGGCCTGCGCCGCATGAACCCGCCGCCCCGCCCGCGCACCGAAGCCAAGCTGATCTACGGCACGCCCGAGTTCGAGATCGTGCAGCACGGCGACCACGTCCGCTGCGCCGTCTCGGGCGCGCCGATCCCGCTGGAGGCGCTCAACTATTGGAGCGTCGAGCTTCAGGAGGCCTATGCGTCCGGCGAACTGATGACCCAACGCTGGGTCGAGACGCACAAGTAACACCCTCTCCCGGCGGGAGAGGGCTTGAGCGCACGAGAGCGGAGCGATCGTTCTTGCGCGAAAGGGTGAGGGGCTTGTCCCGTCAGTCGGCGTAAGCCGTCGCGCCACGGCCTTCGGCCGACTTCACCCCCGAACCCTCACCCTTTCGCCTTAACCAATCGCTGCGCTCTTGGAGGCTCAAGCCCTCTCCTATCAGGAGAGGGTTTTCAGCCACGATGTCATCACTCGCGCCAGCGCCTTCGGCTGTTCCAGCGGGATCATGTGGCCGCTGTGCTCCACCGTCTTCAGCGTCGAGCCGGAAATCCCGCGGTGCAGCTCCTCCGCCTCCTCGCGCATCCGCAGGCGATCGGCGCCCGCCGCCACGATCAGCGTCGGCTGAACGATCTCTCCCAGCCGGTCCAGATCGCCCGCACGCGCCATCGCCGACTGGCGGTGAAACACCTCGCCGCCCAGCCTCAGCCCCATGTCCCGCACCTGCGCGATCATCGTCTCGTCGTCCGCCAGATCAGGATGCAGGGACGAGACGATGGCTGGACGGCTCAACCCCTTGAAGGCCTTCGGCGGCGCCTTCAACGACGAGCGCCGCTGGCGGATCAGCTCCTCCGTATCCCCGCGCGCCGAGGTAGCGATCAGGATCAGGGCCTCCACCCGCTCCGGCGCGATCCGCGCCAGCTCCCGCGCCACATAGCCGCCCATGGAGAAGCCCACGGCCACGAACCGCTCCGGCGCATCGCTCAGGACGGCCGCCGCCATGCGCTCGATATCCTCGCCCCGGCTGAGGTCGGTGGCGACCAGCGGCCCGAACGGGGCCAGATCGTCGGTCATGGCGTCCCACAGGGTCGCATCGGCCATGAAGCCGGGAATGAGCAGCAGGGTCATGGCTCCCTCATAGACCCGCCACGCGACAGACGCGACGCAGGACGTTATGAGGCGCATCCGACTTCTCCTTCGCCCTGCGTGAGCTGACATGACGACCTTCTCCTTCGACGCCCAGGTCACCGCCGCCCTGTTCGACAAGACCGGTGCGATCTTCGCCCTGGGCGACGGCTCGGTGCGCTTTGAGAGCGGCGCCCGCAGCGAGGTTCATGACGGCGCCGTCCTGTGCGCATGCGTCCACCCCTCGGGCGAGGGGATCGTCACCGGCGGCGACGACGGCAAGCTGGTGTGGAGCCGCGAGGGCGAGGCCGTCCTGCTGGCCCAGACCAAGGGCCAATGGATCGACGCCGTCGCCGCCTCGGCCGAGTCCGGCCTGATCGCCTTCTCCTCGGGCCGGACGCTGAGCGTGCTGGACGTCAAGGACCCGCACTTCCGCCGCGACTTCCAGCATGAGCGCACCGTCTCGGGCGTGGCCTTCGACCCCAAGGGCCGCCGCATCGCCGCCTCGACCTATGGCGGCGCCTGGCTGTGGTACGCCCGCATCGAGCAGCAGCAGCCGACCAAGCTGGCCTGGGCCGGATCGCACCTGGCGGTCGGTTTCGCGCCCGACGGCGCCTATGTCGTCACGGCCATGCAGGACAACCAGCTGCACGGCTGGCGCCTGAAGGATCAGAAGAACATGCGGATGGGCGGCTATCCGTCCAAGATCAAGAGCTTCGCCTTCCTGGCTAAGGGGCAGCTGCTGGCCACCTCGGGCGCGCAGGGCGTGGTGCTGTGGCCCTTCGTCGGCTCCAACGGGCCGATGGGGCGCGAGGCGACCGAGATCGGCTATGACGAGACGACCCTGATCGCCCAGGTCGCCGCCGCCCCCGCCCACGGCCGCCTGGCGGCCGGGCTGGAAGACGGGCGCGTCTGGTGGGCCGACCCGGCCGGGCGCGGCCTGCAGTTCGTCAAACAGGACAAGGGCGCCCCCATCACCGCCTTGGCCATGAGTTGCGGCGCCGCCCGCATCGCCTGGGCGGACGAGGACGGGCAGGCGGGCGTGGCTTCGCTCTGAAACAACGCCTCCCTGCCGTCATCCGCGGGCTTGACCCGAGGGTCCAGCCTCGCGACGGCGGTTCGGCAAGCCTCGCCGTGATTTCTCAACCTTCCTGAGCCATGCTCCGTCCATGACCCGTGCGAAACACCGCAAGCGGCGGCCGCTCCTGACCCTTCTGCTGATCCTGGCCCTGTTCCCGCTGGCCGGGGTGGCGGTGCATCGCTTCCTGCCGCCGCTGGCGACGATCCTGATGGTCAAGCAGGCGGCCGCCGGGCACGGCATGGACTATCGCTGGCGCTCGCTGGACAAGATCTCGCCGCGTCTGGTCGAGGCGGTGATCGCCGCCGAGGACGCCCGCTTCTGCCAGCACCACGGTTTCGACGTCGAGGCGATCCAGAAGGCGCTGGAGGCCAATGAACGCGCCGAACAACGCGGCTCGGGCAAGGTCCGCGGCGGCTCCACCATCAGCCAGCAGACCGCCAAGAACGTCTTCCTGTGGCCGGGCCGCGACTGGGTCCGCAAGGGTCTGGAGGCGGGCTACACCGGCCTGATCGAGATCGGCTGGGGCAAGCGGCGGATCATGGAGATGTATCTGAACGTCGCCGAATGGGCGCCGGGCGTCTACGGCGCCGAGGCCGCCTCGCGCCACTGGTTCGATAAGAGCGCGGACAAGCTGACGGCGCGCGAGGCCGCCCGCCTGGCCGCCGTCCTGCCCAGCCCGCGCCGCTACAACGCCGGATCGCCCGGTCCCTATGTCCGGCGACGCGCCGCCCGCATTCAGGCGGCCATGGGCACGGTGCGCGAACAGGGGCTGGACGCCTGCGTCGACCGCCGCTGAAGCCGGCCGTTTCGCAACCCGTCGTTAACCGTGAGCGTGGGGCCAAGCCTTAACGGAACCGTGTCAGGCTGGGATCGACTGCGGACCCGTGCGTCCGCGCCGAGGCAGCCGGGGTTTGGCAAGACGATGGACCGACTGAAACGCGCTCGCGCGGCCGGGCTGAAGAGCCTGGCCTCGCGCTTCCTGCGCCAGACCCAGGGCAATGTGGCGATGATGTTCGCCATGGCCCTGCCGGTGCTGCTGATGATCACCCTGGGCGCCATCGACATCCACCAGGCCTCCAAGGTGAAGGCCCAACTTCAGGACGCGCTGGACGCCGCCGCCCTGGCCGCCGCCCGCTCGACCTTCACCGACGACGTCAACATCAACACGGTCGGCCTGGCGGCGCTCAAGGCCAATATGCCGAGCTATTTCGGCGAGGCCTCGGGCGACACGGCCAGTTTCGTCCTGCTCAACAACCGCGTCACCGGCGAGGCGACGGTGAACGTCAAGGTCCTGGTCGCCAACGTCGTCCTGCCGCCCTACGGCAAGCTGCTGGATGACTTCTTGCCGGTCAGCAGCCGCTCCGAAGTCCTGCGCGCCTCGCGCAACGTCGAGGTGGCGATGGCGCTGGACATTACCGGATCGATGGACAACTGCAGCCGCAACTGTCCACCGACCTCCAAGCTTGAAGATTTGCAGGCTGCGGCCAAGGAATTGGTCGACATCGTGGTGCAGGATCAGCAGACGCCTTTTTATTCAAAGGTCGCTCTGATTCCCTATGCTGCAGGCGTCAACGTCGGTTCTTCAGCGATTAGTGCGCGCGGTCCGTTGGACACGACCACCCACAACATTTCGGGGGCCACATGGTTGACGGGCTCTGTGAAGACGATCTCGAGCATTTCCGGGGGCTCGCCCTTGACCGTCAACGCCAGCAGCCACGGCTTTTCTAACGGTGATCGCGTCGTGCTTTGGAACGTCGCTAGGATAACGGGTCTGAATGGCGTGCCCTATGAGGTCGTGCGCGTTTCCAGCAGCCAGTTCCGACTGCGTTCACTGGACAGGTGGGGCAATGCGTCCAGCTATGTCAGTTCCTCCAGCAGTATGTCGAACACGGCTTATGTCGCCAAATGCGCGCGTTCGGATTGCGGTCTGGTGTTGACGGCGTCTGGTCACGGCCTTGCGGCAGATGATTATGTGCGCCTGACGAACATGGGCGGGCTCGCGCAGTTGAACGACGGTGGTTATCGCGTCGCCAGCGTCAGCGGTTCCCAGGTTGTTCTGGACACGACACGCAGCCTGGGCTTGGCTGGCGCGTCCAAGGGCGGCGTGACCTATAGCAGCGGCGGCAAGCTCATGAACGGTCGCGACGGCAGCGAATGGCGGGTTTTCCCTACGGCGGATGGGTACGTCAACGTCCACGCTTCCAGCACCTGTGTCAGCGAACGGGTCGGTGTGGAGCGGTATACGGATGCTCGTCCGTCGACAGCCTATGTGGGGCGCAGTTACCTATCGTCTTCGAACTCTTGTCCTTCGGCGGAATTGTCCGCCCTTTCCACCAGCGCCAGTTCGCTCAAGAGCAAGATTGATCAGATGAGCGCCGGCGGTTCGACGGCGGGCCAGATCGGCATCGCCTGGGCTTGGTATGCGCTCTCGCCTGACTTCGCTTCCCTGTTCAGTGGTGAAGGCCAGCCAGGCGCTTACGCTCCCAGCGATACACTGAAGGTCGCCATTCTGATGACTGACGGCGAGTTCAACACGCCCTTCAGGGATGGGGTCATCGCTCTTGACGCCGGAACCGGCAGCGGCGGGTTGGACAGTCATATTGACCTGAACTCGTCCAACGGAGACCCCTTCGCCCAGTCCGTCGCCCTATGCCAGGCCATGCAGGCCAAGGGAGTGGTCGTCTATACTGTCGGCTTTGACCTGGGCAGCGCCACGGGACGTGAGGGCGTCGTGGATACCGCCTTGGACGTGATGCGCGAGTGCGCGACCAATGAACAGACGCACTTTTTCCAGGCGGATGACGGCACCGACCTGAAGGAAGCTTTCCGCGCCATCGGCCGCGACATCACCCGCCTGCGCATCGCCCGCTGACGAAGACGCGGGGCAAGCAAAAGGGCCGGCGGATCGCTCCGTCGGCCCTTCGTGCTTTTCAGTCGTACCGCCCGGTCAGATCAGGCGGATCTCCTTCAGACGCTGGGTCAGGAAGTCCTCGGCCAGGATGGTCTGGCCCGCATAGCGGTCGGGGTTCTCCGCCGTGATCGTCGACGGCAGGGTCTCGATCGGGAAGTCCGGGTTGAAGTGCAGGAAGAAGGGGGTCGAATAGCGGGCGAAGCCGCGACGTTCGGGCGCCGGATTGACCACGCGGTGCGTCGTCGACGGCAGGACGTGGTTGACCAGCCGCTGCAGCATGTCGCCGATGTTGACCACCAGGGCGCCCGGAGGCGGGGCGATGTCCAGCCATTCGCCGTCGGAGTCCTTCAGCTGCAGCCCGGCCTCTTCTGCGCCCAGCAGCAGGGTGATGACGTTGATGTCCTCATGGGCGCCCGCGCGCACGCCCTCGGCGTCGGCCGGGATCGGCGGATAGTGCAGCAGGCGCAGCACGCTGTTGCCCAGTTGGACCTTGTCCTCGAAATAGTCGTCGTCCAGCTTCAGATAGCGGGCGATGGCCTTCAGGATGCGGCGGCCCAGTTCGTCCAGACCTTCGTACAGGCCGTAGACGTGCTCGCGGAAGCCCGCCACCTCGGTCGGCCAGACGTTGTCGCGCATGTATTGGCGATAGGGATGGCCTTCCGGCAGCTCGCGGCCCGTGTGCCAGAACTCCTTCAGGTCCACGGCCTTGGCGCCCTTGGCCGCCTCGACGCCGAAGGGGGTCAGGCCGCGCGCGCCGCCCGTGCCGGCTTGGTGATACTGGCGCTTCACGTCTTCAGGCAGGGCGAAGAAGGCCTTGGCGTCGGCCACGGCGGCGTCGATCAGACCCTGGTCCAGACCGTGGTCGGCGATGACGGCGAAGCCGTAACGGGCGAAGGAGGCGCCCAGGGCGTCGGCGAAGGCCTGGAAGTCGGCGTCATAGCCCTTCATCGACACCGGAACGATGGCGCGGGTCTTGGCCTTGTCCTCGGCGGAAACGGCGGTGAGGGAAGAGGTCACTGTGAAATCAGCCTCTCTGATAGTGAATATGGCGGCCCTCATACGCCCAATGGGCGCGAAAGGGCAGATGGCGCGGGTCGGACCTTTGGTCCACCGTCAGTCCTGCGGGATGACGGCCCGGATGACGCGCGCGGACGAAGGGCGGCCGGCGATGCCGCGCCGGGGATCGACCACGACGCGCAGGTCTCCGCTGGAATAGGTCACGCTCGCGCGCGGGCCTTCGACTACGGTGATGCTGCGCAGCCGGTCCAGGAAGGGGCGGGCGCTGGGCGAACGGGCGATGCGGACCACGGCGTCGGTGGTGACGATCAGGGCCTCGATGCACAGGGCCTCGGATTCCTCGCCGAAGACGTTGATGCGGACCAGGCGGCCCATGGCCTCTGACACCAGGCTGCTGCGCCGGGTCATCAGGTTGAACATCTGCACCGGGCCGAGCGAGGGCGGCTCCAGGCTGACGGGCGGCCCGGCCAGGCTGACCGGCGAGCCGCCGGGCGTGCGCGTCGTATAGACGGTGATGCCGCCGCCGGTGGTGACGCGCAGCACCTGATCGCCCGCATCGTTGCGATAGATGGTGTCGCCGCGCGGCGCCGAGGACGGGCGCAGGGCCCAGGTCTCGGTCGAGCGCTCGAACCGCAGCAGGGTCAGCGACCCCGCCCGGTCCAGGATGAAGGTCTGCCCCGCTTCCGAGACATAGCGTCCCGGCGGCGGGGTGGTGCGGATCACCGACTGGTCGCGGATGACGCGGCTCTGTTCGGACTGGACGTTCGAGCGGGTCTGGGCCTCGACCGCGCCCGCCAGACAGGCGAACGCCAGCGCCAGCCCTGTGGCCTGGAGCAGGCGCACGCCCGCGCCCGTCGCTGCACTGGGCGTTGCGACGGCGAAGAAAGGCGGTTTCTCCGCCACGACTTCGACCGCAGACTTCATGTTTTCAGAGGTGATACGCGCGAACGGCGGATTTTGGGCGAACGCGGCTTATCCAACCAGGTACTGCCCGCCGTTGAGCGAGAGCGTGCAGCCTGTGACATATCCGGCACGCTCGCCCGACAGCCAGGACACCATGTCGGCGATCTCCTCGCCCTTGCCCAGGCGGCCGACGGGGATCTGGGCCACGATGGCGTCCAGCACCTTCTGGTCCATGGCGCCGACCATTTCGGTGTCGATATAGCCCGGCGCGATGCAGTTGACGGTCACGCCCTTGCGCGCGTTCTCCAGCGCCAGCGCCTTGGTGAAGCCGATCATCCCGGCCTTGGCGGCGGAATAGTTGGTCTGGCCGATCTGGCCCTTCTGGCCGTTGATCGAGGAGATGTTGACGATGCGGCCGAAGCCCCGGTCGCGCATGCCGTTGATGACTTGGCGCGTCATGTTGAACACGCTGTCCATGTTGACGCGGATCACGTCGGACCACTGGTCCGCGCTCATCTTGTGGAAGAAGCCGTCGCGCGTGATGCCGGCGTTGTTCACCAGGACGTCGATGGGGCCCAGCTGCGCCTCGACCTCCCTGACCGCCCGCTCGCAATCCTCGAACGAGCCGACGTTGCCCTTCACCACCATGACGCCCAGTTCGCGGGCGGTGGCCTCTGCGGCCTCGGTGTTGCCGGAATAACCGGCTGCGACCTGCAGCCCGTCTTCCTTCAGTCGTTGAACGATCGCCTTGCCGATGCCCCGGGTGCCCCCGGTGACGAATGCGGTACGCGTCATGACGTCTCCCTGTCCTGTGCGGCGGCCGTCGTGGTCGCGACGCCGTCCGCCTCCCTTGCCGACAGCCTTAGCGCGGCTGGCGGCGAACGAGAAGACGGGGTTACGCCGTCGCGGCCATACGGCCCATGTCGATGACGAAGCGGTAGCGCACGTCCGACCGCTCCATCCGTTCATAAGCTTGGTTGATCTGATCGGGGGCGATCACCTCAATCTCACACACGATCCCGTGTTCGCCGCAGAAGTCGAGCATCTCCTGCGTCTCGCGAATGCCGCCGATCAGCGAGCCGGCGATGCGGCGCCGCCGCCACAGCAGGGGCATGGCGAAGACCGGCAGCCCCTCGGTCGTCAGGCCCAGCATGACCATGGTCCCGTCGCGCGCCAGCAGATTGACGTGGCTGGCGATCTCATGCGTCGCCGAGACGGTGTTGATGATCAGGTCGAACTGCTCGGCCGCCGCCTTCATGGCCTCGGCGTCCGAGTTGATCAGGAAATGCCGGGCGCCCATCCGCTCGGCGTCGGCCTTCTTGCGGTCCGAGGTCGACAGCACCGTCACCTCCGCGCCCAGGGCGGCGGCCAGCTTGACCGCCATATGGCCCAGCCCGCCCAGGCCGATCACCGCCACCTTCGACCCCGGCCCCACGCCCCAGGTCTTCAGCGGCGACCAGGTGGTCACGCCCGCGCACAGCAACGGCGCCGCCGCATCCAGCGGCAGGCTGTCGGGAATCTTCAGCACAAAGGCCTGGTCGACGGTGATCCTGTCCGAATAACCGCCTTGGGTGATGGTCTGGCCGACCGCCTGGCCTTTTGGATCGCGCGAGCCGTAGGTCTGGGTCATGCCCGGCTCGCAATACTGCTCCAGCCCCTCGCGGCAGGCCGAACAGGTCCGGCAGCTGTCGACCATGCAGCCGACGCCGACGCGGTCGCCTTGCTTGAAGCGGGCGACATTCGCGCCGACCGCCGTCACCACCCCGGCGATCTCATGGCCCGGCACGATGGGATAGCGGGTGCCGCCCAGGTCGTTCTTCACCACATGCAGGTCCGAGTGGCAGACGCCGCAGTATTTGATCGCGATGGCCACGTCGTCCGGGCCGGGATCGCGGCGCTCGAAGCTGTAGGGGCGCAGCGGCTGGTCGGCGGCGGTCGCGGCGAAGGCGCGCGTGGCGATGGGCATGGGTTCAGTCCTTCAGCTTGGCGATCAGCGCCTGGGCCGCCGCCGGGTTCCGCACCTTGGCCCCCGAGATGAAGTAGGCGAAGACGTCGCCGCGTTCGGCCCAGCCGCGCGCCTGTTTCGCCACGGCGTCCAGCTCTTCCGAGGTCATGCCCGTCGGCTCGTCCTCGCGGCTGGACATCAGCCGCGCATAGGTGAAGTCTGCCGTCGCCTCGTCGATCTGCGGCCAGGTCGGCTCCTCGTCGTCGACCGCATAGACGACGGCCGCGCCGTATTTGCGCGCCAGATCATAGAACTGTTCGGTGGCGAAGGTCGGATTGCGCACTTCCAACGCGTGGCGCAGCCGCACCCCGTCCTTCTCCTTGGGCAACAGCTTCAGGAAGCCTTCGAAGTCCTCGGGCTCGAACTTCTTGGTTCCCATGAACTGCCAGTTGATCGGCCCCAGCTTGTCGCCCAGCGCCGTCAGCCCCTGCGACAGAAACCGTTCGAAGCTCTCGGCGCCGTCGGACAGAACCTTTCTGTTGGTGCAGTAGCGGCTGGCCTTGACCGCAAAGACGAAGCCGTCGGGCGTCTCGTCGCGCCACTTCGCCCAGCTGTCGGGCTTGAAGGTCGAATAATAGGTGCCGTTGATCTCGATCGAGGTCAGCGCCCGGCTGGCGAACTCCAGCTCTCGCTTCTGCACCAGCCCCTCGGGATAGAAAACCCCGCGCCATGGCTCGAAGGTCCAGCCGCCGACGCCGATGTGGATGGATCCTGTCATGGGAAGGCCTCCTGTACGGTGGTCTTGATCGCAGGATTTCGTCGATGGCGCTATGCAAAGCCGCTATGGCGCTCGCAATGGCTTGGCCTCTACGGCGGTCTATGCATAGTGTTGGTCGACAAACGGAGGTCGATCATGTTGTTGGCGGTCCTATTCTACGGCGTCACGGCGCTGGCCGGTCAGGCGGAGGTTCGGCCCGCATTCCAGCAGGCGCCAGCACAGTCCAACCATCAGTTCATCCATCCCAGTCCGGATAAGGCGGACCCTACCATGTGGCGCTTTCAAGACATGGATGATCGCCGCGCTATCGATGACATGCGTCGCGAGCGCGTCCGGTTGAACTACGAGGCCGCGGTGATCAATCAGCGCTGGCAGCTGGCGGATGAGTTGGACAAGCTGATCGCCGCCAATGAGTGCGAGCGGGCGACAGAAATCGCACAGAGAGCCGGGTATCGCGATATTCGCGATGGCGTGGCCAACGCCTGCCGGGTCAGGGCGGCCGCACCCGCGTCCTAAACCGCTACGCCTTGAGCCTCGTTTGCGCGCAAGAGCGTGGCGATCCGTCCCCCACGGGGCTATAGCGCCAGCCTGACCGGAGTGCTGCGCGCGTGTTCGACCTGACGCCTGAGATCATCGCCCTGTTGGGCGTCGCGTCGGTGATCGCCGGCTTCATCGACGCCATCGCCGGAGGCGGGGGGCTGATCTCCTTGCCGGCCCTGCTGTCGGTCGGGCTGAACCCGGTCGCCGCCATCGCCACC
>WPCJ01149169.1_pt1 | contig 18664 bp, 16 predicted proteins | sample 5399831 | NCBI WGS metagenome assembly WPCJ01 (sample SAMN12869470, study PRJNA574797) | sludge metagenome | isolation source: wastewater treatment of pH10 | place: China:Beijing | collected 2019-05-20 | reverse complement strand
GCACCAGGTGCTGCACTATCTCGATGATCCGGTGGTGGCCATCCGTGAGGCTGCCCGGTTCCTGCGGCCGGCCGGACGCCTCGTGATCGTCGACTTTGCCCCGCACCATCACGAATTCCTGCGCGAACATCACCAGCATGTGCGGCTGGGTTTTGCAGACGACGCCATTGCCGCGGCCTTTTCCCAGGCCGAGCTCGACGCGCAACGCCCGGTCGCCATCGCGCCGGCGGCGCCGGAGGGGCTCACCGTGATGATCTGGCCGGCGCGCGATCCGCGACTTCTGATTGCCCAGACCGAAACCGCGCAGGAGTATGCCTGATGAACGCCTTCCGCCTGTCCCGACGGCCCGATATCGGCGGCCAGCTGCGCGTCTCGTTCGAGTTCTTTCCGCCGAAGTCGGACGAGCTCGAAAAGCGGCTTTGGGAAACCGTCACGCGGTTGGCGCCGCTGGCGCCGCATTTCGTTTCCGTCACCTATGGTGCCGGCGGCTCGACCCGCGACCGCACGGCGCGCACAATCGAACGCATCCTGAATGAAACGAACCTCGTGCCGGCCGCGCACCTGACCTGTGTCGATGCCACGCGTGAGGACGTCGACCAGGTCGTGCGCGACTATGCCGCCCTCGGGGTTCGCAATTTCGTGGCGCTGCGCGGCGATCCGTCGGAAGGGGTCGGGGCGACCTACCGGCCGCATCCGCAGGGATACGCCAACGGCGCGGAGCTTGCGGACGCACTTGCAAGACTTGGCGATTTCGACGTGTCCGTCTCGGCCTATCCCGAAAAACATCCCGAGAGCCCTGATTTCACCACCGATATCGAGATGCTCAAGCGCAAGGTCGATGCCGGAGCCAAGCGGGCAATCACACAGTTCTTCTTCGACAATGATGTCTACGAGCGCTACGTCGAGCGGGTGCGGCGCGCGGGGATCTATATCCCCATCATTCCTGGTATCCTGCCGGTGCACCAGTTCTCGCAGGTGGCGAATTTCGCCCGACGCGCCGGGGCACATGTGCCGGCCTGGCTCGCCGAACGCTTCGAGGGACTGGAGCGCGATCCGCAAACACATGCGCTTGTCGCCTCGGCGGTTGCCGCCGAACAGGTGCTCGACCTGATCGAACGCGGCGTACGCGACTTCCATTTCTACACGCTCAACCGTGCCGATCTCGCCTTCGCGATCTGCCATCTCATCGGCATTCGTCCGGTCGAAACGCGCGAGCCGCGGGCCGCCTGATCAGCCCGCGCGCCGGCCGAACACGCGCCCGTCAATGGTCACGAGGCCGGCCAGCACCACGAGCATGCCTGCGATCTCCCAGGTCTCCAGCCGCTCTCCGAGGAAGAGGACGCCGAGCGCCAGCGCGCTTGCCGGCACGATCATGGTCACCAGCGAGGCATTGGTGGCGCCTGCCGAAGCGATCAGCCTGAAATAGAGCACATAGGCAAAGGCAGTCGACAGAAGAGCAAGCGCAAGGACCGCGCTCAGGGCGGTTTCGGAGGCGCCGAACGCGGTAGCCGGGATGCCGGCGAAGGTCATCACCGGCAGCATCGCCACAGCCGAGCCGGTCAACTGTCCGGTCGCCACCAGCATCGGCGGCATGGCGGCAAAGCGGCGCGCCCATGTGGCAGCAAAGCCATAGGAGATCGCGGCGCCGACGATGGCAAGTTTCGCCCACACCGGACCGCCGAGACCGGCAGCGATGCCCGGCCCGATCATGATCGCGGCGCCGGCGACGCCGATGGCGATGCCTACCAGCTTGTGCGCCTGTGGTTCGCGCTCGATGCCGAAGAACCAGGCGACAAGGATGGTCCAGAACGGGGTGGTGGCATTGAGCACGGACGCAAGGCCGGCGCCGATCGCGGTTTGACCAATGAAAATGAGCGTGAAGGGAATGACGTTGTTGATCAGTGAAAGCACCAGCAGTGCGGGCAGGTGCTCGGTGAATGCGAGGAGCTTCTGTCGGGTCAGGATCACGACGATCCACAGCGCGCCTGCCGCGATGGCGACCCGCAGGAACACAAGCGTCAGCGGTTCGATTTCAAGAACGGCAACCCGTATGAAATAGAACGATGCTCCCCAAAGGACGCCAAGCAAGATCAGCGTGGCCCAATCGCGAAGGCGCATAGGCGATTTCCTTGTTTCCCGGCGTTCCTTATCATCGGCGGACCCGCCCGACACCCGATTTGCCGGAGCGGGCTGTTTCGCCCGGTTCGCCGCTGATAGCGTCTGCCGGCAAGGGAGCGCAGACACCGTCATGGAACGATTCGCAAACGCCACCGAAGCGGCCCTGAAACTGCGGCCGGACGAGCCGGTCTACTGTTTTCGTCCGGAAATCCTCAAGGGCGATGCGCGCCGCTTCATGGCGATGTTCCCGGGCAAGACCGCTTACGCGGTGAAGACCAATGGCGAGCCTCTGGTGCTCAAGACGCTGGTCGAGGCCGGTGTGGATTGCTTCGATGTGGCATCGCCGGCGGAGTTTGCCGCGGTGCGCGCTGTCAGCGATACGGCCGAACTCATCTACATGCATCCGGTCAAGGCTCAGTCGCACATCCGGCTTGCGCTCGAGGACTACGGTATTCGCACGACCGTGATCGACCACGAGGACGAACTGGCCAAAATCGTGCGCGTGGTCAAGGCGCTCGACCTTGATCCGGGCGCCATCACGGTCTTCGTGCGCATCGCCACCAAGGGGGAGGCGGCCTACGAATTGTCGAAGAAATTCGGCTGCGGGCCGGCGCAGGCCGTGGAGTTGCTGCAACGGCTGCACCGCACCGGCTTTCGCACCGGCCTGTGTTTCCATGTCGGCAGCCAGATCGAGGATCCAGACGTCTATGATGCCGCCCTGAAGTCGGCCGACTGGGTGCGCAACCGCGCAGCGGTGCCACTCGCCGCGCTCGACGTCGGCGGCGGCTTCCCCGCCGACTACGGCCACGAGCCGGAAAAGAAGCTCGACGACATGCCGTCGCTGCCGCAATTGATGAGCCGGGTACGCGGGGACCTGGCGGAATGGGGCTTCCTGCGCATGCCTCTGGTGGCCGAGCCCGGGCGGGTGATCGTGGCGCGCGCGTTTTCGCTGCTTGTGCGCGTCATGCTTCGCAAGGGGCGTCGGCTCTACATCAATGACGGCATCTGGGCGTCGCTGTCGGACAGCTGGACCGGGAAGATCGCTCTACCGGCCCGGTTCATCCCTGATCCGGCGATCCGGCAACGCAATGGCGACGAGAATGAAATCGTGCCGTTCCGCGTGTGCGGGGCGACTTGCGATTCCGTCGACATCCTGTCGCGCCCCTTCTATCTGCCGGAGACGATCGACACCGGCGACTGGATCGAGATCGGCCATATTGGCGCTTACTCGATGTCGCTGCGCACGCGGTTCAACGGGTTCTATCCGGACCGTTTCGTCGAGGTGACGACACCGTTCGACGAGGGCGGCATGCCGCATGGCTTTGTTTCGCTGGAGACAATGGCCGGCCGCATGTCCGGTCTTGCGTCGGTTTGAAGCATTGGCGTCGCGCACACCGCGGGCCTATGTTCCACTCATGGGACAGGGACGCGGAATGCCGAAGCTCGTTCGCTTCGTTCTGGTCAACTCCGCGATCGGTATCGCCATTGGCTGGGCGATTGCCGCCGGGCTCATCTGGTTCAATATCAGCGGTCTCGGAGACCTGGTCATGCACTCGTCGAGCCGCGTCGCCGCGATCGTCGTACTCGGCTCGTCCTTCGGCATCACCTTCGGCTTCGCCTACCTGACCACGTCGGTCCTGTTGCTGCCGACCGACAAGGACGAATTCGACCGCTACTGATCAGCCAGCGAACGCCAGCCAGACAAGCACGATCAGGCTTGTGAGCGCGGCGTTCAGGCCCATGGCGATGCCGGCGAAAGCGCCGGCGGTTTCGGAAACCTGGAATGCGCGCGCCGTGCCAATGCCATGCGAGGCGATGCCGACGGCGAATCCGCGCGCGGCATAGTCGCGGATGCGCAACAGGTTCATCATCGGCGTGACAAGGAGTGCGCCGATGATGCCGGTCGCAATCACCAGAACGGCGGTCAGCTCCGGCACGCCGCCGAGCGACTTGGACAATTCCATGGCCACCGGAGCGGTGACCGATTTTGGCGCGATCGAGGCGAGCATTGCCGGCGGCGCGCCGAAGGTCCAGGCCACCGCAACTGCGCTGGCCGCGGCCACGAGCGACCCCACGGTCAATGCCGCCGCCATCGCGCCGAGATTGGCGCGCACCAGCGCGCGGTTCTTCCACAGCGGCACCGCAAGCGCCACGGTCGCGGGGCCGAGCAGGAAATGCACGAACTGGGCGCCCTCGAAATAGGCGGAGTAGTCGGTTCCGGTTGCAAGCAGCACCGCGATGATGGCCGCGGCCGCCAGGGCGACCGGATTGGCCAGCGGATGGCGGGAAAGCCGGCGTGACAGCGCATCGGCGGCGACATAGGCGGCCAGGGTCAGCGTCAGCCACAACAGCGGCGAGGCTGACAGGTAGACCCAGAGTGCCTTGACATCAGGCGTCATTGCCGCGGCTCCAGCGCTTGACGAGGAGAAACGCGCCCACCGCGGCCAGAAGGGTCGCGGCGGTAGACAACACCAGCGCCAGCGCCAGGGCCACGCCGCTCTCGGCCAGTACCGCACCATGGCGGACAATGCCGACGGCGGCCGGGACGAACAGCAGCGACAGGTGACGAAGGATGCCCGCGGACACCGCATCGACCGAGGCGGACGGCCCGCGCCTGACGAACAGGAACGCCAGGAAGAATGCCATGCCGATGACGGGGCCGGGAAAGGCGACATCGGGCAGCGCCTGCGCGATCACGATCGCGACGCTTTCGCCGGCCAGCTGGAAGGCCAACAGGACAGCGACCGCGGCGGGGACGGAGAGTTCGCCCTGCTGGCTCACGCTCCGGTTCAGCCGGCGTTTGCCGCCAGCCAGGCGCGCCAGGATTTGCCGTCGCCGCGGAAGACGTTGATGTCGGCGTCGCCCTTCACGCCGGGAACGCGACCGGTTCCGGTGTACTGCCAGAACAGCCAGGGATGATTGTCATACTTGGCGTCGGGATGCTCGTTGGTGGCGCGCAGCCACCAACCGTAGCCCTTGAACGACGCCAGGCCGTTGTCATCGAAGAAATCAGGGGTGGTGTAGATGATGGGCTTCTTGCCGTAATGACGCTCGACCATCTGCAGGAAGACGCGCATCTCGCTGCGGACCTTGTCTGCCGGCGGGCGGATCTTGCAGGTCGGCGATTGCGGGTTCCACTCCATGTCGAGGACCGGCGGCAAGGCGGCGGCTTCGCGCGGGACATTGCGGATGAACCATTTGGCCTGTTCGGCCGCCGAACGGCAGAAATAGAAGAAATGATAGGCGCCGCGCGGCAATCCGGCGGCTTTCGCCTTGGACCAGTTCGTGGCGAAATTGTCGTCGACCCGGTCGCCTCCTTCGGTCGCCTTGAGGAAAGCGAAGGCCACGCCGTTGGCGCGGGCATGGGCGAAATCGATCGACCCTTGATACTTGGCCACGTCGATACCGTGGATGTCGTGGGCGTGCGGGCTTCGCGTACCGAAATCGAACGGGTCGGAATCGCCGAACCGCGGCTTGCGTCCGGTCTGGTAGCCCAGGCTGGCGGTCGCGGGCGCTGCCGCGTTGACCTGGGCATCCTGCTCGGCGGCCAGTGACACGATCCCGCTGTCGTTGTCGGGGCTGGCGGCCACAGCCGCCTTCGGTGCGGACACAGCGCCGACATTGCGCGCGTCGATGCCCGAAGTGGTGCAACCAGCGGCCGCGACAGCCACGAGCAGGGCGGAAAGGCGTCGCTTCAAGACCTGAATCCCCAAACAATCCCCGTCCGCCTTGCCATGCTGGCGGACTCTCTCTTCATGCTCGCCATTCTTGGTAAAGATTTCGGCAATTTTCCGGCCGACGGCAAGTGCGGCACCCGGAAATCGCAAAAAAAGCGCGCGGGCGCTTGCCGTCGGCATTGCGCGGCGTCACCAATGGGGAAAGGGAGAAACCCATGCGCGTTCTCGTCGGTCTGGTGAAGTGGCTTCTCATCATCGTGGTCGCGGCGGCGGCGGGGCTCGCAGCCTGGCTCCGTTTCGCGCCGCCCGATCTCATCCGGGTCGCCAACGGCTACAGCGCCAAGATCGTCTGTTCCAACGTGTTCCTGGCCGGCCGTGACGCCAGTGAGGTCATGGCGGTGGATGTGCAAGCCCCGGGTCACCCTATTCTCGGATATGTCACTGTCGAGGTCGACGACAGCGCCGGAACGGTTTCGGCGTCGCTGCTCGGCCTTTTCGGGGCGCAGATCGCGCGCCATGCCACCGGGGCCGGATGCGCATCGGTCCCCGACCGGGACCTTGCGGCGGCGCGTGCACCGGCCATGGCTGCTCCTGTCGTCGCGCCGCCGTCCGATGGACTTTGGCCGGCCGGCAACCGCGTCGATGCCAGCCAGGATCCCGCGATTTCGGCCATCCTCGACGATCCGGCGATGACTGGCCCGGGGATGCGTGCCGTGGTCGTCGTCAAGGACGGGCGCATCGTTGGCGAACGCCATGGCGACGGGTTCAGTGCCGAAACGCCACTGCTCGGCTGGTCGATGACCAAGACCGTCAATGCCGCACTGCTGGGAACCGTGGTGGGAGCCGGACGCCTGTCGGTCGGACAGCGCGACCTGCTTTCGCAATGGCAGGGCGACTCGCGCGGACAGATCTCGGTGGCGGACCTGCTAGCCATGTCGTCGGGCCTCGCCTTCAACGAGGACTATGGCGATGTCACCGATGTGACGCGGATGCTCTATCTCGAACCCGACATGGCGGGGTTCGCCGCCTCGCGGCCGGCCGAGGCCGGGCCGGGAGAGGCGTTCTCCTACTCGAGCGGCACGGCCAACATCCTGTCGCGGCTGTGGCAGAACGCTGTCGGCGATACTGCCGCATCATGGCCGGGCGAGCATTTGTTCGGACCGCTTGGCATGGCGTCGGCGACGCTGGAGATGGATGCGCGCGGCACGTTCACCGGTTCGTCCTACCTCTATGCGACGGCGCGCGACTGGGCACGGTTTGGCCAGCTTCTGCTTCAGGACGGGGTATGGAACGGGCAGGCGGTATTGCCGGCCGGTTGGGTGGCCATGATGCGCGAGCCCAACCCGGTGTCGAACACCGGCTACGGGCCGCAATACACCAAGGGTCAGATGTGGCTGCGCGGCCCGGAGGCCGGGACGCCCGAAGGTGTCGATCCCGATCAGGGTTTCGACATTCCCGACGACACGGTCTGGGCGCTCGGCCATGACGGCCAGTCGATGGCAATCATCCCGTCGCGGAACATGGTCGTGGTGCGGCTGGGGCTCACGCCGTCCAAGCTCGCCTACAAGCCGCAGGCCATGGTGTCTGCACTCATCAAGGCGATGTGAAGCGGCGCGTCACGTCTGGCCGGTCGAGGCCAGGACGTCCTTGAACCACGAGACCGACGGGTCGAACGCCTTTCCGCCCTTGATGCGCGGAAACTCGATGGCGCGCAACCTGTTGCCCTGTTCCTCGTCATGGCCGATGAGGCCGGGCACGCCGTCGAGCGCCGACTGGACGGCGAGGTCGGCCATGCCCTTGATGAGGCGCAGGTCGTCGACATTGGCGGCGGCGGAGCGGGCATAGTAGCCCGATTTCTGCACCAGCGTCTTTTCCGCGCCGATGGCCTTGGAGAATTGCTTGGCGAACCAGTCGCCGACATTGATCGTATCGAGCTTGACGTGGCCGAAGGCATCGCGGGCAAGCTCGACGCCGGCCGCCGCACGCTCGGCGACAATGGCGTCGACGCCGGCGCCTTCCGAAACAAAGATCGAAACGGAACCATTTCGGGCCATGCGTGCCTTGAGGCGCTCGGCTTCGGCGTCGATGTCGAAGGCGAGTTCCGGCACGTAGACGCCGTCCATGGCCTTGAGGTCGGCATTCATCAGGAATCCGGTCGGAAACTCATGATGAGCCGACAGGCGCAGATAGGCCGCGGCTGTGGCCGCCGTCAGCCAGCCGCAGTGGCGGCCCATCACTTCATGGATGATCAGCGTGTTGGGATTGGCCGTCTGTTCGTTGACGACATTGTCGAAGAAGCGCGCGCCATACTCGGCCGCCGTCCAGGCACCGAGCGACTGCCTGACCGGAACGATGTCGTTGTCGACGGTCTTGGGCAGGCCGACGACGGTCAGGTCATGGCCATTGGCCTTGAGATAGGCAGCAAGTTCGGCGGCCTGGGTGGAGGTGTCATCGCCGCCGATGGTGTGCAGGATGGTGATGCCATCAGCGACGAGCTGGCGGGCGGCAACCTCGAGCGGGTTCTGGCCTTCGCTGACCAGGCCGCGCTTCACGCAATCCTTCGCATTGGTGACCTTGACGCGGCTGTTGCCGATCGGTGACCCGCCATAGCGATGCAGGAGCGGCGCCTTCTCGCGCATGGCGCCGTCGACCGGCATGGAGACGCCCTTGAGCAGGCCCTGGTAGCCGTTGCGGTAGCACAGCAGCTCGATGTCCGGCGCCACTTCGGAGTAGCGTTCGATCAGGCCGCCGACCGCCGAGGACAGGCACGGGGCGAGGCCGCCGGAGGTGAGCATGGCGACTTTCGGGGTCTTGGCGGACATTGCGGGCTCCTGCGCGAATGGGTCGGTTTTTCCCTAGCGGGATTCACGACCGCGAGAAAGCGGCGTTCGGTCGCGCTCCAGCCTCAGGCGGTGCCGATTCCGCGCAGAAGCCATCCGACAGCGAAGGCCATGGCCGAGGCCGCGCCGCCGATGACCAGGGTCTCGATCGCCGAACGCCACCAGGGCGCCAGCGACCAACGGCTCTTGGCAGCACCGATGAGGACGAAGACGAGCCCTGTCAGTCCCGCCGACCAGGCAAAGGCATCGGAAGTTCCGGCCAGGTAGGGCAGAAGCGGCACGGCGCCACACAGGACGAAGGCTGCGAATGTCGCGAACGCGGCGAGCACCGGCGAGGAATAGTTCGGCGACAAGCCGTATTCGTCGGTCAGCATCAGATCGATCCAGGTCTCCTCGCGCGCCGTGATCGCCTTCACCGCATCTTCCAGGCTATCGCCGGAGAGCCCCTTGGCGGCGAGGATCTGGCGGACTTCCTCGCGCTCGCCATCCGGTTCGATCCGGATGTGCTTGCGCTCGATCTCGCGAACGCGCTCGACATCATCGGCGACGGTCTTGGCGCCGGAGTAGTTGCTGGCGGCCATGGAGAAACCGTCGGCCACCAGATTGGCGAGGCCGAGGACCAGGATCACTGTCGTGGACAATTGCGCGCCGACCACGCCGGAGACGACGGCGAATGTGGTCACGGCCCCGTCGATGCCGCCATAGACGAAGTCACGCAGATAGGAGGGTTTCTGCCCGGCGGAGAGGCGCTGGGCAATGGCGTCGGCGCGGTGCGAGTGCTCGAGCGGCATGGCGTGTCCGGACCCGTCAGGCAGCCGGCAGTGTCATCCGCGCGGTGCGAGAGGGCAATTGGTGAAATGGCCGCACGGTCGGGCAGTCGCCCCGGCGCCGAATTCCCGGTTGCCAATCTGCTCCTGTGCAGCAACAATTCCGCTGTCGCCATCGGTTCGGGGCAAAAGGCGGCGTGTCATCCCATGGGAGAACCACATGAAACGCACCTCTGTTGCCCTGCTGCTCTTTCTTGCCGCCCAGCCTGCCCAGGCTCAGACATGGTCCTTCGATCCGGCGGGGCACGTGGTCATTCCCGCCGCGGTGTCCGGAGAAAAGATCGCGGGTGCGGCGATGAGTTGCCGTGGCGACCAGTTCTCCGTTGTCCTGAACGGCGTGACCATCGGCGATGGCAAGGCCGATACCGCCGTGGCGATGCTCATCGACGGCAAGCTGTTTGCAACGACGGCAAAGGGCACCACCGGCGCGATCGCCGTTCCCGCCGATGCGGTTACAGGTCTCAAGACCGGCAAGCGGGTGACGTTCAGCTTCCCCTCCGGCGGGAAGACCGTCGAAACGACATTCGCGCTCAAGGGTTCGCAAAAGGCGATCGAGGCGCTTGCGGCCAATTGCGCGCCGGCCAATTTGCCCGAGGCGATCTCGGCCAATGGCGGCACGATCGAGGTCGCCGACAGTTACGCCGCCGGCCAACTTGTGTCGGTGCCGTTCTCGAAACCCGACAAGTCGAATTCCTTCTGGGTCGGGTTCGTCAATGTCGGCGGCGGACCCACCGACTACATGTCCAACGGCTATGCCTACACATCGGCCGGCAATCCGGCGAAGATCACCGCACCCTCGAAGCCGGGCACCTACGAAATCCGCATGGCGGACGATACCGACAAGGTGATGCTGGTGGCCAAGGCCGTGACCATCACGCCGTCAGTCGCCGGATCGGTTTCGGCGCCGGCCTCGGCGGTCGGGGGGACCCATGTCGATGTCGTCCACAACGGGCCGGACGGGACCAGCAACCAGATCGTGATCATGCCGCGCGGCGCGGCGGACTCGAGCGTCAACTCGCAGCACTCCAACAACACGTCGGTCAGTCCGGCGCGGCTGCGCGCGCCGCTGAGCGGCGGCGACTACGAGGTGCGCTACATCCTGGCCGTCGGGGAACCTGTTGTCCTGGCGCGCCAGCCGATCACCATCTCACAGGCGGCACCGGTATCGCTCTCGGCCACCGAAGCGACCGCGGGACAGGAATTCGCCGTCGCGCTCGGCGCTGACGCGCCGCGAATGTCCGGCGACTATGTCTACATCGCCCGCCCGGGCGCTGCCGGAAACAATTACGAGGGCGGCTACGCTTCGGTTCCGGGCTCGGGCGACGTGACGATCAAGGCTCCGTCCGAAGCCGGTGCGTGGGAAATCCGTTATGTCGCCCCGGACAATGGCGATTGGGCCCCGCTTGGCAGCGCGCCACTGACGGTCAAGTAGCGTCAGGGGAGCCACATCCGCCCGGCGTCGGCGGGATGATGATCACCGCATCGCCGGGCGCGACCGTGGTCTGATCGCTGGATCTCAGCGTTTCGACCCGCCCGTCGGCGCGTCGTATCTCGGTCCGGCCCGGTTCGCCGTCGCCGCCGCCGTAGATGCCGCGCGGCGGCCGATGGCGATGCGACGCCAGCATCGCCAGGTCCATCGACTCGCGGAAACGGATGACGCGGCGCGTGCCATCGCCGCCGTTCCAACGCCCGCGCCCGCCCGAGCCTTCGCGGATCGAGAATTCCTCCAGAACCACCGGGAAGCGCAGTTCGAGGATTTCGGGATCGGTCAGGCGCGAGTTGGTCATGTGCGTGTGCACGCCGGAGGCACCGGCGAAACCTTCGCCGGAGTTCATCCGCCCGGCCGGGGCGCCGGAGCAGATCGTCTCGTAGTATTGGTGCGTGGCGTTGCCGAAGGTCAGATTGTTCATGGTGCCTTGCGCATTGGCCATGGCCCCCATCGCCTCGAACAGCGCGTTGGTGACGTGCTGCGAGGTTTCGACATTCCCGGCGACGACCGCGGCCGGCCATTCCGGTTTCAGCATGCAGCCGTCGGGGACGACGATGTTGATCGGTCGCAGGCAGCCGGCGTTCATGGGGATGGAATCCTCCACCATCACCCGGAAGGCATAGAGGACCGCGGCGCGCGTAACCGGTTCCGGCGCGTTGAAATTGTTCGCCATCACCGGCGAGGTTCCGGTGAAATCGACGGTCGCCTCGCGCTTGGCGCGATCGACGGTGATGCGGACTCGGATCGTCTGGCCGGTGTCGGTCGGATAGGTGGCTTCCGATTCGTCCGGCAGCCGGTCGAGTACGCCGCGGACCGCCTCGGCTGCGTTGTCCTGCACGTGCCCCATATAGGCCTCGACCACGGGCAGGGTGAAATGCTCCACCATGCGCCGCAGTTCAGCCACGCCGCGCGCATTGGCGGCGATCTGCGCCGTCAGATCGGCGATATTCTGGCGGACATTGCGTACCGGCCATGGGTGTGCGGTCAGCAGGTGCACCAGTTCGGCTTCGCGGAAGCGGCCGCGCTCGACCAGGCGGAAATTGTCGATGAGCACGCCTTCTTCTTCCACCGAGGTGGCAAGCGGCGTCATCGATCCGGGGGCGATGCCGCCGATGTCGGCGTGGTGACCGCGCGAGGCAACATAGAACAGGATATCCCGGCCTGAATCATCGAACACCGGTGTGACCACCGTGATGTCGGGCAGGTGCGTGCCGCCATTGTAGGGCGCGTTGAGCGCGTATGCGTCGCCGGGCGCCATGGTGCCGGCGTTGAGGCGGATAATCGTTTCGACGGAGCGATCCATCGACCCGAGATGGACGGGCATGTGAGGGGCATTGGCCACAAGCGCGCCATTGCGATCGAACACGGCGCAGGAGAAGTCGAGGCGTTCCTTGATGTTGACCGAGTGCGCGGTGTTCTGAAGCGTCACGCCCATCTGTTCCGCGATCGACATGAACAGATTGTTGAACACCTCCAGAAGGATCGGGTCGGCCCGGGTGCCGACTGCTGCCACACGGCGCTTCGGCTCGATCCGGCGCAGGAGCACATGGCCGCGTGGCGTGACCTCGGCGCGCCAGCCGGGCTCGACCGCGATCGTCTGGTGATCCTCGACCACCAGGGCCGGACCATCGATGCGCGCGCCAGGCATCAGGTCCGGGCGCATGTGGATCCCGGCCTCGCGCCAGGCGCCTTCCATGTATACGGGCCGGCGCCGGTCCGTTCGCGCCCGGTGCTCCTGTCCAGGGTGTGCCGTCTCGTCGCGGCCGGCGACACGGGCGTTGCGGCCCTCGACCTCCACGGTTTCGACCATGAGGCCGCGACCCTCGTAGATGAAACCGAATTGCGCGCGGTGGGCGGTTTCGAAATCCGTGTGAGCCTGTTCGATCGACACGCCGGCGAAGTTGACCGGCAGAGTGGTGTCGGACCCTTCGTAGCGGATGTGAAGCCTTGGGTACCAGCAGACGTCGTCGGGCACGACGCCCTGGGCACCGAGTTCGGCCATGACATCGGCGACCAGCTCGTGGATGCACGCGTCCAGCACCGCGTCGGCGGCTGGTTCGAGCCTGGTCAGAACCGCCTTCTGGCGGTTGGCCTGCACCGATGACAGGCCGATCCCGTAGGCCGAGAGCAGGCCGGAGAACGGATGGATCAGCACGGCCTCCATGCCGAGCGCATCGGCGACGAGGCAGGCATGCTGGCCGCCGGCGCCGCCGAAGCAGTTGAGCAGATAGCCGGTGATGTCATGGCCGCGCTGCACCGAGATGGTCTTGATGGCGTTGGCCATGTTGTCGACGGCAATGGTGAGGAACCCTTCCGCGACCGCTTCCAGCGAGCGCCCGTCGCCGATGTTGGCGGCAAGGGCCGCAAATGCGGACTGGACTGCCGCGCGGTCGAGCGGCTGATCCTGCGCGGGGCCGAAAATGGCAGGGAACAGGTCCGGCTGCAGCTTGCCCAAAAGGACATTGGCGTCGGTGACGGTCAGCGGGCCGCCGCGCCGGTAGGCCGCCGGGCCGGGATTGGCGCCAGCCGATTGCGGCCCGACCCGGTAGCGCCCCTGCTCGAACTTGAGAACCGATCCGCCGCCGGCGGCGACGGTGTGAATGCGCATCATCGGCGCGCGGATGCGCACGCCGGCAACAATGGCATCGAAGGTCCGTTCGTAGTCGCCATCGAAATGGGCGACATCGGTCGAGGTCCCGCCCATGTCGAAGCCGATGGTGTGGCCAAATCCGGCCATCTGCGCGGTTTCGGCCATGCCGACAACGCCGCCGGCCGGTCCCGACAGGATCGCATCCTTGCCCTGGAACAGTTCGGCCGAGGTCAGCCCTCCGGACGACATCATGAACAGCAGGCGCGGGCCATCCCCGGCGCTGCCACGCGCCAGTTCGCCGCGCACGCGTTCCACATAGCGTCGCAGGATCGGGGAAAGGTAAGCGTCGGCGACGGCGGTGTCGCCGCGCGCCACGTATTTGACCAGCGGCGATACACTGTGACTGGCGGACACCTGGGCAAAGCCCGCCTTGCGGCAGAACTCCTCGACCGCGCGTTCGTGTTCAGGGAATGCCCATGCATGCATGAAGGCAATCGCGACGGCGTCGATGCCGTCGGCGCGGGCCGAGAGGATGGCGGCGCGGGCCGACGCCAGGTCCAGCGGCCGTTCGACCGTGCCATCGGCAAGAACACGCTCGTCGATCTCGATGACGCGCTCGTAGAGTTGTTCCGGCAGGACGATCTTCTTGGCAAAAATGTCCGGCCGTGCCTGCCAGGCCAGGCGAAGCGCATCGCGAAAACCGCGGGTGGCAAGGAAAAGAACCCGGTCGCCCTTGCGCTCCAGCAGCGCGTTGGTGGCCACCGTCGTGCCCATGCGCACCTCCGCCACCAGCCCCGGCGGGATGGGGGCGCCGGCAGCAAGGCCGAGCAGCCTGCGGATGCCGGCGACGGCGGCGTCGGCATAGGCGTCGGGATTTTCCGACAGAAGCTTGGCGGCATGCAGACGGCCGGCCGGATCGCGGCCGATCACGTCAGTGAAGGTGCCGCCGCGGTCGATCCAGAACTCCCACTGCCGGAGCTCATTCACGGCCAAGCTCTCCGAGCCGGTCTGCCTCGAGGATCATCATGCGCTCGCCATGGTGCAGGTGAAAACCGAGCTTCTCGTAGAAGGCGATGGCACCTATGTTTTGGTGATCGACATCGAGCTTGATGAACGCCGCGCCCTGGTCCGCCTCGCGGGCGATCGCCGCGGCAAGCAGGCCGCGCCCGAGCTTCAGGCCGCGTGCCGGCGGGGCGACGTAGAGATCGGCGACGAACAGGCCGACCGCGCCACGCCAGCCGGAATAGGTCCAGGAATAAAGGCACATGCCATCGGCGGGCTCGCCTTCGGGTGCGGCAATCAGGATGGAGAAGCGCCGGTCGCCTTGCGGTCCGTAGCGGGCCAGCGAGACGACATCGGCGCGCGGGGTGAGCGGGGCGGCGACATCGATGGAGAGCGCCCGCAGCATGGCGACGACCGCCGGGAGATCCTCCTGTACGGCGGGTCGGATCACATGGCGGCCGCGCCAGGGAAAGCGGAAGCTGTCGGTCATCGATCCGACCGGAACCCGCCCAGGAAGGCGACAAGATTGTCGCCGAGCGCGGCATTGAGATAACCCCCTTCCTGGACAAGCACCGTCGGCAGCGCCATCTGCCCGATCGCAGCGCCGATGCGGGCGAACCCGGCGGTGGTGACGGAAAGGCCCCGAAACGGGTCGCTCTCGTGTGCATCGAGGCCGAGCGCAACGACAAGGGCATCGGGCGCGAAGGCCTTGATGCGCTCGCGAGCATGGTCCAGCGCCGCCATGAACCCGTCATCGCCAGTGCCGCGCGGCAGCGGCAGGTTCAGATTGTAGCCGAGGCCAGGCCCGACGCCGCGTTCGACAGCGTGGCCCCAGAAGAACGGGTAGAAGCGCACCGGATCGGCATGCAGCGAGACCGTCAGCACATCGCTGCGTGCGTAGAAGATCGCCTGCGTGCCGTTGCCGTGGTGAAGGTCGACATCGAGGATGGCGACCCGGCTGCCGAGGCGGGCTGCGGCAATCGCCGCGTTGTTGAGGTAGCAGAAGCCGGCGGCCTGGTCGGCGGTGGCGTGGTGGCCGGGCGGGCGGCACAGCGCGTAAGCCGCGCGGTCGCCCCCGCGCACCAGATCGGCGGCGTGGGCGGCGGCGTGGGCGCTGCGGATCGCCGAACCCCAGGTTTCCGCGTTGATCGGGGCGGAGGTGTCGATCATGTGCCAGCCGGCATGGCCGACGGCGGAAGCCGGATATGAGCCGTCGCGCCGGTCCGGATGGATGTTGGGCACGACCTCCTCGGAGGCGCCTTCGATCCGGAGCCAGCGTTCGTGGATGGTGCGCAGGAAGACGAGATACTCAGGCGTATGGACCGCTGCGGCCGGTGCCAGGCCAAGATCCGGCGGCCGGACTTCCGCAAGCCCGGCCCGGCGGGCGGCATCCAGCAGGATGCCGGCGCGTTCCGGCCGTTCCGGGTTCTCCGCCGGTGCGCCGGAAGACAGGAACGATCGGGGTGCGTGTCGCGTCTGGGCGGGATCGAAGATCACCTTCATGGCACGCTCCCTCAATAGGCGACGCGGTCGCGACCCTTGAGGCCGAGACGCACGCGCGCTTCCTCAGGGGTGGCGACGGTGTGGCCGAGCTCCTCCACGATGCGCCGGATCTTGGCGACCTGGTCGGCGTTGGAATGCGCCAGCTCGCGTCGGGAAATGCGCAGATTGTCCTCCAGGCCGACGCGGACATTGCCGCCGAGGATCACTCCCATTGTCCCGAGGTCGAATTGTTTCATCCCGGCGGCAAGCACGGAGAAATGGTAGTTCCCCGCACCGATCAGCCGGTCCGCTGTCGCCTTCATCAGCATCAGGCTTTCCGCAGAGGCGTCGATCCCGCCGAGCACGCCCATGACGAACTGCAGGAAGACCGGAGGTTTCAGGCGTCCGCGATCGAGATAGTGGGCAAGCGTCTGCAGATGGCCGGCATCGTAGCATTCGAGCTCGAAGCGGATGCCGTGGCCATCACCGAGCTCGGCCAGGATCGTCTCGATGTCGGAAAACGTGTTCTTGAAAACGATGCCACGCGTTGCTTCGAGAAACCCGGGCTCCCAGTCATGTTTCCACTGCCTGGGACGCTCGGCCATCGGAAAGAGGCCGAAGTTCATCGAGCCCATGTTGAGCGAACACATTTCGGGGCTCGCCCGGCGTGCCGCCGCCAGCCGCTCGTCGAGCGTCATGCGTGACGAGCCGCCGGTGGACAGGTTGAGCACGGCGTCGCAGCGGTCCTTGATGACGGGAAGGAACCGCATGAAGTGCGCCGGATCGGCCGAGGGCATGCCGGTCTCAGGGTCACGGGCATGGAGATGGATGATGGCCGCGCCGGCCTTGGCGGCGGCGACAGCTTCGTCGGCGATCTCGTCCGGCGTGACAGGAAGGTGAGGACTCATCGATGGCGTGTGGATCGAGCCGGTCACCGCGCAGGTGATGATGACTGGTTCGCTCACGATGCGGCCCCGTGCGGAAGTCGCGCCTCGAGGGCGAAGGCAACGAGGCTGCGGTCGAGCTTGTCCATCAGTTCGTCGATCTCGCCGTCCGAAACGATCAGCGGCGGACAGACCATGAAGTGATCGCCCTCCCGGCCGCCGCGGGTGCGGCGCGAATAGATGATGAGGCCATTGTCATAGGCAATGTCGACGAGGCGGTTGTGGGCATCGAGGCCGACCGGCAGCGTCGCCATCGTGGTGCGGTCGGAGACGAGTTCGAAGGCAAGCAGCAGGCCCTTGCCGCGCACGTCGCCGATGAAGGGGAAACGCTGCATCAGGGCGCCGAGCCGGGCCTTCAGCTTGTCGCCCTGGCTTTCGGCGGCGGCAAGCAGGCCGAGCCGGTCGATCTCGCCGAGGACGGCAAGGCCGGCTGCACAGGCAAGCGGGTTGCCGGCATAAGTGTGGCCGTGAATGAAGCCACCAGCGTCGATGACGGTGTCGGCGATGTCGCGACGGGCAACCATTGCGCCCAGCGGGGCATATCCGGCGCCGAACCCCTTCGACAGGGCGACGATGTCGGGAACGACGCTCCAGTGGTCGAGCGCCAGATAGCGCCCGGTGCGTCCCGCGCCGCTCATCACCTCGTCAGCGATCAGCAGCACGCCGAACTCGTCGCAGATGGCGCGAATGGAGGAATGGTAGGTGGACGGCGGCACGAGCGCGCCCGTCGAAGCGCCGCCGACCGGCTCGAAGATGAAGGCAAGGACTGTTTCGGGGCCCTGCCTCAGGATCTCCTGGCGCACCATGTCGGCATAGCGCAGGCCGCGTTCGTCATCGGACAGGCCGTCCCGGTCGAGATAGGCCGTTGGCGCCGGGATTTTGGGCATTTCCCGCAGCATCGGCGAGAATGGCGCGCTCATCAGCGACATACCGGTGACGGCGAGCGCGCCAAAGGTGGACCCGTGGTAGGACGGGAAGCGCGAGATGACCTTCCAACGCTGCGCCTGTCCGCGCGCGACCGCGTGCTGGCGGGCAAGCTTCAGGCAGCTTTCGACAGCCTCGGACCCGCCTGAAACGAAGAAGACCCGGTCCAGCCCGGGCGGCATCAGTTCGGCTATGCGCGTTGCCAGATGCTCGGCCGGCTCGTTCTCGAAATGCAGGCGGTATCCGAAGGTCGCCTTGTCCATTTGCGAACGCATGGCGGCGAGAACGGCGGGATTCGAATGGCCGATGTTGGAGACCATGGCGCCCGAAGACCCGTCGAGCCAGCGGTTGCCGGCGCGGTCGTAGAGATACACCCCTTCGCCGCGATCCAGCATCGGGCGACGAAGACGGGTCTGGTAGAAAAGGTTCGAGGGCGTGTCTGTCATGGCGCGAAATAGACCAGCTTGGCGGCTTGCCGGCAACGGGGAATTCGCCGCGCTACGGCGTTTCGACGCAGGGTCGGCGAACGGCGGCAAAATGCATGTACAGCGGTGTCGATGCTCCAATTCGGCCACAATTGCGTCCCACCCGCACGCCCGCAGCACATTCCGCTGCATGGAGGCATTCAATGAAGAAATATCTCATCCTCGTCGCTTCGGTTTCCGCGCTCGCGCTGGCCGGCTGCTCCGAGAAGAAGGAAGAAAAGGCACCCGAGCAGCCGAAGGCCGAACAGCCCGCGCAGCCGGCACAGCCTGCCGAGCCGGCCAAGCC
>WPCJ01250133.1_pt1 | contig 18667 bp, 15 predicted proteins | sample 5399831 | NCBI WGS metagenome assembly WPCJ01 (sample SAMN12869470, study PRJNA574797) | sludge metagenome | isolation source: wastewater treatment of pH10 | place: China:Beijing | collected 2019-05-20 | reverse complement strand
TATCGCGGCCTGGGCGGCTGGCGCGCGCATGCGGGGCATCCTGATCGCGCCAGTGACCGGTGTGACCGAGTGTACGGAGAGCTGCCAGAAGCGGCTCCCGCAGGCCCAGCCGCCGGCCGAGCCAGTCGCTCACCCAAGCGGGAATCTCGCCCGGCGGGAAGGCGACCACCGCTTCGGCGTTGAGCCACAGCAAAGCCAGCACATGCTTGCAGGGGAATTTGCGTGAGGGGCAGGTGCACTTGTTCCCCAGGTCGCGCAGATCGGCCATCACGCGGTACGGATTGGCGCCCGATCCGGCGCACTCGCCCCAGATCAGTGCCCCGTCCGCACTGCCGCCGACGCCGGACCATTTACCCGGCTTGGCGAGCCCGGCGGCGGCTTTCAACGATGCCTGATCGGTGGCTAAAGCTTCGACCCGACCGAGATCAATCGCCACCCAAGCCCCCCGACGCGCTCATTGTAGCCAGCATATGCTGGGATTGCGAAAGCTCAATGTCATAAACGGTGGCGAGTATCTAAGATGGCCGTTTACCGCCTATCTGGTCCTTGAAGATCGCTACGGAGAACTGCCGTCACGCATTGTCGGCATCGAGACACTCATCATACTGGGCATGACGACACTAGTAGATGCTGGAACAGCCCCGTCTATGGCAGCAAAAATTCAATCTTGCAGACAGCCGCTTCAAGGTTCGATATGCATCCCCGCCAGCGCGATCGATCAAGAAGCCCCACGATCCGCGGCGCGGTAGACACCATAGCCGACCTTCACCAACAGCCCTTCCTCGCACATCATCGCCAGATAGTGTCTTGGAATACCTATGGCGGTGAAGTCGCGGGTCCTGGCCATTGCCCGTTCGCTGGCAAGGGCATAGGCCCTCTCCCGCAGCGAAAGCACTGGACCTGCCAAACGCCGGCGCTCCTCACGGTCGCGGTCACGTTTCCGTCTCTTGAGCATCTGCGGTGCACGTTCCAGGGTGATCGGCAGCACAAAGTTCGCGGTATCATTCGTCCCGGCGAGCCATCCTCCGGCACAGCGCGAGATAGCCGAAATCCTGGCTAGGATTTCGCCATTATTTCTACGATTTGCGCCGATTTGAAGCGCTGTTTCGCTCTCGATTGGAGTAAAGAATCGGGCCTGAGCGTAGCTTAGCGTACCTGATTTCCACATCCTTCTCCGCCATCACTGGGTTCGATACCCACTCTCCTTCCCTGGCCCGCAATCCATACTGCGCCGGCACAATTTCTGAGCTGCCTTTGGGAGTAATTTAGGCCGTGAACCCATAAAGCGAGGCAGCGATTAGGTGCGCTGTTCCGCTGCAACGTCATTGTCGCTAGCGGCGGCGGTGGGTTAGATGGGCGCTATGACGGTCGTTTATGATCTTTGGTTCGAGCGCGAGTATCCGGATCGTGAGGATACAGAGCTGCATATCGGCATCTATGCGACCGAAGCAGACGCGGCCGAGGCGATCAGCGGTTTGCGGGATCAGCCAGGATTTCGAGATTTTCCAGGGGGGTTCAACACCTACCCCGTTACGCTCGGAGTGACCGGGTGGCAGGAAGGTTTCGTGACAGAGTTTGTGCCGGCAAAAGAACGCGATGCGACCGATCGGCCAGCGTAAGCACTGAAGGGCGGCTTTCCTTACCTGACATGTTCTGATTCAGGCCGGGCATGAGCCGATATGACCTGACCGACTTCGAGTGGCGCGTGATCGAGCCGCTCCTGCCGAACAGACCGAGAGGCGTGCCGCGCGTCGATGACCGCCGCACGCTGAACGGCATTTTCTGGGTGCTGCGCTCCGGTGCGCCCTGGCGCGACCTGCCGGAGCGCTACGGCCCGCGCGCCACCTGCTACAACCGCTTCAATCGATGGCGGCAGGTGGGCGTGTGGGATCGGCTGATGGACGCCATCAGCGCAGCGCACGACGGCCAAATCCAGATGATCGACAGTACCTCCGTTCGCGCCCATCAGCGGGCCGCGACGGCAAAAAGGCGCGCGCAGATCACTGTCTCGGTCGATCACGCGGCGGGCTCACGACCAAGATCCACGTCGTCGTCGACGCGCAAGGCCTCCCGATCCGACTCGGTCTGACCGCTGGGCAAACCCACGACGGCCAGATCGTCGACACCCTGCTCGACCATCTTGGTCCGCGCCCTATCGTGCTGGCCGACAAGGCCTACGATGCCGACCGTATCCGCGAGCTGATCCAGGATCAAGGCGCCACGCCCAACATCCCGCCGAAAAGCAATCGGCGCTGGAAACCCTGCTTCAGCAAGCGCCTCTACCGCGAGCGCAATCTGATCGAGCGCTTCTTCTCCAAGCTGAAGCACTTCCGCCGCGTCGTCACCCGCTACGACAAACTCGCTGCCAACTTCCTCGCCATGATCCAGCTCGCCTCAATGCGGCTGTGGTTACGGGCTTATGAGTCTACGACCTAGGTTGAGAACCCAAACAAGTATCTGATTTTCCGCCGTCATCCCGGCCTTGCGCCGGGATCCCGCTTCTTCTTCCGTCAGCAAGGCAGCGGGACCCCGGCTCAAGGCCGGGGTGACGAAGGAAGAATATGAGTCCTCAACCTAGGCCGGGAAAGCCCTCCGGGGCGTCGATCGTAGTTTCGGCGGCAATAGCGTACAAAGATCTATGGACGGCGGCTATGCGCCCCAGGTCCGGCCATTGAATACTGTCACCATCGCCCCAGCAAGCCGCCACGGCCACCTTGCGGGAATGGATCGTAGTCGACCTGTCGGAGTATCGCTGGAACATTGGCTAGTACCGGATCGAAACGGTGCCGCGCGCCATGTCAGGCGCCAGAATGACGGCGGCGGTTTGTCCCGCATCGACAGAGGTTGGCAGTTTCCGTCCGCTGGTGCTTGCCTGCGGAGCCGCGCCGCCCCAGCCATGGATATGGATGGACAGCCCGTTCCACCAGGGTTTGAAGCTGCCGTGCCGCCGCTCGAACTGAATGAGCAGGCCTTGCGGCGTTTCCTCGCAGCGCACAAGCTGGCGCAGATAGGCACCGCGTTTGTAGGCCAGGCTCACACCATCGTCGGCATAGATGTCGCCCCGGCAATCGGGCCCGGGATAGACATGCAGCTCCAGCGGCCCTTCGGGCTTGAAGGCGGTGCTCTGCACCAAGGGCTCCTTCGGTACGATCGCGCCGGGCCGAACATAGACAGGAATATCGTCCATGGTTGGCGTCACGGTCAGCCGCTTGTCGCCAAGGCGCTTGCCGGTCCAGTAATCGTACCAACCCGTGCCCGGCAGATCGACGGCATAGACGCCCGGCGACTCCATGGCGGGGGATGGCGCGACGAGCAGGTCGGCGCCTAGCATGAACTGGTCTTCGCTCCCGCCCAGCCGGTCGCCGTTCGCCAGCACATCGGGAAAGTTGAGAAACACCGGACGGAGCGCCGGTACACCCGTGCGACTATTCTCTTCCGCCGCCGCGTAGAGATAGGGCATCAGCCGGTAGCGCTCGGAGATATAGCGGCGACGGATATCCTCATGCGCTGGGCCGCCCACCCAAGGCTCCTGGTCGGGGCGGCCGGTTTCCGAATGCGCACGGAACAGGGGCATGAACGCGCCTATCTGAATCCAGCGCGTCAGCAGTTCGGGCGAGGGCTGTTGCCCCGCATAGCCTCCCACGTCGTTTCCGGCATAGGCGAAGCCGCTAAGGCCCAGGTTGACCAGTTGTTGCACCCCCAGCTTCAGATGCTGCCAGGTCGATGCGTTGTCGCCGGTCCAGGTCGCGGCATAGCGCTGTCCACCGGCGTAGGTTGCGCGGGTGAGCACGAAGGGCCGCTCGTCCGACCGCAATCGCGACAGCCCTTCGAAGGTCGCACGCGAATTGAGCAGGCCATAGACGTTGTGCATCTCCATATGGGCCGCGCCGCGCGGCGCGAAATCGTCGCTCTCGATCCGGTGCACCACGTCGAGCGGCATCGTCTTGCTGCGGACGTTGAAGATCGACGGCTCGTTCATGTCGTTCCAGAAGCCGGCCACGCCGTCGTGCAGGAAGCCGGAATAGAGATCGCCCCACCAGCGGCGCACCTTTTCCCGGCTGAAGTCGGGGAACACCGCCGCACCGGGCCAGACGTCGCCAGAGTAGAGCTTCCCATCCGGCATCTTCAGGAACACGTCCTGCGCCATGCCGCTGTCAAAGGCGGCGTAACCCTGCCCGGGGGCATTGGCGATGTGCGGATCGGTGATCAGTACCAGCCGGATCCCCTGCCGCCGCAGGTCGCCCGCCAGCTTCGGGAGGTCGGGGAAGACCTTCGGATTCACGGTGAACGGGCGGGAACGGTCCTGGTAGTCGATGTCCATGTAGATGACATCGGCGGGGATGCTTCCCTTGCGTAGCCGATCCGCGATCGCGCGGACTTCGGCATCCGTCTTGTAGCTCCACTTGGATTGCTGGAAGCCCAGCGCCCATTGCGGGGGCAGCGGTGGTGCGCCAGTCAGTTGTGCATATTGCCGCAATACGTCCTTCGGCGCGGGCCCCGCCATCACATAGTAATCGACCGGCCCGCCCGTGCCGCTGATCGTGAGCACATCGGGCTCGGTCTTTCCGAAATCGAACGTCGTGCGCCAGGTATTGTCGAGGAACACGCCATATGCCTTGCCCTGGTCGCTCACCGTCATGAAGAACGGGATCGACTTGTAGAGCGGATCGGTCCCCTGGCCGAACTTGTAAGTGTCCGAATTCCACATCGTGAACGTGCCGCCCTTGCGGTCGAACGTGCCCGTCTTGTCGCCCAGGCCGAACACGTGGTCATAGCCGCCCAGCGCCTTGCGCATGCGGAAGCCGCCTTCCGGGGAGAGCGAGGCAAGGGGGGAAAGGTCGGCGATCAGGCTGGTGCCCGCGCCATCGCGCACGTCGGTCTCCAGCGTTTGTGGATCGATGCGCACGATCAGGTCCGCCGTGCGCAGTTCCACTGCGTCTTGGGTCCTCGTTACGTGCAGCGGAAGCACCGCGTTTCGCACGCTCGCCGGGACGGCCCAGGATGCATCCTCGGGCAAGCTGCCGGTCCCCATGCGGATGCGCACCACGCCGCTCGCCGGGGCGGAGACTTCCAGGGTGGCGGAACCGCTCGACAGCACGAAGCGTCCGGCCGTTTCGGCCCGTGCGGTCGTTCCGGCGAAGAACAGCAAGAGAGCGGCAACCATGTGAAGGAGCAGGGTTCTAGACATCATATTCCCGATACAGCGTGATGGGGGCGATTGCGGACCAGCCGCAGAAATCCGGCCGCGCGGGGGTGCCGGGGCTGAGGGTATCCGGGGCATAGTTTTCCCAGAAAGTGCCGGTCTGGCGGAATACCTCTGCCACGCCGCGATAATATGCGCGCGCCAGCCGCCCCGCCAGTCCGTGCGCACCGCATCGCGAAAGGCCGCGAATGACCATGTAGTTTGTGGGCGCCCAAACCCCGCCGAGCCAGTAATCCCCCCTGGGATCGAAGCCCGGCTCATCCGCCGGATAGGCTGCAACCGGGATCGTGCGCCAGAATTGCGCCGGATCGATCAGGTGCGAAAGGAAGCGCGCCCTGCGCCCCGCCGGAACCACATCCGCCAGCAGCGTCCAATACATGCCGATATGGCGGCGCCTGATCCGCTCGCCATGGCCGAGATCGTAATAGAACCCGGTCTCGTTGTCCCAGCACAGGCGGTTAATCGCGTGCGCCGTTTCGCGGTGGAAGGCCCGATACGCGGGGATATCGCCGTCCGCACCGGTCAGCTTCGCTATCGCCGCGAGGTTCAGCGCACACAGCGCCATCTGCGCTGAAAGGTCCACGCTGCGCCCCTGCCGGTTCCATCTGGAACTCAGGCTATCCGACCAGAATTGCCAGCGCGGGTTGCCCGGCAGGGGCACGCCCTTGCCATCGTCCTGCCAGCCGGCGGGATAGCGCGGGATATTGTCCATGCCCGATCCCAGCGCATCGCCAAAGAACAGTCCGTCCTCGCACCTGTATCGCCCGGCGATGAATTCGAAGAACGCCTGCAGGTGCGGATAGACGTGCTTCAGGCGCGCCTTGTCTTCCGACCGGGAATGGAGTTCGAGTTCGGCGAAAGCGAGCAGCGGCGGGTTGATGCTGACTGGATGGTCTTTCGGCCAGTATGGCATGCCGGTCTTGTCATACTCGCGGCAGATATATCCGTCGTCTTCCTGCAACGCGTAGAAGTTGTCGAGCGCGGCCGCGGCCGGCAGTTCATCCTGATGGTATTTGGCGTAGCTGCACATGAGGCAGCTGTCCCACAGGAATATGTTCTCGCTGAACGTGGCGTCGAGGAATGGCCGTTTGAAGACCGGATCGCCTCCCCCACCCCGGATATGCCGCTTCGCAATGGCGAGCGCAGCCTCGTACATTGTCCGCTTTTGCGAGGCGGAGGCCGTTTGCGCCGTCCCGTATGCGGCCGCAATCGCCATGTCGTGGCTTATCGCACCGGCGATGCCGCCCCCCAGAAACGCTCGACGCTTCAAGTTCCGCACGTCAACCTGCACTTTCACGCAGAACCAATTGGTGCGGTAGCACCGACCGGTCTTCCCGCGACGCTTTCCCTTCGATCAGATCCATCAGCAGGTTGCGCGCAACGCCCCCCATTTCCCTGGCCGGTAGCGCCACGGTCGTGAGAGGGGGAGCGCTATGAGCGGCATAGCGGACATCATCGAAACCGGTCACTGCCATCTCGCCTGGCACAGCAACATCGGCTTTGTAGAGTGTCCGCAGTGCGCCGATCGCCATTTTATCATTCGTGCTCAGGATAGCCGTCGCTCGGAGTGACAGGGCGAGAATCTTGCAGGCTGCTGCGGCTCCCGACATCATCGAAAAAGCCGTCCCTAACCACGAGCCGCGCCTCGAAAGGGATGCCGCCTGCATCAAGCCCTTGCCGGTACCGTTCATGCGATGGACGCCTTGCAGGTTTCGTCGATGAACTCCTGGTGGGAGGGCATGGCGTCGACGCAGCTGGCGATCACCCTGCCCACGCGCTCGACCTGCTCGGCAAGTTCAGCATCCGGCATCTCGTCCACCATAGGATGATAGCCACGCGGCATGATGCGCTGGCCCAACATCACCTGCACCCAACTCGGCAGGGCAAAAAGTATTTCGCTATTATGGAGATAGCGGCCATCCATGCGGAACAGATGCATGGCCTCGCCCAGCACGTCGGGAATCTGCATGGTGCGGCAGTAGTTCCAGAACGGACTGTCGTCCCGCTCGGTCGCGTTGTAGTGCATGATGAGGAAGTTGCGCGTGCCTTCATATTCGCGCACGGTTTCGCGGTTGTAGCATTCGATTAGCGTGGGATCGAAGTTGCGATCGGGGAACAGGCCTAGCAGGCGGTTGATGCCCGACTGGACAAGATAGATGCTGGTGGATTCCAGCGGTTCCAAAAAGCCGCTGGCCAAGCCCAGAGACACCACATTCTTGTTCCAAGGTTTCCTACGGACACCAGTAGTGAAACGCAGCAGACGCGGATCGGCGAGCGGCTTTCCATCAAGATTGGCGAGCAGGGTTTCGGCGGCTTCGTCGTCGCCGAGATACTGGCTGGAATAGACATAACCGTTGCCACAGCGATGCTGGAGCGGAATGCGCCATTGCCAGCCCGCCTTGAGCGCAGTCGCGCGGGTGTAGGGCGTGAGCGGACCCACATTCTCGCAGGGCACTGCCATTGCCCGGTCGCAGGGTAGCCAGTGGGTCCAGTCGACATAGCCGGTGTTCAGCGCCTGCTCGATCAGCAGGCCGCGGAAGCCGGAGCAGTCGATGAACAATTCGCCCTCGATCCGCTCGCCGCTTTCTAGCACCAGGGCCTCGACGAAGCCGCTTTCGGCATTCAGCGCGACATCGACGATCTTGCCCTCGGTGCGCGCGCCCCCACGCTGCTCCGACAGATTGCGCAGGAAGCGCGCATAGAGGCCTGCATCAAAATGGTAGGCGTATGCGATATCGGCCAGCGGCGAACCTACGGGCGCATCGGCCGGGCTGACCATGAACCTGTTCAGGGGCGCTGCCGTGGCCGGCAACGAATAGGCGTCAATGCCCGCCGCACGCCCGGCAAGGAACAGTTTCAGCCAGAACTGGTGGAACGGCAAGGGCCCAATGGCTTTTCCGATCGCGCCGAAGCCATGGACGTAACTGTCGCCGATGCGAGCCCAATCGTTGAACTGGATGCCCAGTTTAAAACTGCCTTGGGTCTGGGTGAGGAAATCGCGTTCCTTGATCCCCAACACGCCGGTGTTGAAGATTCTCATGTATGGCACGCTAGCCTCGCCCACGCCCACGATGCCGATTTCCTCGGATTCGATCAGGCGGATGTTGGCGCCGCGCCCGAAATATGTCGCCAGCGCCGCCGCTGCCATCCAGCCGGCGCTGCCGCCGCCGACGACGACAACGTTCCTGATCCGGTTATCCGTGCCGATCACCGCGATGCTCCCCTTTGCGGCACAGGCTCTCCGCAAGATACGAAGGAAAATTCCATAGGCCGGTGTCCCATCGCCCACTCACAAAGGCCCTCGTGCCGTGGGGAGGCACGAGGGACAGGGGAGGAAGGCTAGAACTTATATGTCAGGCCAAGATACGCGCGGCGGCCCGAGTAAACATTCGACACGAAGCGATCCTTGGTATCATTGCCAAGATGCGCTCGCTCCTCGGATTTGGTGAGATTAATCACCGACGCGCTCAAGATGAAGTTCTTGAAGATGTTGTACGACGCATTCAGGTCGATCTGCGCATACGGCTCGGAATACACGTTCAAGCTCGATTGAAGTCCGCCGACAATCGTGCCGCGCCGGTTGTACGACGCGCGCAGCAGTAGCTTGTCGGTCTCATAGAATACCGAAGCGTTGATCTGCGTCTTCGCGCTGCCTACCAGCGGTGACTTGCCGACTACCTTGCCGTCCAGCGTAACGTCCGAGGTGGACGTGTCGTTGTAAGTGAAGTTGGCCTGGAACCCGAGGCCGAAATCGAGGGTGTGCTGCGCATAGAATTCGACACCTTGCGACACTGCGCTGGTTCCGTTGGCCGATGTGCTGAAGGCTCGCACGACAGTCTCTTGACCATCGAGCACGCGCGGCTGGTCGATGACCAGCGGCACGACGAAGTTCTTCACGTCCTTTCGGAAAAGTCCCAGGCCGACGACCGAGCCCGGATGGAAGTACCATTCGAGACCGAGATCGTACTGCCAGGCCGAATAGGGCGCCAAATCCTTGTTGCCGCCGCTGCCGGACCACCCCTCGCGGATGCTGGTGGATCTGCTGAGATCGTGAACGAGCGCCGGGCTGACATAGTTGAGGCTCTGTCGCGCGCCCAAGTCGGTGTAATTCGGCCGCGCGATCACCTTCGCCACCGCGCCGCGCAGGATCAGATCGGGGTTGATCTCATATGCGACGTTGAGGCTGGGCAGGAAATCGGTGAAGCTCTTTTCCTGACTGGTGAGCACGTGCGTTATCGGCCATGCCAGCGAGGTGGGAATCGAAATTTCGGTATCCCCCGGCTCGCAGGGAAACGCGGTTCCCTGATAGGAGGCCTGCCCACTCGCAGGGCAAACCAGAGGGGTCCCCAAGGGGCCGGCCGGGCCATCGACATATGCATCGTTACGATGCTGGATAATATCGGTCGATGTCGTGGACTGATTGGTATGAACTACCCTCAGGCCGATATTACCGCGAATCCGATCCGTCTTGAAATTGGCCTGGAGATAACCCGCCCAGATTCTTTCTTTGACGTCGTAGACGTCCAAAGGATCTACGACACGAACCGAGTCACCATATCGGGTGTTCAGATAGTTGAGATATACCGGAAGATCGATCGCCGGGAACGCATTGGTCTTGAACCCCCCGGGAATATTATCGAGCCCGGATGATTTCAGGTATCCGTCCGGCCCCTTCTTCCGTTCCGCCTCGCGTTCGCAATCTTGATATTTTGTTTCGGTCCCGGGGCAATACCAGTAATTATGCCCTCTGCTACCGCGGACCGAGCCATCACGATATTTGGCGCCGAACTGGATCGAATCCAGCCAGCCGTTCTCGACACGCTGGGTGAAGTCCGCCTGGAAATAGACTTGCTCGGTTTTCGACAGTTCGAAAGTTGAATCGGTCGACCCGATGTCGATTTCATGGACGCCGGCATTGATCCTGCCCTGAATGTTCGGCGAGAGTTCCAGGCGCGGCGTGTCGCCGGTGAAATCGTAAATGGCCAAGTGGTTGCCGTTGTGGTCATTGCTGCCAACGGCCGAGCCGAAGGTCGGGTAAACCGACGTGCGGAAGCGAATCGAAGGCCCGCCGTTCGCCCAGGTTCGACCGGCGACAACGCGCGCATCGAACTTGTCGCTGGTATACTCCAGGGTCAGATCGCCCGTCTGGGACAAGGCCTTTTCGCGGCTGTAAGTGCCGGAAATCTGCGGCGCCAGCAACGCGCAGCGCCAGACGTCGGTCGGGCAAGTGGCTTCCTGCATGAAGTCCACTCGCCGGAAGATCGTGCCGCTGGAATCGAGCACCGCGCCTTTGAAACCGCTGCCGTAACCGTGCGCGGGGTCACCATCATAGCTGCCGCCGAGGGCGTCGTAATTCCCTTCGAGAAGCTTGTTCTGACTGACCGTTTGGTCGCCCTTCAGCTTGAAACGAAAGTAGTTGGCGGTCAGCGTCAGATTGTCGGTCGGTCTATACTCGGCGGTTGCCTGGATGCCGAGGCGCTCGCGATTCTCATCCCGAATCCCGAAATCGACCGCCGTCGGCGCCCAGTATCCGCTATAATGCCGGCCGGAGCGCGTAGTCTTGCCCGGATTGGTGGCGGCAGTGAAGTTGGGAATGGGATTGCCGTTCACATCGACGGGGGGCTTAACGTTCGCGTTATCGGTCCACCAGCGCCAGTCTTCGGTGGTCGCTTCCATCGTGCGAGCGTTGCGCTTCTGCCAGGTGGCGCCGACGAGCAGGCCGAAGGTTTCGTCCTTGTTCTTCCACGACAGCATGCCCGAGATTTGCGGATCGATCTGCTTGGTCGTGTCGCCATAGGTTCCTTCGACCTGGATGAAGCCGGACCATGCATCGAGATCGATCGGCCGGCGCGTGTGCAGGATGACTGTGCCACCGACGCCGCCCTCATCGATCCGCGCCTCCGCCGATTTGAAAACCTCGACCTTCGAGATCATGTTCGACGGCAGGAGGACATAGTTGAACGAGCGCGAAGGCTGCTGGTTCGTGTCGGCCGACGCAACATAGTTGCCGTTGAGCTCCGTCAGGACCAGTTCCGGCTTGAGGCCGCGAATGCTGACCCTTGATCCCTCGCCGCCGTCACGTGTGATGAACACGCCGGGAACGCGTTGAAGCGCATCGGCGACGTTCTTGTCGGGGAACTTGCCGATGTCCTCGGCCGTGATCACTTCGAGCACGGCATTGGCGTCACGCTTCTGCCGCAGGCTCTGCTCGATCGATGCGCGATAACCGGTGACGATGATTGCCTCGCCAACGTCCTTTCCCGCCTCTTGCCCCGATAATGCCCCACTATCGCTGCTGCTTTGCCCGCCGCCCGAACGGATGATGGCGACGGACCCGGATTCTCCCGGCCGCACGACGAAGCCGGTGTTCGCGAGGATCGCATTGAGCGCCTGGTCGGTCGAGCCGGTGCCCCGATAGCCGGGTGAGCGAATACCGCGCACCTCCTCGGTCTTGTAGATGATCGGCCGATTGGACTGGCGGCCATAGGCGTCCAGCGCGGACTGGAGACTTCCAGCCGGAATATTGAATTCGCGCTGCTGTGCATAAGCAGGTGTCGCAACGGCCGCCATGCAGGTGCTGGCCGCAAGCGCCGCGACAAGGGTGTTCATCCTCATTCTCCCGTCCCCCTCTATTGGACGGGCGCTCCCTTAGCCGCCCGTCAGGGACTCAAGACAAGGAGGAATTGCAAAACTGTAACACTCAATTCGATATTCTTATTTCGCCGGGGGCCTCCTCGATCTTCAGGCCATAGGCATCGCGCAGCAGCCGAACGAATGCGTTGGGGCTGGACGCTGGAAACGCGCCGCCAATCCGGATGCGCGCAACCTCGGGGTCGGTCACTATCATCTGTTTCCGGTTGTAGCGATTGAACTCCGCGGCAACCTCGGCGAGGGTCTCGTGGTCGAAGCTTAGCATCCCCTCGCGCCAGGCCAACGCGTCTTCGACCCGCTCCTTTGGTCGGGCGGTTACCAGCGTTGCGGATCCACGCGCCAGCGCAGTGTCGCCGCTGGTAATGATCGTGGAGCGCACCGCGCGCCTCTCTTCGGTATCATCTACCCGCACCCGGCCTTCAAGCACCGAGACCGTGACTCTGTCGCCATCGCGGCGCACCGAGAATTTCGTGCCGAGTACGGTTACTTGCCGACTGCCCGCATGCACCACGAACGGCCGGTTCTTGATATGCGCCACCTCGAAATAGGCTTCGCCTCGATCAAGCCAGACTTCGCGGGTTTGATCGCCAACCGCGACCCGGACCGCCGATGCCGTATTGAGCTCGACCTGGCTGCCGTCGGGAAGCCCCAAAGTCCGGCGACCGCCGATCGGCGTATCGTATTTGGAGATCGCGACGATCTCCGGCGCGCGTCCGGCCTGCGGATGTTGGTAGAAACCGACGCCGGCAATCGCGGCAATCGACGCGGCGACCGCCGCAGGTATCCACCAACGAGCAGGCCGATATCGGGAAGGCGGCTCGTCTGCCGGCGCAAGGCCGCGGCCGAGCGCGCCGATCCGATCCGCCTCTCGCCAGCTATGCTCCAGCCGCCAGAAGGCGGCCTTGTTCATATCGGATTCGGCGAGCCAAGCATCGAGCTGGTCTTGGTCCGCCCCGGACCATCCGTCCTGTTCTCGCGCGATGATCCACTGTGCCGCGCGATCCTGGGCCATCCGGGAGCGGTTCATGGCTCGCCCTCCTGGTTGCGCCGCGCCGGGTACTTACGCCGGACGATTCTGCCGGTTCCTCCAAGCATGTGATCCGCAAGCGCTTTCATGCCCATCGCCAGCTGGTGGTTGACGGCGTCCTTGCCGATGCCGAGCCGATCGGCGGTCTCCTTGACATTCAAGCCATCGACCTTTCGCAAGGTCACGATCTCGCGAACCCGAGGCGACAATTTTTCCAACCCCGCCTGGAATCGACGTAGCGCCTCGCGCGCGTCGAGATGCCGCTCGGCTTCAAGCGGGTCTACATCGCGTGGAACGGTCTCGAGATGGGCGACGAGTTCGAACGAGACAATCCGGGCGCGCTTGGCGCGGTTGATGAGATGGTTGCGCGCGACGGTGAACACATATTGCTGCGTGTTGAACGGCAGGCCATTCCGGGCACCGGCAATCACCAGCTCATAGACATCGTGCGTCAGGTCCATGACGTCGTCAGCGACCCTCCAGTTTCGGCGGATGAAGCGCACAACCGACCGTTCGAGAGGGAGCACCTCTCGGCAGAACCACTCCCTGATTGCTTCCTCATCGCCCATGGGCCCGGTCGGGGTATCCTTAGCCTACTCAATCGTATCGGTTGCTAAGGACAAACCATAGGACGAAAGATGTAATCCAGGCACCGCGCGGAAGCGGCGATCCGGCTGTTCGATGGGGAGGCAGTTTTTCCATTGAGCAGATACGAGGCCGCTCCGTTTTCTGCGGAAAGTTGAGAGGGTCGCACGATACTCGACCACGCTCCTGCCGAACCTTGCGGTAGCGGCCGCCCCCACGGTCGCCCCGGATCAACCCGAACATCTGACATTCTCGGTCCGCTCCGAAACATCGACGCCCCTGAAATACGGCAGGTGCGAGTATTGGGCTTATGGGCGCGGCACGAGTCGGCCGTGCCCCTCATAAGCCGCCGCCAAACTGCTACCTCCTCCTCCGCGGAGCGGTCGGGCGCTCATGCTGACCTCGCCGCCGCACGACGGAGTAGCCGATGCTCCGGCCAGCAATGGCCTGCACCAAGCGATTCTGCTTGAAAGGCTGGCAACCGATGCCCGCAGCCACGGCACGGATATGAGCTGATACGCGCCATTCGCCGGCAGATCGGTTTTCGATTTCAGGACAAGAACCGGAGTTCGAGCCGATCGGCGCGGGCCTAGTCAGGCGCCGAGGCCATCGAACACCGTCGATGCGCCTCGCCCAAAACTCCATGAGGATTGCTGCGATGAGCAAGGAAGACGACAACAAGGCCGTGGTCGGCCGCTGGTTCACCGAATTCTGGGGCAAGGACGTCGACCTCGCCGTGGTCGACGAGATCGCCGCGCCCGACATGCTGCTCCAATATTCGCTGCATGCGCCGCGCCGCGGTCGCGACGATATCAAGGCGTTCATGACCGATTTCCGCGCAGCCTTCCCCGATCTCCATTTCTGGGGCACCGCCGACCTGATCGCCGAAGGCGACTATGTCGTCGGTCAATGGCGGGGCGGCGGCACGCATAGCGGCCCGGCCTTCAGCGACTTCCTGATCGGCGGCCTGCCGGCGGCGACCGGCCGCAAGATGCACTTCACCGGCACCACGGTGCTCAAAGTGATCGACGGCAAGATCGTCGAGGAAATCGGCCTGGACGACGGCGTGGCCGCGCTCACCCAGCTCGGCCTGATCGAGGCCGCCCCGGCCGGCGCGGACGCCTGAGCCGCCCTGCCGGAGCATGACCTCCGCTCCCGAGGGGGCCTGCGGGCCCCCTCGATCTCGCCGGATTGCCGGCATGATGCGCGAGGAGCTGCCCGTCAGAGTCGCCGAACGTCCACCAGCCAAAGCCGATGGCATTGGCGACCATCCTGAACCCGGCGTCATTTTTTTGAGGGATGCCCGCGGGCCATGCGTACTCAATCGGGGGCATGTACAGAAATTTCTAATGTAAGTATTTGAAATTACTTACAGAATCCAGTTGACCTGTATATACAAATAATGCTTGTTTCCTCCCCAGGGCCAAAATTGCCGGGGGATGCGATGAAACTCTCGACCTTACTTCTCGCCGCCACTTTCCTCTCCACCGCCGCCCCCGCGTTCGGGCAGGCCGTGGACACGCAACCACCTGCCGACCAGGCCGGTGCGCAGGATGAGAATGGAAACGAAATCCTGGTGACCGGCAGTCGCATCCGCCGACAGGACATTGCCGGCGTGGGGCCTGCCACGGTGGTCTCCGCCGAGCAGATCGAGAGCACCGGCATCGTCAATGTCGAGACCCTGCTCCAGCGCCTGCCCGCCAATGCGGGCTTCGCTGGCAACCAGACCTCGGCCTATTGGACCGGGAACGGCTATGGTACCGCACAGGTCAACCTGCGCGGCCTCGGCATCAAGCGCACGCTGGTGCTGCTCAACAATCGCCGCCTCGTCGCCGGCGGGACCGGCGCGAACTCCTCGCCCGATCTCAACATGATCCCCACCGTCGCGCTGGCCCGTGCCGATGTGCTCAAGGACGGTGCCTCGGCGATCTACGGCGCCGACGCGATGGCGGGCGTCGTCAATCTGGTGACCCGCACGGATTTCAATGGCATCGGCGTCAGCGGCCGCAGCGGCGTCACCGGGCGCGGCGATGGCGGCGACTACACGGTCGACCTGCTCGCCGGGAAGCGCGGCAGCCGCGGCGGCATCCTGCTTGCCGCGACCTATCAGAAGACCGAACCGGTCAACATGGCGACCCGCGCGCCCTGCTCCTTGGCCGAGACCACGCCGGGATCGCTCAGCTGCGTCAACAGCGCCTCGACCATCGGCGGCCGCGCCGCGCTGCCGAACGGCCAGCAGATCAACTTCAACCAGGTGCCGGGCGGCAACGGCAATTTCTACGAGCCCTACAGCGCCGCGAAGCACAACTTCAATTCGAACCCGTTCCTCTACGCGGTCAGCCCGATCGAGCGCATCTCGACCGCGATATTCGGCGATTATGACCTGACCGACCGGATCGAGCTGTTCGGCGAGTTTCTCTACACGCACCGCACCTCGAACCAGATCGCGACGCCGGGTACGCTGCGCAACCTCAACATCGCGGCGACCAATCCGACGAACCCGACCGGCCAGAACCTCGTGCTGATCCAGCGGCGCCTCGCCGAGCCCGGGCCCCGCGAATTCTATCAGCGGACCGATACCTGGCAGGGCACGCTGGGCCTTCGCGGCAAGCTCGCCAACGACTGGGCCTGGGAAGTGGCCGGCGCCTATGGCCGCAACACCGGTGTCGAAGGTTCGACCAACGTCGCCAATCTCGACCATGTCCGCAACTCGCTCGACACCGCCAAATGCAGCTTCGCGGCCGGCGCCGCCATTCCCTGCGCGGACTATCTCGGCTTTGGCGACCTGACACCGAAGGTGCTCGACTATATCCTGTTCACTTCGCGCGACACCGGCGGCAACTCGCTCCTGTCGCTGACCGGCGACCTCAACGGCTCGCTGTTCCGCCTGCCGGCGGGCGCGGTATCCTTCGCGACGGGCGTTTCCTATCGCGAGGAGAAGGGCTGGCGGAATCCCGATCCGCTCACCGTTGCCGGCGTGGCCAACACCAACCAGCAATCCCCCATCTCGGGCCGGGTCCGCGCCAAGGAAGCCTATCTCGAGCTGTCGGTCCCCGTCCTCGCCAACATACCCTTGTTCCGCGCGCTGACCCTTGACGGCGCGGTCCGCTATTCGAGCTACGACCTGTTCGGCGACGACTGGAACTACAAGCTCAGCGCCGACTGGATGATCGTCGACGGCGTGCGCCTGCGCGGCACCTATGGCACCGGCTTCCGCGTCCCCAACGTCCCCGAATTGTTCGGCGGCGTCTCCGAAGGCAATCTTACCACCACCGATCCGTGCAGCCGCTATTCGAGCAGCAGCAACACCACCCTGGTCGCCAATTGCCGCGCCTCGGGCGTGCCGGCCGGCTATGTCCAGCTCGGCACCACCATATTGACCACGGTCGGCGGCAACCAGAACCTCAAGCCCGAGACCTCGAAGAGCTGGACCATCGGCACCGTCCTCCAGCCCAGGGGGATCGTGCCCGGGCTGTCGCTCACCGCCGACTGGTTCGACATCGACATCGCCGGCGCGATCCGCGCCATTCCCGGCTCGACCAAGCTCGCGGTCTGCTATGCCAGCGCCAATTTGTCGCATCCCTTCTGCCGCGACTTCACCCGCAGCGCGCTGACCGGCGAAGTCACCTATCTCTCCGCCCAGCCGATCAACACCGGTCGCGAGCGGATGAGCGGGCTGGATCTCGGGCTGGTCTATGCCCGCAAGCTCAACCGGCTTGAGCTCCAGATCGATCTCAACGCCACCTATCTGAACCGCTATGTCGTCGAGCCCTTCCCGGGCGGCGCGCCAATCGTCTTCGACGGGCGCATGGGCGGCGGCAATGGCGGCTATCCGAAATGGCGCGGCTATGGCGTCGCGACCGCCCGGCAGGACGGCGTGGCGTTCACCTGGTCGACCCAGTGGATCGGCAAGGCGCAGGACTTCAACGCGGCGCCGACGGCGATCGGCTATCGCACGCCGGACATCTTCTACCACAATGCCCAGCTCGCCTTCGAGATCGACGCGAAGACTCGCTTCCAGCTGGGCGTCGACAATCTGTTCGACACCAGGGCGCCCTATATCGCCAGCTTCACCGACGGAAACACCGACACGATGACGTACGACCTGCTCGGGCGCCGTTTCTATGTCGGCTTCCGCACGGCGTTCTGAAGCGATGCGCGCGATCCGATGGCCGCAACTGGTGCGGCGGACGCATAAATGGCTGGCGCTGCTGATCGGGGTCCAGGTCGTCTTCTGGACGGCCACGGGCTTCTACATGGTGGTCGTCCATATCGACACCATCCATGGCGATCATCTCGTCCGCCCCGTGCCGGCTCCCGCCGTCGCGCTTGCCGGACTGTCCTCGCCGGGAGCAGCCGCCGCCGCGGTGCCCGGAGCCAGCGAAGTGCGGCTGATCTCCCGCCTCGGCCGCCCCGCCTGGCGGGTGCAGGGCACAGCGGGTGTGGCGGTGTTCGACGCGCGGTCCGGCGCGCGCCTGGGTGAACTGAGCGAGGGCGAGGTCCGTGCCGCCGCGAGGGCGCGCTTCATGGGCGATGCGGAGATCGTCCGCGCGACCCGCCTCACGGTGCCGGTTCAGGAAATGGGCAAGCGCCCCCCGCCCTATTGGCAGGTCGAGTTCGCCGGCTGGAACCGCCCCACCCTCTATATCGCGCCGCAGACCGGCGAACTGCTTGCCCGGCGGCACCTGTTGTGGCGAGTCTTCGACTTCGCCTGGATGCTCCACATCATGGACTATGGCGAGCGCACGGACGTCAACAATCCGCTGCTGCGCGTCGCTACCTGGACCGCGCTCGCCATGGCGCTGACCGGCGCCTGGCTGCTGGTCTGGGCCTTTCCCCGCCGCAAGAAGCGAAAGTCGATCTGATGCGCCTGCGCCTTTCCCAATTGCTGTTCCGTCGCATCCACAAATGGGTCGGCCTGGTGCTCGGCATCCAGTTCATCCTCTGGGCGCTCAGCGGCTCGATGATGGCGTTGCTCGACGCGGACGCCGTCGGCGGCCATGCCGGCCCGGCGGCGCATGTCATGCCCATCGCGACCGAAGGGCTGGTCGCTCCCGCCCGTATCGCGGGCATGCAGGCGGTCAACGGCATGGCGCTGCGCAACCTGGCCGGAACGCCCGTCTATGAATTGACCACGGCCTCGGGCGTCCGGCTCGTCGATGCCCGGTCGGGCGCGCCGGTGCGTATCGACGGCGCCCGTG
>WPCJ01003541.1_pt1 | contig 18672 bp, 18 predicted proteins | sample 5399831 | NCBI WGS metagenome assembly WPCJ01 (sample SAMN12869470, study PRJNA574797) | sludge metagenome | isolation source: wastewater treatment of pH10 | place: China:Beijing | collected 2019-05-20 | reverse complement strand
GTGGTCGAAGCGCTCGATCTCGCGCGCGACGGCGACTTCGCGCGTGCGCAGGCCGCCGTGCTGGCGCGCTGGGGTGGCGTGGACCTGGTGGTGTTCAACGCCGGCACCTATCGCCCGCTGCGCGCCTGGGAACTGAGCGCCGAGGCCGTGCGCGAGACGGTCGAGCTCAACCTGGTGGGCACGCTGTGCGGCGTCGGCGAACTCGTGCCCGTGCTGCTGCGCCAGGGCAGCGGGGCGATCGCCCTGGTCGGCAGCGTCGCTGGCTACGGCGGGCTGCCCAAGGCCACGGTCTATGGCCCGACCAAGGCGGCGCTGATCAACCTGGCCGAGACGCTCTACCTGGATCTTTCGCCGCGCGGTGTCGATGTCTTCCTGATCGACCCCGGCTTCGTCGCCACGCCGCTCACAGCCGCCAATGACTTCCACATGCCGGCCCTGCAGACGCCGGTCCAGGCGGCGCAGGCGATCGTAGGCGGCTTTGCGCGCGGCGACTTCGAGATCCACTTCCCGAAGCGCTTCACCCGCGTGCTCAAGGCGTTGCAGTGGCTGCCGCGGCGCTTCTATTTCCGGCTCGTGCGGCGAGCCACTGGACTATGAGGTCGACGCACATGGGCTCCGAGGGCATGGCGCCCGCCACTGCGGACGCCGCCGCGAGCGCGGCCGGCCGCGTGGCGTGCTTCTACGAAAAACTTGCGCCGCACTCGCTGGCCGGTGTCGACACACTCTATGCCGCCGACGCGCGTTTCAAGGATCCGTTCAACGATGTCGTCGGTACCGCAGCCATCCGCAGAATCTTCGAGCACATGTTCGATACCGTCGATGCGCCGCGTTTCGTGGTCACCGAGCGCATCGAGCAGGGTGCGCAGGCCATGCTGGGCTGGGATTTCCACTTCCTGCTGCGCGGCCGGCCGGTGGTGGTGCATGGCGTGACTCACCTGCGTTTCGATGCCGGTGGCCGCGTGCTGCTGCACCGCGACTACTGGGACGCCGCCGAGGAACTGTACGAGAAGCTGCCGCTGCTGGGGGCGCTGATGCGCGCGCTGCGCAGGCGACTGTCGGCAGGCTGACGCGGGCGGGTGCCCCGAGGAGCACAGGGGAGGGTGGGGCTGGCGGAGGTGCAGTCGGACAGCGCCACTCCAGTGTGCCTTGATGGCGGACAAGCGCTGCGGCGGCTGCGGCCGAATGCCGCAGCGGGTTCCGGTGGGCAGGCGATGGGTCTATCATCGAGCGCTGATTCTGCAGTCAAACAGGCAAGCCCATGTCGTCCGCTCTCTCGTCATCAACGCTTTTTGCGCGCCTGCGTGCCCTCGTTCTGCCCGCCCTGGCTCTCGGCGTCCTCGCCGCCTGCACGCCTGCCGAGCCGGTGTTCCGCAGCACCGACATCACCGGCGCCGACTATGGCAGAAACTTCCGCCTCACCGACCATCACGGCCAGGAGCGCACGCTGGCCGATTTCAAGGGCAAGGCGGTCACCATCTTCTTCGGCTACACCCAATGCCCGGACGTGTGCCCCACGGCGCTGGTGGGCATGAGCGAGGTGATGGGCCTGCTCGGCGCCGACAGCGACCGCGTGCAGGTGGTCTTCGTCACCGTCGACCCCGAGCGCGACACGCCCGAACTGCTTGCCGAGTACGTGCCGGTGTTCGACCAGCGCTTCCTCGGCATGTACGGCACGCCCGAACAGATCGCTGCCATTGCCAAGGACTTCCGCGTGTTCTACCGCAAGAGCGGCGATCTGGCCGGCCACTACACCATCGACCATTCCGCCGGTACCTACGTTTTCGGTCCCGATGGACGGTTGCGCCTGTACATGAGGCACGGCGAGGAGCCGCAGGTGGTCGCGGCGGACATCAAGGCGCTGCTGGATGGGAAGTAGCAGCGATGTGTGAGCGTGGCGCATGAAAGCACAACGGCAGCCTTCGAGCTGCCGTTGTTGTCTGGAGAGTGCCTTGGCGCTGTAGTTACACCACTGCCGCCAGCATCCCCCGCATCTTCTGCATGGCCTTGGCTTCGATCTGGCGGATGCGTTCGGCTGAGACGCCGTATTCGGCCGCCAGCTCGTGCAGGGTGGCGCTGTCGCCTTCGGCGAGCCAGCGCCGCTGCACGATGGCACGGCTGCGGTCGTCGAGGCTGGCGAGCGCATTGCGCAGGCCGGTGTCCTGCAGGTGTGCCAGCTGGGCCTCGGCGATGAGCTCGGAAGGTTCGGCCTGGGGGTCGGGCAGGTAGGAGATCGGCGCGAAGCGCTCGTCCTCGTCGTCGCTGCCGGCGTCGAGCGGAATGTCGCGGCCGGTGAGCCGCGTTTCCATCTCCACCACTTCCTCGGGCTTGACGTCGAGCTGTGCGGCGATCGCCTGCACCTCGGCAGGCTGCAGCGTGGTGCTGTCCTTCTTCATGCCGCGCAGGTTGAAGAACAGCTTGCGTTGCGCCTTGGTGGTGGCGATCTTCACCAGGCGCCAGTTCTTCAGGATGTACTCGTGGATCTCCGCCTTGATCCAGTGGATCGCGAACGACACCAGACGCACGCCGCGGCTCGGGTCGAAGCGCTTGACGGCCTTCATCAGGCCGACGTTGCCCTCCTGGATGAGGTCGGCGTGAGGCAGGCCGTAGCCGAGGTAGCCGCGCGCAATGGCGACGACGACGCGCAGATGCGACATCACCAGCTGCCGTGCCGCATCCACGTCGCCCTCGTCACGCAGCCGCGTTGCGAGCTCCACCTCCTGCTGCTCGCTCAGCATCGGCATGCGATTCACGCTCTGGATGTACTGGTCCAGGCTGCCGGCGGCGGGAACGGGAAAGGTCAGGGCGTGTGACATGGGCTTGGGTCCTCCTTGTGCGCCTCAATATTAGCACTCGGGGCGTGAGAGTGCTAAGGGGCGGCGGGAGTTCCGGGGTGGCCTGCTTCAGTCTGTGTCGGAGGCTACCCAGTCCTCGACGCGCAAACCCGCAATCCGCCTGAACTCGCGCGTATTGTGGGTGATCAGTGTGGCGTCTTCGGCCAGCGCATGGCAGGCGATCCACAGGTCGTTCGCGCCGATCGGTGTGCCTGCCTCCCTGAGGCGGGTGGCCTGTTCCGCGTAATGCCCGCAGATGGCGGGGTCGGCGGGATAGCGCACCGGTACCTGGCGCGCCAGAGCGTTCAGCCGGCGTAGCACCTCCGTCTTGCGAGTGCTGCGCTCGGCGCCCTTCAGCAGTTCCGCCCAGGTCACGAAAGACATGCACAGGGCGTCGCTCTCGGGGAGGGCGTCGATGCGCTGCGCGATGCCGGGCGGCTGGTTCTTGATCAGGTAGATCAGGATGTGGGTGTCGAGCAGGTAGATCACAGCGCCTCGCGCTCCTGCGTTTGCAGCGGCGCTTCCTGTTCGGCCTCGAGCGCGGCGATGAAGTCCTCGTCCACTTCGCCCAGCGCCTTCAGGGCCTGCATCAGGGCGGTGCCGCGTTGCACGCGCAAGGGGTGGATCACCAGATCGCCCGCTTCGTTGCGCGTGATGATCCCGCTCGATGGCCGCATTGCGCTCGCGGCCGCGGGGTTCGCCGACCTGCATCGCGACTCCGCGGACCGCTTCATTGCCGCTTCCGCCGCCGTGCGCAGCGCTACGCTGGTGACGGCGGACGAGAAGCTGCTGGCATGGAACTCGACCCTGCCGCGGCTCGATGCGCGGCGCTGATCCGGCGTTCTGTTGCACGCCCGCAACAACAAAGCCCGGAATGTGGTGTTTTCCGTCGCCCGGACTTGCATGCCCGGGCTCAGGTTTGCAGAATCGCCCCAACTTCTCGCCAGAGAGGTGAGTAGGGCCGAGGCAGGTGCCGCGGTCTCAACTTCAAATTTGAGGAGAAATACATGCAGAAGAAACTGATCGCGCTGGCTGTTGCTGGCCTGGTTTCGGCTCCGGCCTTCGCTCAGTCGAACGTGACCATCTACGGTGTGGCCGACGCCTACATGGCTTTCGGCGACCACGGTGCCAACGACATGTCGGCCGTCAACAGCGGTGGCCTGTCGGGCAGCCGCATCGGTTTTCGTGGCACCGAAGATCTGGGCAATGGCCTGAAGGCTGTTTTCACCTACGAGCAGGCTGTAAATTTTGACGGTAGCGATAACTCCGACGGAACTCGCGGTCTCGGCGGTAACTCGCGTCAGTCGTTTGTCGGCCTGTCCGGCGGTTTTGGTACCGTCAGCCTCGGTCGTCAGTACGCCCCGGGCTTCGATCACATCGTCGACGCTTTCGGCAATTCGGCCATTCTCTCGCCTGCTGCGATCCTCATTGGCGGTGAGGGGTCGACCATCGACGCCGGTAGTGGCGCGCGCTGGAACAATTCGGTTGCTTACAACGGTTCGTTCTCGGGTCTCGGCGTTCGCGCGATCTACTCGATGCGCGCCGATGAAGTGCATGCTGATCCCAACGATGACGACGCTTTCGGTCTTGGTCTGAACTATAACAACGGCCCGCTGCGCGTTGCTGCGATTTACCAACTGGTTCAGAGCAACACCGCCGATCAGAAAGAATGGTCGCTGGGTGGTAGCTACAACTTCGGCGTTGCCACGCTGACCGCACACTACCAGGACGCCAAGTCGCTCAACAACACCAAGGGCAACGACGTTGATCTGTGGCAGGTTGGTGTGATCGTTCCGGTTGGTGCCGCTGGTAACGTCCATGTCGGTTACGGTCAGGCTGATTACGACAACCGCAACGCTGATGCCAAGTCGTACTCCATCGCCTACACGCACGCTCTGTCGAAGCGTACCACCGCTTATGTTGGTTACAACCAGACCGACAACGACACCGGCGTCGCCAAGGGCGTTGTTGCTGCTCCGACGGGTGTGACCGGCGACAAGGCCAACGTCCTCGCCGTTGGTATGCGTCACACCTTCTAATCTGTCCTCCAGACAGGTTTGAAAGTAAAAACGGGAGCTTCGGCTCCCGTTTTTTTTGGGGAGGGGTTTTGGGGTCAGGTCTTTCATTTACTCATTTTGGCCTGGTATCGTTTTTTGATACCATAGGATCGTGAAACGCAAACACCAGCGCACCCTTGAACTGATCCATGCCCGGCCGGTCTCGGCCAATGTGCGCTGGGGGGACATCGAGGCTTTGTTCCGGGAGTTGGGTGCCGAGATTTCGGAGCGCGAAGGTTCTCGGGTGGAGGTGTTCCTGTTCGGTGTGGTGCGTGTCTTTCATCGCCCGCACCCGTCCCCGGATACCGACAAGGGCGCAGTCGCAGCAATTCGGAAGTGGCTTGAAGAAAACGGAGTGCAACCATGAACACCATGAACATCGGGGGCTACGAGGCCGTGATCACCTTCGATCCGGACATCCAGATGTTTCGCGGCGAGTTCGTCGGTTTGAATGGTGGTGCGGATTTTTATGCGGCAGATGTGGCCGGACTGAGGCGCGAAGGTGAGGTGTCCCTCCGCGTGTTCCTGGATGCGTGCGAACGGCGGGGCATCGAGCCACGCAAGCGTTTCTCGGGCAAGTTCTCGCTGCGCGTCGATCCCGCGGTGCACGAGGCGGCGGTCGTCGCTGCCGCTGCGCACGGGCAGAGCTTGAACCAGTGGGCAGCCGAGGCGATCAGGCAGGCCGCCCGGGCGGGGTGAGAGGGTTCCTCGGGGTCAGCTTTCATTTGCTCATCCCACGTGCCGGGCGATGCGTGACGGGCTTGCGATCTAAAAATGGCGTACGCATAATTCGGGCTCTCCTTTCAAGGGACGGGCATCATGGCGCGACCGTTGCGAATAGAGCTTGCGGGCGGTGTGTACCACGTGACGTCGCGCGGTGACCGGCGCGAGATGATCTATGGTGATGACGTCGACCGGCGGGCGTGGCTCGATCTCTTCGGCGAGGTCTGCGAGCGCTTCAACTGGCGCTGCCATGCGTGGTGCCAGATGGGCAACCACTACCATGTTGTCGTGGAGACTGCCGAAGCCAACCTGGCGCGCGGCATGCGGCAGCTCAACGGGGTGTATACGCAGGCGGTCAATCGCCGCTATGGCCGCGTCGGTCACGTTTTTCAGGGGCGCTACAAGGCGATTCTCGTGGAGGCGGACGCCTACCTCGTGGAGCTCGCGCGCTATGTCGTGCTCAATCCGGTTCGCGCCGGCCTGTGCAAGGATGCGGCGGACTGGCCGTGGAGCAGTCATCGCGCGCTGCTCGGCCGGGTGGAGGCCCCGTCATGGTTGGCGACGAACTGGGTCCTTGGCCAGTTCGGTGAAGTGCGGACGCGCGCCATCGGCCGCTACGAAGACTTCGTGCGCGCCGGTGTTGGTCTTCCGCCGATCTGGGAAGGCCTGAATGCGCAGATCTACCTGGGCAGCGCGGATTTTGCAGGTCGCATGGCGAGCAGGTTTGCCGACGACGACAACTTGAGCGAGGTGCCCAGGATGCAGCGTTGCCCGAAGGGTGTGGCCCTCGACGCCTACGTCGAGCGTTTCCCCTCGAGAGACCAGGCCATCCTCGAGGCGGCTGATTCCGGCGACTTCACCTATGCCCAGCTCGCTGCTTTCTTCGGCTTGCATTACAGTTCGATCAGCCGCATCGTCAGCAAGGGGCGTGTGTTACGGCGGCCTCAACGGACTGTGAGTAAATGAAAGACCTGACCCCGCTCGCAAACGCCGGACGAAGTGGCCTAGACCCCTGGATCCGGCGGTTGTGCGGCGAAGTGAGGGGCTGAAGTGGTCTCGCCAAGATGTTTCGAGATATCTCCACGCCAATCTTTTTTCGTCTCCTGTGGTCAGTCTTGCGCCCGCATGAAGTGCGGCGTCCGATAGACCCAGTCAGGAGATGAGTCCGATGCGCAAGCTGTTTGTCGCTTCCACTTTCGCCCTTGCCGCGACCGCGGCGCAGGCCGATCCGGCCGTGATGTTCGGTATCAACTACAACTTTGGCGGCGGTGGGCCGGGCTTGTCGGTGAAGGTGCTGACGAGTGACCGCGAAGATCGTACGGTGGGCTCGGTCGGTGCCAGTTACTATCCGATGATGAATCGCGTCGGCCTGGATCTGGGTGTCGGGCGTACCTTCCAGAACGGCGCGGCGACGGTCGGGTGGGATGTGATCAACAGTGCTCCGCAGGCCAGCATTGGCTATGTCGATACCCGGCGCTGAGCGGCAGGGAGTGTCGGCGATTGATTCGTGATCTACTGGCAGTGAGGGCTGGCGGCGGCGAGCGCGACGCTGTGGTGCTGCGGCTGTGTGCATCGCCCAACTACGATGCACGACCCGAGGGGGTGGTTCCGAATGTCGTCGTGGTGCACGCCATCAGCCTGCCACCCGATTCTTTCGGCGGTCCTGGGGTAGAGCAGCTGTTTACCAATACGCTCGACCCGGCCGAGCATCCCTATTACGCGGACATCCAGCATCTGCGGGTGTCGGCGCACTATTTCGTCCGTCGCGACGGCGAGGTGGTGTGCTTCGTCGCCCCCGAGCACCGCGCCTGGCATGCAGGCGTGTCGTGCTGGAATGGGCGTGAGCGCTGCAACGATTTCTCGATAGGCATCGAACTCGAAGGCTGTGACACACAGCCATTCGAGCCCGTGCAGTATGTGCGCCTGGCCGGATTGATCGCCGAGTTGCGCACGCGCTACCCGATAGAGGCCGTGGTGGGGCACTCGGACATCGCCCCCGGGCGCAAGACCGACCCTGGGCCGTTCTTCGACTGGCAGCGGCTGGAGCGGCTGCTGCGCATGGGTGATGACATGCGGGCGCCAGGGCACCCGCATGTCAAGTTTTGACAAAATGTTTGTCGAAGAATAGAATTCGCTTCCTGTTGCATCGCAACAATTCAATCAATCTCGGTGCGGCGCCTCTCTGAGAGGGAGACGCAGTTTCATGGACGCGCGCACCGCGGGGTCTGTCGTCTGGTTGCGGCGGCGGGCTTTAACACCTACTGGCGACCGAGCCGGCCATCTGCCGGCGTGGCCAATCGGCCACGCGGCATGCGCGCTGCCCTCAAAGGGTGGTGCGGGCGCAGCACTCCAACAGGGTGCGGCCAGGGTGGCGGCTCAGGCCACAGCATGGAGGACACCATGAAACACGCAACTCGATTCAATGCGCTTGCGCGCAGAACGGGCGGTGCGGCGACCAGCCTCGTCTACGGTGCACTGTTTTCTGCCGGCCTCCTGGGTACGGTCCATATGGTGGCTGCCAATGGCGCTGCCGATGCCGGTGCGCCCCTGCAGTTCAGCGATGCGTTTGCGCTCCCGGCAGCGGAGCCGACCACCTCCGAGCTGTCGATGGTCTCTGGCCTTGGCTTGCGGGTAACGCCGCCGGTCAGTCCGGCAGTGACGCTCGCCGATGTCTCCTACACGCCGTCGGTGCCGTTCAGGCGTGCGACCGAACAGCCTGTCGAGCCGGCGCTCAAGGCCTTCAGTCCGGCAGTGACCGGGTTGGAGGTGTTGGGCGAAGATCCGTTCGCGCAGGAAGAGGGCGAGCTGTCGATCGAGATGGCGCGCGTGCGCGACTGGATCACCGAGAACTATCGTGTATCCGAGACGGCCATCGTCCCCGCACTGGCGGCCGCCGAGGCTTCTGCGCAGGAACTCGGCTTCGACCCCTTGTTGATCGTGGCGATGATGGCCGTGGAGTCGAGCTTCAACCCGCGTGCGGTCAGCAACATGGGGGCGCAAGGGCTGATGCAGGTGATTCCGCGCTACCACCAGGACAAGCTCGGCGCCAACCGCGGCAAGAACGCGCTGTTCGACCCCGAGGTGAATGTGCGCGTGGGTACCCTGGTGCTCCACGAAGGCCTGCAGCGCTATGGCAGCCTGCAGCGCGCGCTGCAGTATTACAACGGAGCCTTGAAGGACCCGCAGGCCCGCTACACGCGCAAGGTGATGTCGCTGAAGAAGCGGCTCATGCTGATCGCCGGGCGTGACGTGGTCCGCACCAGCCTCGAGCAGGCGAGCTAAGCCCGCGCCTGCTCATTACAGCGCCCTGCCGGCCGATCAGGTCCGCAGGGCGCTGATGCGTTCAACGGCCTCGAGCAGGCGTGATTCGCGCGTGGTGTAGGCGATGCGCAGATGGCGGCGCGGCAGGTGGTGGCCGAAGTCGAGCCCGGGCGTGGCTGCCACGCCTGCCTCTTCGATCATGCGGCGGGCGAGCGCTTCGGAGTCGTCCGCGAGCTTCGAAATGTCGGCGTAGATATAGAAGGCGCCTTGCGGCTCGGTCGCGATCGTGAAGCCGATTTCCTGCAGCGCGGGCAGCAGTACGTTGCGGCGGGCGGCGAACTCCGTCCGCCGTGCCTCCAGGATCTCCAGCGTGGCAGGCTCGAAGGCTGCGAGGGCTGCATGCTGCGCGGGCGACGAGGGCGAGATGAAGAAGTGCTGGGCGAGCTTCTCGATCTCGCGCACGAGGGGCGTGGGCGCCACCAGCCAGCCGAGCCGCCAGCCCGTCATGCCGAAATACTTGGAGAAGCTGTTGACGACGAAGACGTCATCGGCCGCGTTGAGTGCCGGGTGTGCCAGTGCGGTGGCGGAGTCGATGCCGTAGGTCAGGCCCTGGTAGATCTCATCGACCAGCAGCAGGCCGCCGCGCCGGCGGGTGACCGCGTGCAGGGCGGCGATCTCGTCGATGCCGAGCAGGGTGCCGGTGGGGTTGGATGGCGTGGCCACCATCAACCCGCGGCTGCGTGCGGTCCAGGCTGCGTCGACCTGGGCCGGAGTGGGTTGGTAGCGGGTCTGCGCGTCTACCGGCAGTGCCTGGGCGACACCTTCGAAGGCGCGCACGAGGTGGCGGTTGGAGGGGTAGCCGGGGTCAGGCAGCAGCCATTCGTCGCCGGGGTCTGTGGTGGCAGCGAGCGCGAGCATCAAGGCGCCGGAGGCGCCGGCGGTGATGATGATGCGCTCGGGTGCGACCTCGGCCTTGAAGCGATCCTGGTAGAAGCGTGCGATCGCCTCGCGCAGCCTGGGTAGGCCGAGCGCCGGGGTGTAATGGACGTCGCCGCTGGCAAGGAAGCGGGTGGCAGCCTCGATGACGGGTTGCGGCGTGCCGAAATCGGGTTCGCCGACCTCCATGTGGATGATGTCGCGCCCCTGGGCCTCGAGCTCGCGCGCCCGGCGCAGCAGCTCCATGACGTGGAAGGGCTGGATGTCGGCTGCGCGGCGGGAAAAAGCTTGCATCGTGGGCTCCGGCGATGACGGGTGGTGAGAGCGGCGCCATTCTGCGCCGAAATGAAAAAAGCGCCGACCTGCGGCGCTTTTTTCGGTCGGGCGTGCGGTGGATCAGTCGGCGTTGAGTGCGAGCTCGAACAGTTCGCGCTTGAGCACGAGCTGGCGCGGCAGGCGGTCCTGCAGCTTGTCGAACCACTCCTTGTGCGAGCTGAGTTCAGTACGCCAGGCGTCTGCGTCGACCTTGGTCAGGGCGTCGAATTCCTCGCGGGTGATCTCGGCGTCGGTCCAGTCGAGGTCTTCGAAGCGCGGCATCCAGCCGAGCGCGGTTTCCTTGGCGGCGATCTTGCCCTGGCAGCGCTCGACGATCCACTTGAGCACGCGCATGTTCTCGCCGAAGCCCGGCCACATGAACTCGCCCTTCTCGTTCATGCGGAACCAGTTCACGCAGAAGATCTTGGGCGTATCTTCGACGACGTGGCCCATGCGCAGCCAGTGGTTGAAGTAGTCACCCATGTGGTAGCCGCAGAAGGGCAGCATGGCGAACGGGTCGCGGCGCACCACGCCTTGAGCGCCGAAGGCAGCGGCGGTGGTCTCGGAGCCGAGCGTAGCGGCCATGTAAACGCCGAAGTTCCAGTTGAACGCTTGGTACACCAGCGGTACGGTGGTGGCACGGCGGCCGCCGAAGATGAAGGCGGAGATCGGCACGCCGGCGGGATCTTCCCAGGCCGGGTCGATCGACGGGCACTGGTTCGCCGGCGCGGTGAAGCGCGCGTTGGGGTGCGCGGCCTTGCGGCCGGTTTCCCGGGCGATCTCGGGCGTCCAGTCCTTGCCCTGCCAGTCGATCAGGTGCGCGGGGGCTTCCTTGCTCATGCCTTCCCACCACACGTCGCCATCGTCGGTGAGCGCGACGTTGGTGAAGATGATGTTTTCCTTGAGCGTGGCCATGGCGTTGAAGTTGGTCTTCTCGGAGGTGCCGGGGGCGACGCCGAAGTAGCCGAACTCGGGGTTGATGGCGCGGAACTTGCCGTCAGGGCCGGGCTTGATCCAGGCGATGTCGTCGCCAACGGTGGTGATCTTCCAGCCGTCGAAGGACTTGGGCGGGATCAGCATGGCAAAGTTGGTCTTGCCGCAGGCCGACGGGAAGGCGGCGGCGACGTAGGTCTTCTCGCCCTGCGGCGATTCGACGCCGAGGATCAGCATGTGCTCGGCCAGCCAGCCTTCGTCACGCGCCATGGTGGAGGCGATACGCAGCGCGAAGCACTTCTTGCCGAGCAGGGCGTTGCCGCCGTAGCCCGAGCCGTAGGACCAGATCTCGCGCGTCTCGGGGTAATGCACGATGTACTTGGTGGTCGGGTTGCACGGCCAGCGGCTGTCCTTCTCGCCTTGGGCGAGCGGGGCGCCGACGGTGTGCACGCAGGGCACGAACTCGCCGTCGGTGCCGAGCACCTCGATGGCGCCGCGGCCCATGCGCGTCATGGTGCGCATGTTGGTGACGACGTAGGGGCTGTCGGAGATTTCGACGCCGATGTGGGCGATCGGGCTGCCGAGCGGGCCCATCGAGAACGGCACCACGTACATGGTGCGGCCGTGCATCGCGCCCTTGAACAGGCCGTTGAGCGTCTCGCGCATCACCGCCGGGTCTTCCCAGTTGTTGGTGGGGCCGGCGTCCCCTTTGTTCTGCGAGCAGATGAAGGTGCGGTCCTCGACGCGGGCGACGTCCGAGGGGTCGGACCAGGCGAGGTAGGAGTTCTTGCGCTTTTCCGGGTTGAGCTTGATCAGCATGCCGGATTCGACCATCTCTGCGCACAGGCGGTCGTACTCTTCCTGGGAGCCGTCGCACCAGACGACACGGTCAGGCTCGGTCAGGGCGGCGATCTCGCCGACCCACTGCTTCAGGCCTTCGTGGCGGACATATTCGGGGGCAGCGGCAATGGCCGCCTGGGCGTGGTTCTGAGACATGTGTACAGCTCTCCCGTGCTGTGATGCGTAACCATTCCCGTCGGTCGGCCATCGTTGAAGCAGGTGCTGCCTGGCCGGCGGGCTGCTCGGGCGCCGGCTGGGGCGCCCCGACGTACCGATGCGATGCGTTTGCGGGTGAAACGTGCGCGAACGAATTGCAATCGGTGAAAGCCCGTAATTATGCCATGAGGAGCGCAGACTTATGAATGCGCTCGTAACTATCGGTGAGCAAACGCATGGCTATCATGGAAGTGCGCACGCAGGCCGGGCAGTGTTTGTTTCACGATGCAAAGACGTTTTTCGTAATGCGAAAGACTGGCCTTTGCGGTATGCTGCGCAGGATCGTGCGCGAGTCGTCCTGCTCCGTCGTCTTTTGGGGTGGGGCGCGTTGCTCGCGCACTCCACGCCGAAGAACAGAAAGGAAGAGACCATGGACGAACTGATCCGCGCTGCCGCGCTCGATTACCACCGTTATCCGCGCCCCGGGAAAATCTCGGTGACACCGACCAAGGTGCTGTCGAACCAGCGCGACCTGTCGCTGGCCTATTCTCCCGGCGTGGCGGCCGCCTGCGATGCCATCGTCGAGGATCCGGCCCAGGCCGCCGAGCTCACCGCGCGCTCGAACCTGATCGGCGTGGTCACCAACGGCACGGCTGTGCTCGGCCTGGGCAACATCGGCCCGCTCGCCGCCAAGCCGGTGATGGAAGGCAAGGGCGTACTGTTCAAGAAGTTTGCCGGCATCGACGTCTTCGACCTCGAGATCGATGAGCCCGACGCCGACAAGCTGATCGACATGATCGCCGCGCTCGAGCCCACCTTCGGCGGCATCAACCTCGAGGACATCAAGGCGCCCGAGTGCTTCTACATCGAGCAGAAGCTGCGCGAGCGCATGAAGATCCCGGTCTTCCACGACGACCAGCACGGCACCGCGATCGTGGTCGGCGCCGCACTGCTCAACGGCCTGCATCTGCAGGGCAAGGCGCTGGACAAGGTGAAGCTGGTGACCTCGGGCGCGGGTGCTGCGGCGCTGGCCTGCCTGGGCTTGCTCGTCAAGCTTGGCATTCCGGTCGAGAACATCTGGGTGACCGACATCGAAGGCGTGGTCTATGAGGGGCGCACGGTGCTCATGGATCCGATCAAGGCGCGCTATGCGAAGAAGACCGATGCGCGCAAGTTCGCCGAGGTCATCGAGGGCGCCGACGTCTTCCTCGGTCTGTCGGCGGGCGGCGTGCTCAAGCCCGAGATGGTCGCGAAAATGGCGCCCAACCCGATGATCCTCGCGCTTGCCAACCCCACGCCCGAGATCCTCCCTGACGAGGTGAAGAAGGTGCGCAGCGACGCCATCATCGCCACCGGCCGTTCGGACTACCCGAACCAGGTCAACAACGTGCTGTGCTTCCCCTTCATTTTCCGCGGTGCGCTGGACGTCGGCGCGACCACCATCACCGACGAGATGCAGCTCGCCGCGGTGAAGGCAATCGCCGAACTCGCACGCGTGGAGCAGAGCGATATCGTCGCGGCCGCCTATGGCGAGAAGGTGGGCGGCTTCGGCCCCGAGTACATCATCCCGCGCCCCTTCGATCCGCGCCTGATCGTCAAGATCGCCCCCGCAGTCGCTGCGGCAGCCGAGGCCTCGGGCGTGGCGACACGGCCGATCAGCGACTGGGACGCCTACCGCGGCCAGCTCAACAACTTCGTCTGGCATTCGGGCCTGATCATGAAGCCGGTGTTCGCCGCCGCGCGCAAGGACCCGAAGCGCATCATCTTCTCCGAGGGCGAATCCGAGAAAGTGCTGCGCGCCGTGCAGCAGGTGGTCGACGAGGGCCTGGCACGTCCGATCCTGATCGGCCGCCCGGACGTGGTGATCCACAACATCGAGCGCTTCGGCCTGCGCATGGTGGCCGAGCGCGACTTCGAGATGGTCAACCCGGACTCCGATCCGCGCTTCAACGAACTCTGGCAGCACTACCACAGCCTGATGGAGCGTCGCGGCGTCTCGGTCGAGTACGCCAAGAAGGAAGTGCGCCGCCGCACCACGCTCATCGGCACGCTGCTGCTCAAGTTCGGCTACGGCGACGGCCTGATCTGCGGCACCTACGGCATGCACCGCCTGCACCGCGAGTTCGTCGAAACCGTGCTCGGCCGGCGCGAGGGGGTCAACAACCTGTACACGGTCAACCTGCTCAGCCTGCCCGGACGCACGCTGTTCCTGGCCGATACCTATGTCAACTACGACCCGACGCCCGAGCAGGTGGTCGAGATGACGCTGCTGGCCGCCGAGGAGATGAAGCGCTTTGGTGTCGAGCCGCGCATCGCCTTGTTGTCGCATTCGTCCTTCGGTTCGGCCGACTCGCCGACCGCCGAGAAGATGCGCACGGCCTTGCGCCTGTTGCATGAGCGTCACCCCGAGTTGCAGGTCGAGGGCGAGATGCACGGCGACTCGGCGCTCGACGCCAAGCATCGCCTGCAGATCTTCCCCAACGCCAGGATGCGCGAAGATGCCAATCTGCTCATCTTCCCCACCCTGGATGCGGCGAACATCGCCTTCAACCTGTTGAAGAACGCGGCGGGCGAGGGCATGACGGTGGGGCCGATCCTGCTCGGTGCATCCAAGCCGGTCCATATCCTGACGCCGTCGGCGACCGTGCGCCGCATCATCAACATGACGGCGCTCACCGTCGTGGAGGCGGGACAGGTCGGCTGATTCGCATCGGTCGTCCGCCATACATGCTTGCATGACGATCGCCCGCTGCCTCATGCTTGAGGCAACGGGTGATCGGAGGCGGGCGGATGCTGATGCAGGAGGGGCGGGCGGCGTTGGTGCTGACCGGCGGTGGCGCACGTGCGGCCTATCAGGTCGGTGTGCTGAGCGCCATTCGCGAGCTCCGGGGCGCGTCCCCTGGCAATCCCTTTCCCATCCTCTGCGGCACCTCGGCCGGTGCAATCAACGCCGCCGCGTTGGCCTCGCATGCGGTCGATTTCAATCGCGCCGTCCGCCATATCGAGCGCATCTGGCGCAACCTGCATGCCGAGCAGGTCTATCGCGTCGATGCGCCCGCCTTGCTTGGCAGCGGCATCCATTGGGGGTCGGCGCTGTTCGGCGGCTGGCTGCTGCGCCAGACGCCGCGCTCCCTGCTCGACAACGCGCCGCTGCGCGGACTGCTCGAGCGCGCACTCGACTTCCGTGCCATTGACCAGGCGATCAAGAGCGGGGCGCTCTATGCGCTCAGTGTCACGGCTTCTGGCTACTCCAGCGGCCAGAGCCTGGCCTTCTTCCAGGGTTCGCTTGACATTCACCCGTGGCGGCGCGAGCAGCGCATGGGCGTGCGTACCGAGCTGACTGTCGAACATCTGATGGCGAGCAGCGCCCTGCCTTTCGTGTTTCCGGCGGTCAGGATCCATCGCGAGTGGTTCGGCGATGGTTCGATGCGCCAGCTCGCGCCGGTGAGCCCTGCCATCCATCTGGGGGCGGAGCGCATCCTGGTGGTCGGCGCGGGACGCACGGCGGAGGAGGGGCGGCAGCGCGCCGAGCGCTATCCCTCGCCTGCGCAGATTGCCGGCCATGCCTTGTCGAGCATCTTTCTCGACACGCTTGCGGTCGATCTGGAGCGTCTCGCACGCATCAACGACACGGTGTCCCGTCTCGAGCCTGCCCAGCGCCAGTTCGCTGGCATCGGTCTGCGCGCGATAGAGACCCTGGTGATCCAGCCCTCGCAGCGGCTCGATACCATCGCCGGGCGTCATGGCCATCAGCTGCCGCGCCTGCTGCGCATGGTGCTGCGTGGTCTGGGGACGATGCGCCGTGAGGGCTCCACCCTGTTGTCCTATCTGCTGTTCGAGCCGGGCTTCACTCGCACCCTGATCGAGCTTGGCTACGACGATGCGATGGCGCGCAAGTCCGAGTTGAGAGACTTCCTGCGCATCGGCTAGCGGCGCGCGCCCGCAATGTGCCGAAACGACGGCCGCACGCGGTCGCCGAATGTGGGAAAATGTGAAGACACAATTCGAAATTACTTGAAATCAGTTTTGTATCTGCTTATTTTTCATACGAAACGCTTTCGGGTTTCTTTCCGTCTTTTAGGCTTGCCGCTCACCATGAAGCTCAGACTCCTCGTTGCCAGCCTTGCCGCGCTGTTCGCATTGCAGTCGGGGGCCGTGCTGGCCTCGTCCACGAAGTCTCAGTCCGCTGGCAAGACCGCTGCGAGCAAGCCCGCGCCCAAGGCCAAGGCTCCGGCGAAGGCGGCGCCCAAGAAGGCGGTGTCCAGCAAGCCTGCGCCCAAGAAGGCGGTTGCCAAGCCCGGTACCAATGCCAAGCCCGCGGCCAAGAAGGTGGTGGCGCGCAAGGCCGTACCGGCCGCGGCAGCAGCAGCGGCTCCGGCCGCGCTGGGGGCCGACGAGGATGCGCCGCTTGCGCTGGACGCCAACGGCCTGCCATTGCTGGGTTCGAGCGCTTTCTATGTGATCAACCAGAACACCGGCGAGGTGTTGCTCGAGCGCAATGGTTCCGCGGTGGTGCCGATCGCCTCGATCACCAAGCTGATGACGGCGATCGTCGTGCTCGAGGCGGGCCAGAGCCTGTCCGAGCGCCTCACCATCACCGAAGGTGACATCGACCGCCTCAAGGGTACTGGCTCTCGCCTGGCGCTGGGCACGACGCTCAGCCGCGAGGAGATGCTGCAACTGGCGCTGATGTCCTCGGAGAACCGAGCCGCCTCGGCGCTGGCACGCAATTACCCCGGTGGCGAGAGTGCATTCGTCGAGGCCATGAACGTGAAGGCGCGGTTGCTCGGGCTGTGGGATACGCGTTTCCGCGACAGCACCGGACTGAATCCCGGCAACGTGTCCAGCCCCAAGGATCTCGCCCGCCTGGTTGCCGCGTCGGCCGCGTTCCCGCTCATTCGCGAGTTCTCGACTGCGCACGAGCGCTACGTTGACGTGCGCGGCCGCACGCTGCGCTTTGGCAACACCAATGGCCTGGTGCGCAGTCCCGAGTGGGCGATCAGTGTGTCCAAGACCGGCTACATCTCCGAGGCCGGGCGTTGCCTGGTCATGCAGACCTGGTTGCAGCAGCAGCCGGTCGTGATGGTGCTGATGGATTCGAGCGGGCGCTACACGCGTACCGCCGACGCCAAGCGCGTGCGCAAGTGGCTCGAACAAGGCATGCCGCAACGCCTCGCGGTCGCGCCGCAACGCGCTGGCGGCTGAGCCGCCCCTTGCGCCGGGCGGCGCGCCGACAGGATCAGCGAGTACGTGGTGCGCTGAAGCCGAGGGCGCGCGAGATCTCGTCGGCCGTTTCGCGCACGAGTGGTGCCCAGTCCGGGTTGAAACGATCCGACGGGGTCGACAGCGACAGCCCGGCGATCAATTCGCCGCTGTCATCTCGGATGCCCGCCGCGATACAGCGCACACCCGCTTCGACTTCGTCGAGGTCGAAGCCGACGTCGTGGCGGCGGACGCGATCGAGTTCCTTTTCCAGCGCGGGCAGGGTGGTGATAGAGGCCGGTGTCGATGCGGGCAGGCCGGTGCGGCGAGCGTAATCGCGGATGCGTTCGGCGCCATCCTCGGCCAGGAACAGCTTGCCGGTTGCCGTCGTGTGCAGCGGCGCGCGAGCGCCGACGATATGCACCACGCGCACCGACGCGCGACCGCTGGACGTTCGCTCCACATACACGATCTCGTCGCCGGCGCGCACGCCCAGATTGACGCTTTCGCCGGTTGCCGCGTGCAGCTTGAGCATGAAAGGCATTGCGGTCTCGCGCAGCGAGATGCGCGACTTCACGAGGCTGCCCAGTTCGAGGAGGCGGATGCCCAGGCGGTAGACGCCGGCTTCCGAGCGCTCGACGAAGCCGGTGCCGGTCATGGCGCCGAGAATGCGGTGCGCTGTGGAGGGGTGCAGTCCGGTCTCGAGCGCGAGCTGTTTGAGCGGCACTGGGTCGGCATGCTGCGCGAGTACGTCGAGCAGCTTCATCATGCGCTCGATGACCTGGATCGAATTCTTGCCTTCCGGGGGGGCGGCGTCGGGCTTGGGTGCGGACAAGGCGGGGCTCTGCTTGGACAATGTCGGAACGGTCGTTTGTTGGAGGGCGATGGTAACCGGGCATGCTGATTTCGCCTAGTGAAATACAGTGCCGTGTGGTGACCCGATTGCTTCAAAGATATACTTTGGCCGGAATGCGCGCGGGCCGGACGTTTGCAGGTGATCATCGAGCGGCGTCGCCACTGCGATGCTTCTCGCCCGGCGTCGTCTCCCGCCTGCCCTCTCCGTTCGTTGTCCCCCGCTTCCGGATGCCCTGATGAGCCTGGTCCTGATCGTGCTGCTACCCTTCGTCGGAGCCCTGTTGCCGGCGCTGATGATCCGTGCCGGGCGCAATGCCTGTGCGACCAGCACCTTCACCTTCACGCTGCTTGCCTTCGCGCTGCTGTTGTCGCATGCGCCGGCGGTGTTCCGCGGCGAGGTGGTGCAGGCGGGCTGGGACTGGTTGCCGGCGCTCGGGCTCAACGCCAACTTCTTCCTCGACGGCCTGGGCTTCTTCTTTGCCGGGCTCATCCTCGGCATCGGCCTGCTGATCATCGTCTATGCGCGCTTCTATCTCGCCAAGGACGATCCGATGGGCAGCTTC
>WPCJ01374761.1_pt1 | contig 18693 bp, 19 predicted proteins | sample 5399831 | NCBI WGS metagenome assembly WPCJ01 (sample SAMN12869470, study PRJNA574797) | sludge metagenome | isolation source: wastewater treatment of pH10 | place: China:Beijing | collected 2019-05-20 | reverse complement strand
CCCGCCGGTGAATGGTGCGCCCGCCGCTCCCAGCGCATTTCCGTCGGGCGGCGCGGCTCCGCTTGGTGGCGGTTTCGCGCCGCCGCAACAGCAGGCCGGGCCTCCCGGCGGCGATGACTGCATGAAGGGTTTTCTTCCACTGCGTCAGGAAGCCGAAAAGCGCGGCCAAGCGATCAAGGCAGCCAGCGAGCGCCGTGCGCCGCCGGAGGAAGCCTGCAAGCTGATCACGGCCTTCTCGCAGAGCGAGGTCAAGATGCTCAGCTACATCAAGGCCAATGCCACGAAGTGCGGCATTCCAGACAATGTGGGTGCGCAGATGCAGGCTGGCCACAAGAACACCGAAGGCATGCGCCAGAAGGTTTGTTCGGTGGCGCAACAGCAGCGCAATGGCGGTGGCGGCGGCCCGATGGCAGCGCCGCGTCTCAGCGACGTGCTCGGCTCGTCGGCCTCGTTGCCTGACGCATCCACCGCCCGCAAGAGCGGCGGCACCACCTTCGATACGTTGAACGGCAACGTTCTCACCCGATGAGCGACGCGGCTGCCCGTGTTGCCGACGCGACCGCCAATAATTGGGTCGATCGCGTCGCGCCGCTATGGACGCGCCCGTATCTGAGACTGTCGCGTTTCGATCGTCCGATCGGCTCGTGGCTGCTGCTGATGCCGTGCTGGTGGTCCGCAGCGCTCGCTTCGGGCGCTGCGCACGATCTTCATCAATTGCTGAAAATGATAGCGCTGTTTTTCATCGGCGCTTTCGTCATGCGCGGCGCCGGCTGCACCTGGAACGACATCACCGACAGGGATCTCGATGCCAAGGTCGAGCGTACCCGTTCGCGGCCAATCCCGGCGGGGCAGGTGACGGCGAAGAAGGCGTTCGCCTGGCTCGTTCTGCAGGCCTTGATCGGCCTCGTGGTGCTGCTGCAGTTCAACAGTTTCGCCATCGCGACCGGCATCGCCTCGCTGGCCATCGTCGCCGCCTATCCCTTCATGAAGCGTATCACCTACTGGCCGCAGAGCGTGCTCGGCCTCGCGTTCTCATGGGGCGCGCTGATGGGCTTTGCGGTCGTGTTCGGCCGCATCGACGCGACGGCGCTGCTGCTCTATGCCGGCTCGATCTGCTGGGTGATTGCCTATGATACGATCTACGCGCATCAGGATACGGAAGACGACGCGCTGATCGGTATCAAGTCGACCGCGCTGCTGTTCGGTGCGCGCACGCAATCGGCATTGATCATTTTTTACGGTCTGGCGGTCGCGCTGATCAGCGTCGCGCTGCGGCTCGCCGGCGCAGGCTGGCCGGCATGGATCGGCCTGATCGTTTTTGCTGCGCATCTGGCCTGGCAAACCACGCGGATCGATATCAAGGATTCCGCGCTGTGCCTGCGGCTGTTCAAGTCCAATCGCGATGCTGGATTGCTGCTCTTTGCAGGATTGCTGGTGGATGCCATGTTGCGTGCGGGCTGATTGCCCGTACCATCACGGGTGGAACCAGTCGAATGGACGTCGCGCAGCTCAAGACGTTGATCCATGTTGCGGAGCTCGGCAGTCTGAGCAAGGCGGCGGATCGCTTACGGATCGCACAGCCAGCCTTGAGCAGACAAATCCGCCTGCTCGAGAAGGAGCTCGGTGCGACACTGTTCGAGCGGCATGGTCGCGGCATGGTGATCACAGCCGTGGGCCGTGAAGTTCTCGATCACGCGGCCCGGATCATGGCGGAGCTTGAGGCGATCCGGCATGTGTCGTCGAACGGAGCGACCTCATTCACAGGTCAGGTCTCGATCGGCACCACACCAACGGTGGCCGAAATCGTCACGGTGCCACTGGTTCGCAAGATCAAACAGGCCCACCCGCAATTGTCGGTGCGCTTGTCGTCTGCCTTCACGGGGCATCTTCTCGATTGGCTGCAACGCGGCGAACTGGAGATTGCGGTTTCGTATGATCCGCAGCCTATCCGCTCTCTGCGTATCGTGCCGGTGATGATGGAGCAGCTGTTTCTGGTCAGCGCTCGGGGGCGAGGCCTGACGATGGACAGACCGATCCGCTTCGTGACCTTGAAGGACGAAGATCTCGTGCTGCCGAGCCGCAGGCATGGTTTGCGTGTCATCATGGAAGAGTGTGCGCGGAGCGCGGGCATCGACTTGCTGGCGAGTGTCGAAGCGGACTCGTTCGGTGCGATGATCGATCTCGTTCGCAATGGCGTCGGCACCACAGTGCTGCCGCTCGCTCCCATCCACGGTCTCGTGGAGAGCGGTGCGTTGTGTGCCGCACCGCTGATCGAGCCGATGCCGGAGCGCAAATTGGTGCTGGCTTATCCTGCCGATCGCCCCGTCAGCGCGGCGGCCCGCTTCGTCGCCGACACATTCACTGCGATTGCGGCGGATCTCGTTGCCCGGAATATCTGGGTCGGCCGCATGCTCATCGATCGATAGACGCATGTGCAGCGCGGCATGTTGCGGTGCCAGAGATAAAATTCGGGCATATCTCTTCGTGCAATTCGATATGCGATCCCGGCTCTCGGCTGCGCTATGCATGGCAGGCGCAATCGAGACGCGGAGAGAGACGAATGAGTGATGGGCATGCACCTGGTTCGCAGGTGGATTGGCAACAGCAAGTCTTCGACATTCTCAAGGCCGCGGACGTCAAGCACATCGTCTATGTGCCGGATGCCGGGCATTCTACGGCCATACGCCTTGCCAATGAAGACAATGCGATCAACTCCGTGGTGCTCACCACCGAAGAAGAGGGCATCGGTTATCTCGCCGGTGCGTGGCTCGGGGGCGAACGCGGCGCACTGCTGATGCAGTCGAGCGGCGTCGGCAATTGCATCAACACGCTGGCGCTGCAGACCTGCACGCGGTTTCCGCTGCTGATGGTCGTCACCATGCGTGGCGACTGGGCCGAGTTCAACGGCTGGCAGAATCCGATGGGGCAGGCCACCCAGCCGGCGCTGAACCTGATGGGCGTGCTGACCTGGCGCGCCGACAAGCCTGACGACGTCGCGCCCTTGCTGCGCGGCGCCGCCTCGATGGCCTTCAACGGTGATGCAGCCTGTGCCCTGCTGCTGGGACAGCGCCTGATCGGAGAGAAACAATGGGTGAAGTGAATACTGGCGGTGCGCTCGATCGTCGCGAAGTCGTGAAGACATTGCTGGCCGGACGGAAGGATCTGCTGGTCGTCACCGGCCTCGGTTCGCCCTCTTACGATGTGATGGCGGCCGGCGATCACGACAACAACTACTATCTTTGGGCAGCCATGGGCAGCGCGGCCATGGTCGGTCTTGGTCTCGCGACGGCAAAGCCGGATCATTCGGTGCTGGTTGTTACCGGCGATGGCGAGATGTTGATGGGCCTGGGCGCGCTGGCAACCATCGCCACGCGCCGGCCGACCAATCTCACTATCGCGGTGCTCGACAACGGCCATTTCGGCGAGACCGGGATGCAGGTGAGCCATGCGGGCATGGGCGTCAGCCTGGACAAGGTTGCGCAATCCTGCGGCTTCGGCTGGACCAGGGAAATCCGCGACATGGCCGGTGTCGAGGAGCTGCGCACGCGTCTGACGTCGCGTGACGGTGTGAGGCTGGCGACCATCAAGGTGAAAGCGGAGAATGCGCCGCGCGTGCTGCCGCCGCGTGATGGCATTTATGTCAAGAACCGCTTTCGCGCGGCACTCGGCCACGCACCGATTTGAGCGATGGCAACAGGGCTTCCTGTGCCCTGTTGCCGGGACGGACGGCGGACATCGGATCAACCGATGCCGACCACGGGAAACATCTAGGGGTGGAAACGATGACGACAGGCATGACACGTCGGCATTTCGGCAAGGCCGCCATTGCGGCTGCTGCGGTGATCTCTTCGCGCCCGCAAGCATGGGCGCAGGAGGATCTGCCGAAAGGGCCGATCACGCTGATCGTGCCGTTCGCAGCCGGCGGCGCCACCGATGTGGTGAGCCGTCATGTGGCACGGAAAGTCTCCGAGCAGATCGGCCAGACCATCGTCATTGAAAACGTGACCGGCGCCGGCGGCGTTGTCGGCGCCACGCGCGCCGCGCGCGCGAAGCCCGATGGTCAGACGCTGCTGATGGGCACGATCTCCACCCATACCATCAACCCGCTGATGGCGAAGCTGCCGCCTTACGATCCCGTGGCCGATTTCACGGCGATCTCGATGATCGTGACAGTGCCGAATGTTCTCTTGGTGTCATCGCAAACCAAGGCGGCCGATGTCAAAGACCTCATCGCGATGCTGAAAGCGGACCCCGGCAAATACAGCTATGGCTCATCGGGCGTCGGCACGCCGCCGAATCTGTCGGGTGAACTGCTGAAGACGATGGCCGGCGTGAAGATGGAGCATGTGCCCTATCGCGGCGGCGCGCCGGCCATGAACGATCTGATCGGCGGCCAAATTCCGATTTTGTTCGATGTGCTTAGCGGCGCCGCGCCCTTCATCAAGGCCGGAACGGCGCGGGCGCTCGCCGTCACCACGAAAAAGCGTGCGGGATCGTTCCCGGACATTCCGACCGTGGCGGAGTCGGGCTTCCCCGACTATGAAACCTATACATGGAATGCAATCTTCGGCCCGCCGGGCATGGCGCCAGCCATGACCGAACGCCTGAGCGCCGAATTCCGCAAGGCGACTGCGGATGCGGAGATCAGGCAGCGCCTGATCGAGCTCAGCGGCGAGCCGGTCGGATCAACGCCGGCGCAGCTCGCTACACAGGTCAAAGCTGAAATTGCGAAATGGGGGCCGGTCATTCAGGCAGCGGGCCTGAAGGCTGAATAGATCGAAAGGATTCGTGCGTGCCTGTTCCGGAATTCGATCGTCTCGCTTTTCTGCGCGCATTGGCTGACATCATCGGTGAGAAATATGTGCGCACCGGCGCGGACGCCGAGCCCTACGAACAGGACTGGCGGGCGCGCTATCGCGGCGATGCGGTGGCGGTCGCGTTGCCGGGAAATACGGAGGAGGTCTCGGCCGTTGTTCGGTTGTGCGGCGAACACTGCATCGCGATCGTCCCGCAGGCGGGCAATACCGGCCTTACCGGTGGCGCCATCGTGCCGGATGGCGTGGCGGGGTTGATCGTCAATGTGTCGCGGCTGAACAAGGTCCACCGGGTCGATCTGCTCAACAATGCAATGACGGTGGGCGCCGGCTGCATCCTCGCCGATATGCGGGCGCTGGCCGATGACCATGACCGGCAGTTTCCGGTGCTGCTCGGCAGTGTCGGCAGTTGCGAGATCGGTGGCCTGATCTCGACCAATGCCGGCGGAACCGGCGTGCTGCGCTATGGCAATATGCGCGAACAGGTGCTCGGACTCGAAGTCGTGCTGCCCGATGGACGGATCTGGGACGGGCTGAAGGCCCTGCGCAAGGACAATACGGGCTACGACCTGAAGCAGCTGTTCGTCGGCGCAGAGGGGACGCTCGGCATCGTCACGGCGGCGGTGCTGAAGCTCTATCCGAAGCTTGCGGTGTCGGCGACGGCGATGGTCGCGATGGAGCGGGTCGATCAGGCCGTCGCGTTGTTGCGGGAGTTGCAGCGCGTTACCGGCGGGCGCGTCGAAACGTTCGAGCTGATGTCGCGCGGTCAGCTGCAGATCGTGCTGTGCCATGGCATGAGCGGCGGTAGTCCGATGACCGGTGACGCGCCGTGGTATGTGCTGCTCGAACTGGCCGACAGTTCGCCGGACTGGAATGCGGTCGAGAGCATGGAGACGGTATTGGCGGCGGCTATGGAGAATGGTCTCATCATTGATGCCGTCATTGCGAGCGATCAGGCCAAGGCCGAACGCATCTGGCAGCTACGGCATACGATTTCGGAATCCAACAAGCGCGAAGGTTTTACAGTGTCGAACGACACTTCGGTGCCGGTCTCGGCGCTGTCGGAATTTCTTGATCGCGTCACACGGCGGCTGGAGGGCAGCCTGCCGAAAGCCCAGGTTGCGCATTGCGGCCATGTGGGCGACGGCAATGTTCATGTGATCGTGGTGTTTCCCTATGATATTGGCGATGCCGCAGTGCGCGAGGCCGCGGCGCATGAAGCCAACACCATCGTGCATCAGGAGAGCGTGGCTTGTGGCGGCAGCATCAGCGCCGAGCACGGCATCGGCCGCATGCATATCGATCGCCTGCCGCTTTATACGTCGGAAGTCGAGATGGACCTGATGCGGCGGGTGAAGCTGGCGATCGATCCCGAGCGGATCATGAATCCGAATAAGGTGTTGCGACTGCCGTGATGTGTTGGCCAGCGTTGCCGCAAACGCGGTTGTTATCCCTGCGTATGCAGGGATCCAGCAAACGCAAGCGATGCGGCTTTATCACTGAGGTTCGTGTCTACTGGATCGCCCGGTCAAGCCGGGCGATGACAGTGAGAGAGACGCTCAATTCCGCGCGATGATCTCGCGTTCGCCCCTGTAGCTGCCGGGGGCGTTCAGCAATGCACCGACACGGCGGCGCATCAGGAATTTCGGGCGACGTTCGCGAATGGCGTTGCGACGGCGACGGCGCTGCGCCGGCTCGGCCGCTTTCTCTTCCGGCAATTGCGGAAGCGCGAAGATTTCGCTCCACATCGGCCATGCCATCTCGATCTCCTCGATGTCCGAGCTCACGAGCAGCGGAATCGACAATGACGGATCGCGATGCTTCAGCACGAGCATCTTGCCGTCGTCGAGGCCGCGTAGCGCGACGCCCATGAAATCGCTGACGCGCACATTGATCGCCATGCGCATGCCGCGGACGGCACGGTGCAGGACAACGCGCTCGCGATGTAACTCGACGCGCCGGACGCTGCCGTCGGCGCGGTTGTCATGCGCTTCGAAGCGAAGCGGTAGTGAATGGGGATCGAGCCGCACGATGCCGCTCGATCCCAAGGTCGACGAGGCCGACGCCTCGATTGCTGTTTGATGCCCCACGGCTTTTTATCTCCCCGCCGGACTTATGCGTCCGGTCGATGGGAGGAGCTTGCCAGAGGCAGCGCCGAATCTGCTTAAAAAGGCTGGTTAAGAGAATCCGACCCGGCCCGCATGCTTGACGAAAGCCAAACCGGAATGCTTGACGAGTTCTTGCCGAGGGGTCGAAAATTCGACCGAATCGGCGTGGCAAATGCTTGAAATCCTTGCAAAACAGGCACATCTGTAGCGCTTGGCCGCAGCCGCCCAGACCGGTTCAAATCCAGGGATTTTGTTCGTGATCTCTTCACCAAACGCATCGTCCACCCGATCCGACAATTCCGACCTGCTCGATCAATCCGCATTATCCAATCTGGCGCAGCGCCTCGTCGAGGCGGCGAAGCGTGCGGGTGCCGATGCCGCCGATGCGGTCGCGGTGCGCGGCGTGTCGCATGGTGTCGAGGTGCGCGATGGCAAGGTGGAAGCTTCGGAGCGTTCCGAGGGCGACGATGTCGGCCTTCGCGTTTTTGTCGGCCGACGGCAGGCGGTGATCTCCACCAACGACATGTCTGGCGACAATGCTGCTGTTCTCGCCGAGCGCGCGGTCGCGATGGCGCGCGTCGCGCCCGATGACAAACATGTCGGCCTTGCCGATCCCGATCTGCTGGCGACGACGTTCCCCGATCTCGATGTGCTCGATCCCGTCGTGCCGACGGTCGGCGAACTCGAGCGCCGCGCCATCGAGGCGGAAGCAGCGGCGCTGGCGGTGCAGGGCGTCACCAAGTCCGGCGGCGCATCGGCTTCGACGGGTATTGGCGGCATGGTGCTGGTGACGTCCACCGGTTTCCACGGTTCCTATCTGCGCTCCAGCCACGGCGTGTCGATGACTGCCATTGTTGGCGACGGCACCAAGATGGAGCGTGACTACGATTTCTCCTCGGCGCTGCATGCATCCGATCTCGCCTCGCCTGCGGCGGTCGGCAAGCTGGCCGGCGAACGCACGGTGGCGCGGGCCAATCCGCGTAAGGTCGCGACCTGCAAGGTGCCGGTGGTTTACGATCCGCGCGTGTCGAACTCGCTGGTCGGCCACGTCATCGGCGCGGCGAACGGTGCGTCGGTGGCGCGCAAGACGACCTTCCTGAAGGACAGCCTCGGCAAGCAGCTGTTCGGCAGCAACATCCGCATCATCGACGATCCCCTGCGTGTGCGCGGCCTGCGGTCGCAGAGCTTCGATGCCGAGGGCGTTGCGACGGTGAAGCGGGCCATCATTGACGAAGGCGTGCTCACCACATGGCTGCTCGATTGCGCCACCGCCCGTGAACTTGGCCTGACGACCACCGGGCACGCGCATCGCGGCGTGTCGTCGTCGCCATCGCCCGGCGCCTATAATCTGCATATGGAAGCCGGCAGTGTATCGCCCGAAGACCTCATCGCCGACATCAAGGAAGGTTTTTACGTCACCGATCTCATCGGCTCCGGCGTCAACGGCGTCACCGGCGATTACAGCCGCGGCGCGGGCGGGTTCTGGATCGAGAACGGCAAGCTCACCTATGCCGTGAGCGAGATCACCATCGCCGGCCACCTGTTCGAGATGTTCAAGTCGCTGACCCCGGCCAATGACCTCAGCTTCAAATACGGCGTCAACGCGCCGACCGTGCGTGTCGAGGGTTTGACGATTGCCGGACGCTGATACATCCGGCCGGCTGGCGCGCGACTTCGCGCTGATGGAGCAGACCGTTCGCGAGGCCGGCGCACTCGGCCTCGCGATGTTTCGCACCGAACTGCGCAAATGGATCAAGGGCGAATCGTCGCCGGTCTCGGAAGCCGATATCGCGCTCAACGACCTGATCGAGAAACGGCTGCGCAGCGCCACACCGGATTATGGCTGGTTGTCGGAGGAAAGCGCCGATGACGACGCCCGTCTCGGCAAGCGACTGACCTGGATCATCGATCCCATCGACGGCACCCGCAGTTATCTCGCCGGCCGCGAGGACTGGTGCGTTTGTGTCGCACTGGTGGAGGACCACCGTCCTGTAATGGCTGCAGTCTTTGCGCCGTCCACAGATGAATTTTTCCTCGCCATGCGCGGGCAGGGCACCACCTGCAACGGCCGGCCCGTCCAGGCCATTTCGGGAATCGATCTCGATTTCGCCCGCGTGGCCGGCCCCAAGCCCCTGGTGGAGCGCCTGACCCATCCACGGCAGGACCTGGAGTTGCATCCGCGGATTGGCTCGCTGGCGCTGCGGCTCTGCTGGATCGCCAATGGCCGGCTGGATGCAGCCTTTGCCGGCGGGCAGAGCCGGGACTGGGATCTGGCGGCTGCGGATTTGATCGTGCATGAAGCGAATGGTAGAATGACCGAGCTTTCGGGCGATCCCATTCAATACAATCGCCGGGAAGTCACGCATGGGTTGCTGGTAGCAGCGGGGGCCGATCGTCATGCCCATATCGTTGAGCAGTTCCGGACCAACCGGGCATAACCAGCCGCACCACCACCACCTTCTGGAAATCTGATCGCAGCCGGCCGCTGCAGGAAAAATCTATGCCCGACACATCACAGCAACTGCTTCATCTGGTCATCGGCGGCGAGCTCACCGATCTGAAGGGCATTACCTTCAAGGATCTGGACAAGGTCGATATCGTCGGCGTGTACCCGAATTACGCTTCGGCGCTGGTCGCCTGGAAGGCCAAGGCGCAGTCGACCGTCGACAATGCGCATATGCGCTACTTTATCGTCCATCTGCATCGGCTGCTCGATCCGGGCCAGGACGCAAAGCCTGCCACTTGAAACGTCTGCTGCGAAACACGCTGCGCAGCAGCTGGGTGCAACGCGCCGCGGGATTTCTCGCGGCCGAATTTTTGCGCCTTGTGTGGAAGACCAACAAGTTCACCTTCGACCCCGTCGATGTCTATGACATCGTCGAGCCGGAGATGCCGGTCATCCTCGCTTTCTGGCATGGCCAGCATTTGATGACGCCGTTCATCAAGCAGAAAGACTATCGTGGCGCGGTGCTGATCTCGAAGCATCGCGACGGCGAGTTCAACGCGTTAGCAGCTGAGCGACTCGGCATCGCCACAGTGCGCGGCTCGGGCGACCATGGCGGCGCGTTCCATCGCAAGGGGGGCGTCGGCGCTTTCAAGGAGATGGTGCGGGTGCTGGAGAGCGGCGTCAATATGGCGCTCACGGCCGACGTGCCGAAGCGCTCGCGCGTCGCCGGTCTCGGCATCATCATGTTGGCGCGCGAGAGCGGGCGACCGATCATGCCGTTTGCCATGGCCACCAGCCGATTCTGGCAGCTCAACAACTGGGATCACACGACCATCAACCTGCCGTTCGGCCACGGGGCGCTGGTCGGCGGCGAGCCGATCACCGTGCCGGCTGATGCGGACAGTGCCATGATGGAAGAGCTGCGCCTGAGGCTGGAGGCGACGCTGAATGATGCCACGCGCCGCGCTTATGAAGCTGTCGGCCGGCCGGACGGCAATCGTCATGGCTGACGCGCTGCCGATCACGCTGCGGGCCTATCGCAGTCTCTCCGCATCGCTGACGCCGGTGGTGCCGCTGCTGATCAAGCGGCGTCTGCGAAACGGCAAGGAAGACCCCGAGCGGATCGACGAACGTCGCGGCATCTCGGCGATCGAACGGCCGGCGGGGCCGCTGGTCTGGGTGCATGGCGCGAGCGTCGGCGAAGTGCTGGCGGCGGCCGCATTGATCGAGCGCCTGCGTGCCTCGAAGATGCGTATCCTTCTGACATCGGGAACCGTGACCTCGGCTGCTATCATCGCCAAGCGCTTCCCGCCGGATATCATCCATCAATATATTCCCTATGACTCGCCGCGTTACGTCGCACGATTTCTCGATCACTGGCATCCGTCGCTGGCGCTGTTTATCGAGAGCGACCTCTGGCCGAACCTGATCATGTCGGCCGCGAAACGGCGCCTGCCAATGGCACTGATCAATGCGCGGATGTCGCAGCGCTCGTTCCCGCGCTGGCAGAAGATGTCGAAGACCATCGCGGCGCTGCTCGGCCGTTTCGAGATTTGCCTCGCTCAGTCCGACACAGACGCCGAACGCTTTGGTGCGCTGGGAGCCCGCAGCGTGATCGTCACCGGCAACCTGAAATTCGATGTCCAGGCGCCGCCCGGCGACGCCGCCAAGCTCGATGCGCTGAAAGCGGCGACGCGCGGGCGTCCGATCGTCGTCGCGTCGTCCACCCATCCCGGCGAAGAGGAGATCATCCTCGAAACGCATAAGGCGCTGGCGAGTTTCTTTCCGTCGCTGCTCACGGTGATCGTGCCGCGTCATGCCCATCGCGGCGGATCCATTGCGGATATGATCAAGCCGAGCGGTGCCCGCGTCGCGCTGCGGTCGCGCGGCGAGCTGCCGGGCGCGAATACTGATATCTATGTCGCCGACACCATGGGCGAACTCGGCGTGTTCTATCGTCTCGCGCCTGTCGTCTTCATGGGCGGCTCGCTGGTGCCGCATGGCGGGCAGAATCCGATCGAACCGGCCAAGCTCGGCGCATCCATCGTGCACGGGCCGCATGTGTTCAACTTCACCGACGTCTATGACGCGCTCGATCGTGCCGGCGGCGCGCAGCAGGCCAATTCGTCCGAGCAGCTCGTCAAGCAACTCGGCCAGATGCTCGGCAATGTCGCTGCGCGCGATGCCGCCATCGACGCGGCGGGGCAGGTCGTCGCGCGGCTTGGCGGAGCGCTGGATCGCACGCTCCATGCGCTCGAACCCTATCTCATGCAGTTGCGTTTCGAGATGGGTGGGCATCATGCGTGAGCCGGCGTTCTGGCAGCAGCGGAGCAGCTTGCTGTCGCGCCTGTTGATGCCGCTCGGCGCCGTCTACGGCGAGATCACCGCTTCGCGTATGGTGCAGCAGGGAGCGGTGGCCGGCATTCCCGTGATCTGCGTCGGCAACTATCACACCGGCGGCGCCGGCAAGACGCCGACCACATTGGCGCTGGTGACAATGCTCCGCGAACTTGGCGAGACGCCGGTGGTGCTCAGCCGCGGTCATGGCGGCAGATTGCGTGGGCCGGTCAAGGTCGAGCCGGGTCGCCATGGTGCTGCCGATGTCGGTGACGAGCCCCTGATGATGGCGCGTGACGTCACGGTCGTGATCGCGCGCGATCGCGTCAATGGCGCCGCGCTGGCGCGCTCCACCGGCGCCAGCGTCATCGTGATGGACGATGGTTTTCAGAATCCGGCACTGGCAAAGGATCTGTCGCTGATCGTGATCGACGGCAATCGCGGCCTCGGCAACGGTCGCATATTCCCAGCCGGTCCACTGCGGGCGCCACTGGATCGCCAGATCGCACGCACCGATGGTCTCATGGTGATCGGCGACGGCGTTGCGGCCACCGGCGTCGCTGCGATGGTGCATGGCCGCGGCGGCAAGGTGTTTACGGCGCGGCTGAAGCCGGAGGCTGCGTCACTGCAAGCATTGCAGGGCAGGCGCGTGCTGGCCTTTGCAGGAATCGGCGATACCGGCCGTTTCTTTCGCACATTGCGCAATGCCGGCGTGGATGTCGCAGCGGAGAAGGCGTTCGGCGATCATCATCCATACACGCCAGCGGAGATCGAGGCGCTGGTCGCGCAGGCGCGCGGCGAAGGGCTGACGCTGGTGACGACGGAGAAGGATCTGGTGAAGCTGCGCGGCATGCCCGCGGCCGCGGAGATTGTTGGTTTTCCCGTCGCGCTGGATGTCGAGGACAAGGAGGGGCTGCGCAGTTTCGTGCGGGAAGGCCTCAATCGCGCAAGGATAAGACGCTGACCCGTAGGGCGGATTAGCGAAGCGTAATCCGCCGTTCTTCGCCACATGTACTCTGTCGGCGGATTACGCCTTCGGCTAATCCGCCCTACTGACCTACTTCACCTGCTCCGGATAATACCGCTTCAGTACTGCCGTATGCGTTGCATAGGCTTCCTGTCGGTCGACGCTCCAGTATTTCAGCTCATCCAGCGGGATGCGTTCGCCCGAGATGGCGCAGGTCACATAGGTCCCCGGTGCGACCACGCGGAAATCGCCGTCGAGATATTGCAGCTTGGCTTCGCCGTGGCCGGATGGCCCGAATTTGTTGAGCACGGCTGGTCTCCTGGAACGCTCGGCCGGAATGCCGCAGGCGGATGGATGATGCTCCGCCATAGATAGGGCCTTCGCGGCGCGAATGAAAGCGCCCGGAAGCCGACGTCGAATCGGGGGTCCGGTGCCGGCGGGGGCAGATCCCCGCCGACCGCGGATCAGGAGGGCCTCATCGGCTGATCCGCGCGTCCGCCACGGCCCGCTGGAACAGCGCCGTCATGGCCTCGGAAATGCCCTGGGTCGGGCTGACCTCGAAATAGAAACCCGGCGATGCGCAGGACTGCATGTTGGCTGCGATTTCGCTGTTCGTGGACGGCCCGTAAGGGCCTTTGTTGAACGGCGCGATCCACGTGTTGTACCAGGCGTTGGTCGGCAGATCGAGATAGGTCGTATAAAGGACCGCGATCTTGACGCCGCGATTCTTGAGCGCGGTGCAGAGCGATGGATCCAGCGGGGACTGGCATCGGCCGCCCGTTGTCTTCTTCAGACATCCGGAGGGATTGTACTCGTCAGCCACGCCGTCCGAGACGAAGAAGAGATACTTCGCAGGCGCGTTCGCTGTTCCGTTACCGGTGTTTGCGATAGTCTTGTCGATCGCCGGAATGACCGACGAGAATTGGGTGTCCTGATCGTTATTGTCGTTCTGGCCGTTGACCGACATCAGGTCGATCGCGCCGGCTGCCGTCTTCGCGCTCGACAGGCTCGACGACAGGCTGAACAGCGGCCGAAGGCTTGCGGTCGAAGCGCTGCCGCCGAAATCGTAGATCGCGACCCTGAACTGGTTGGGATAGGTCTGGGTCGAGGCCGCGGTGTCCATCAGGCTCTGTGTGGCAGACCGCAGCACATCGATGCGCGTGGTGACGCCAAGCTTTTTGGCGAGGTCGTAGTAGTTCGATTTGTTCGCGGTGTCATGGCAGGCGAACGCGCATTTGTCGGGCGTGTTGTTGACCATGGTCGCGACATCGGCGGGCGTTGCGCCGACGCCCATCGAGGGCGAATTGTCGAGCAGAAGATAGAAGTCGATAAATTGCGGCATGGTGGCCGTTGCGGTCGCGACACCGGTGACGGTCAGTTTTGGAAAGCCCATGATGGAGCTGAACGTGGTCGGCACGTCAGCGGAGAACTGCATGCTGGACGTCACGACGCCATTGGCTCTCGATACTTTGGCCGTCACGCTGTTGATCGTGTAGCCGCTCATGCTCGAGGAGTTGGCGTAGAAATAGTTGACTGCCGTGGTCGAGCCGCCGGGAATGTCGCCATCCGCAGACATGGAGCCGGCTGTGGCAAATGCCGTCGATTTCTGGACGATCGCCCCGATGGCGGCAGAATCCAGCGCCCCCTGAAGCTTGGAGCGGATCATGGCCGCGCGACCGTGATCGATGGCCCCGCCGACAAAGGATATCAGCGGCACCGAAGCCAGCGCGAAGATGACGGCGACGTTGCCCCGGCGATCCCTGACGTAGGAATTAAAGCTGGATCGAAAATTCCTAAACATAAAATGCGAACTCGTTCTGAGTACCGAAGCGCAGATGAATACCTATGGAAAATCAACCAATGGTTAGAAAAAGCGATGCAAATCGAAATAATTGTAGTCAGCGTGATTTCGCGGCGTCCGATCGGGTGAACCGGACTACACATTTCCGCGGGGCGTGCGCGTCCGAGCGTGGGGACAACACAGCGTCCTCGCGGAAAAGAAACACGTGCCTTCGTTGAAGGATATGTTCCTAGAGAGGTCGCGCCAGCTTACTCGAAGGCGTTGGACGCTAGAACAGATCGCCCTGGCCGATCTTTGCAGTGCGTTTCGATGGCTTGGATCTGGCCGCGCTTGATTTATCCGCACGCGACGATGCCGGCTCTGCGCCGTCGGCGGTCACATCGATACGGCCATCGGCAAACTCGATGTTCAGTCGCGCGCCGGCATTGATACCTGCCAGCTCATGCACGGCCGTTCCGTGTTCGTCACGCACCAGCGCAAAGCCGCGCGCGAGCACGCCGCGATAGGAGAGGGCGGCGAGCAGTTTGTTCGATGCCTCGACGCGCGCTGCCTGCCGCTGCAGCAGCGTCGTCAGTGCGCGGCGGGCGCGCTCGGTGAGGCGCAAGGCACGTTCGCGATCCCGGATGACGGCATTGCGCTGCGCTTGCGCATTGGCGGATTTCGAGGCCTTGAGGCGCAGTTCGAGATTGCTGAAACGCTCGCGGCGCTGGCGCAGCAGAGCGCGCGCGGAGAGCTTCAAGCGCTCGCCGTAGGTCGTCTGCCGCTGCGTCGCATGGGCGATCTGCGCGCGCAGCACACGCAGCGTCAGGCCGGATGCCGCCTGCACGAAGCGGCGGTGATGCGCATGGGTATTGGCCTTGAGCGCGCGCGGCAGCGATGCGCCGGCGCTATCGAGACGCTGGCGCGGGATCGCAAGCAGATCGGCGGCATTGGGCAACGCACGTGCGGCGGCACGCAACTCGTTGCGGCGGGCTTCCTGCGCGCGCTGCCAGCACAGCATCAGGCGGCGCTCGAAGGTGCCGATCTCGACCAGCAATTCGGCGCGCACCGGCACGGCCATTTCGGCTGCAGCTGTCGGCGTCGGCGCACGCTTGTCCGAGGCGAAATCGATCAGCGTGATATCGGTCTCGTGGCCGACAGCGGAGATCAGCGGGATCATGCTTTCCGCCGCGGCGCGCACCACGATCTCTTCGTTGAACGACCACAGATCTTCCAGCGAGCCGCCGCCGCGGGCGACGATGAGCAGATCCGGGCGCGGAATCTTGCCGCCTGGCTCCAGTGCATTGAAGCCGTGGATCGCCGCCGCGACCTGTTCGGCCGAGCCTTCGCCCTGAACCCGAACGGGCCACACCAGCACATGGCGCGGAAAGCGATCGTTGAGGCGATGCAGGATGTCGCGGATGACAGCGCCGGTCGGCGAGGTGACGACGCCGATGACTTCGGGCAGCCAGGGCAGCAGTTGCTTGCGCGCTTCGTCGAACAGGCCTTCGGCGCCGAGCTTGCGTTTGCGCTCTTCCATCAGCGCCATCAGCGCGCCGACGCCGGCGGGCTCCAGCGCCTCGATGACGATCTGGTACTTCGACGAGCCGGGATAGGTGGTCAGCTTGCCGGTGGCGATGACCTCGAGGCCCTCCTGCGGCCGGAACCGCATCCGGCCATGAACGCCTTTCCAGATCACCGCCTCGATCTTGGCGCTTTCGTCCTTGAGCGAGAAATAGCAGTGGCCGGAGGAATGCGGCCCGCGAAAGCCGGTGATCTCGCCGCGCACGCGCACATTTCCGTAGGCGTCCTCCACCGTCCGCTTCAGCGCCTGCGAAAGCTCGGAGACGGTGAATTCGGTGGAATTCGTCAACGGGGCGGCGGCAGTTTTGGGCATCGGGGACTCGGGCTGTTGCGGCAGCGGATTAGCATGCTAAACGCTGGCAAAACCATCCAAAACCCCGGCCAGGCAGTCTTCCCATGAACATTCTTCTCATCGGTTCCGGTGGCCGCGAACACGCGCTGGCATGGAAGCTGGCGGCATCGCCGTTGCTGACCAAATTGTGGTGCGCGCCCGGCAATGCCGGCATTGCGCAGGAAGCCGAATGCGTGGCTTTGGACGTGGCGGACCATGCTGCTGTGATCAAGTTCTGCGGCGACAACAAAGTCGATTTCGTTGTAGTCGGCCCGGAAGCCCCGCTCGCAGCCGGCATCGTGGACGATCTCGCCGCGGCCGGCATCAAGGCGTTCGGGCCGAGCAAGGCCGCCGCCCGTCTCGAAGGCTCCAAGGGTTTCACCAAGGACATCTGCAAGGCCAACAGCATCCCGACCGCCGCTTACGAGCGCTTCAGCGATGCGGACAAGGCCAAGGCGTATATCCGCGCCCAGGGCGCGCCGATCGTGATCAAGGCCGACGGCCTCGCAGCTGGCAAGGGCGTCGTTGTCGCCATGACGCTGCAGGAAGCCGAAGAGGCCATCGACATGATGCTCGGCGGCGGTTTTGGCGCGGCTGGCGCGGAAGCCGTGGTCGAGGAATTCATGGTCGGCGAGGAAGCCTCGTTCTTCGTGCTGTGCGACGGCGAGAACGCGCTGCCGCTGGTGGCCGCGCAGGACCACAAGCGCGCTTTCGACGGCGACAAGGGGCCGAATACGGGCGGCATGGGCGCCTATTCGCCGGCGCCGGTGTTCACCGATGCGATCCAGAAGCGCACCATGGACGAGATCATTCTGCCGACGCTGAAGGCCATGAAGGACATGGGATGCCCCTATAAGGGTGTGCTGTTCGCCGGCCTGATGATCACGGACGAAGGCCCGAAGCTGATCGAATACAATGCCCGTTTCGGAGATCCCGAAACCCAGGTGCTGATGGTTCGCCTGATGTCGGATCTGCTGCCGGCACTGATCGCGTCGGCGGACGGCCAGCTGAAGAATTTCGATCTGCGCTGGTTCCCGGAACCCGCCCTGACCGTCGTCATGGCCGCCAAGGGGTATCCCGGTGACTACGACAAGGGGACGCGGATCGCGGGCATCGACCGCGCCGAGCAGATCGAGGGCGTGGAGGTGTTCCATGCTGGAACCAAGGCCTCAGGCGACTGGATTCTGGCCAATGGCGGGCGCGTGCTGAACGTGACGGCCTCAGCCAAAACCGTGGGCGAGGCCCAGCGCCGGGCCTATGAGGCCATCGGCCTGATCAATTGGCCAGAGGGCTTCTGCCGCCGCGATATCGGCTGGCAGGCTGTCGCGCGGGAGCGTCAGGGGAAATAACGTGACGGGAGGTTCCTGGGCCTGAGGAACCGAAGGTTGTGTCGCGCGTTTGGGACTCGAAAGGGTTCCACATGGCGCATTATTATTTCGATTTGAAAAACGGAATGACCGAACGCGACCACGCTGGCCTCGATCTCGAAAGCGATGCCGAGGCGATCGCGCAGGCCCATGCAATTGCTGATGAAATCGGCACACGGCCGCCTGCTAATCGTGAACACGAGCGGCATATCTGCGTCATCCACGAAAACGGCCATGAGGTGACCCGCATTCCCGTGGTCACCCGCGCATGAAATTCAGCGCCGGGCCTGGAAGAAATCGCGGAGCAGTTTGGCGGATTCCGTCTCGCCGACGGCGGAATAGACCTCGGGCGCATGGTGACAGGTCGGCGAGGCGAAGAATCTGACCCCCGATTCGACGCCGCCGCCCTTCGGATCGGCAGCTCCGTAATAAAGCCGGCGGATGCGGGCGAAGGAGATGGCGCCGGCACACATGGTGCAGGGCTCCAGCGTGACATAGAGATCACAATCCGCCAGCCGCTCGTTGCCTAGCTTTTCGGCGGCCTGTCGGATGGCCAGCACTTCGGCATGGGCCGTGGGGTCTTTGTCGGTCAAAGTGCGGTTACCGGCGCTGGCGATCACCTCACCGTTTCGCACGATCACGCAGCCGATCGGCACTTCGCCCGCTTCTCCGGCGTTTTCGGCGGCTTTCAGGGCCAAATCCATGAAAGAAGGGGCGGTCAAAAGCTCGTTTCCTGCGCAAAACTCTGCTACGGAGTGGCCTTCAGCAAAGAGGATTCCGGTTTCGCGTGACGTTTGCGCCCGATGAGCGCGCAATGTCGATCCGCAAACCCCATCCGCACCGCTCAACCCAATTCAGCTTCCGCTGCAGCGAGACCTTTCATGCCCCGCGATAACGATAAAAACAACGGCCCCTCGCGCGGCCGGCCGACCGGCGGCAAAGGCCCGGGCAAGGGCGGC
>WPCJ01387125.1_pt1 | contig 18700 bp, 20 predicted proteins | sample 5399831 | NCBI WGS metagenome assembly WPCJ01 (sample SAMN12869470, study PRJNA574797) | sludge metagenome | isolation source: wastewater treatment of pH10 | place: China:Beijing | collected 2019-05-20 | reverse complement strand
GTCGAGCCGTCCCCTCCGAGGCCCGCCGACGCGCCGCTGCCTGCAGTCGAAGAGTTCGGCGCATTGCCGCCGGTCCCGCCGTTCTGGCCGATGCTGTCCGCCAGCGCAGGTCCCGCCGCGAGGATCAGCGCCAACGGCGCGACGGAGTTCGCAAGCGCCGCAGCCAAAGAGGCGACGACGACGCCCGATGCGGGCACACGCAGTGCGGAGCGGCTGGCGCGCTCCTCGGAAATTCTGACTGCCCTCACCGCGATGCCCCGCGTGCTTTGGTGCCGGTATCGCCGCTGCCGGGAGAAGGTACCCAGGTAGCACCGCGTCGGAGCCGGATGCCGGTCACCGTCAGCGCCGTGGAGGCCAGCAACGCGGCGCGCAACAGGTTGCCCATGACGCCGCGGGCCGAAGCCGAATGCACCCCTGAAGACATCGTTCCCCCAGCCTGGAATCGGGACTTGTGTTCCCGCAGCGCATCCAGGCGTCATGCCTTTTCCGCGCTTCCCGTGATCGAGCCCCGCGAGCGCGTTCGTTGTGCTCCAGCGCCTTATGTCAGCGCTGGCCGGAAGGGTCCTGAAAGGGCGGCGGGGGAATTCTGAAATTTCGCTGAAATTTTCTTTTCCTGAGGGAATCGGGGTGGCTTTTGAGGAATCTGCGTGCTTTTGGCAGGATACCGCGGTTCTGTGGCAACGCTGGAGAAGGGGGGCAGGTGCTCAGATTCGCAGGATTTGAAGTCGATCAGCGGCGTTCCGAGCTGCGGGGCCCCGATGGCGGGACGATCAAGCTGCGGCCGAAGGCTTTCGATCTGCTGTGGCTGTTCGCCGCCAACCCCAGGCGAATCATCAGCAAGAACGAGCTAATGGAGGCGGTCTGGCCGGACGTCCATGTCAGCGACGACAGCCTGTTTCAGTGTATCCGAGAGCTTCGGACCGCGCTGGGCGATGACAGGCGCCAGTTGATCCGAGCCGTCTCCGGTCGGGGCTATCTGTTAGAGGCCGAGGTATCGGACACAACGGATACGAGCGCGCGGGAAGATGCCGCCTCGACTGTTGGCCCCGAAACGGAAAGCGAATTGGCCGGAAGCTGGCTCGATCTCAAGATGCGGCGCCGCGCCGCACTCTTGACCATGGCGGGGCTCGGCGTGTCGGCTTTGGCGGCGGCCGCGACGCGGCTTCCCCATCTCTTCGCAGGCTCGCGCCCGACCGTCGCCGTGATCCCCGTGACAACCGCGAGCAATGCCCCCCTGGCCGCCCGGATGGCGGCCGGCGTCACCCGCGACCTGACCGACGGCCTGGCGAAAATCGAGACGATCCAGGTGGTGATCCCGCCCGGCGGCGCCGTACCAGCCACCGATCTCGTCGTGAGCAGTGAACTGGAGAAGACCGAAGCAGCGTGGAATTTGCGTGTGCGCATGACCGAGCCGACGACCGGCGCGGTCAAGTGGACCACATCGGTGTCGGTCGGCCTGACCGGCACCGACGTGCAACTCCAGCAGACCCGCCTCACGGCCGGCATGGGCCACGCGCTGGCGCTGCGCATCAACGTGCTTCTGAATTCAGGAGAACGCTCGGCCGACGGCTTGCCGGCGGGCAGCACCAAAGTCGCCATAGAACAAGCAACGGCCTCGATCAACCAAACGACGCTGGAGCGCTTTCGTGCCGCGCAGGCGATGCTGGAACAAGCCCTCGCCGACGACGCCGGCAATGTCGACCTGCAAGTTGCGCTCGCGGCATTTCAACTGCGCGGGATTCAGATGGCCTGGTTCCCTGCTGCGGAGCGCGTGTCGGTCGAGAACCGCGTCGGCGTGGTCATGGAACGCGCGTTGCGCGCGCAGCCCAATTACATCCCGGTGCTCCAAACGCATTGCCGGTTTCTGTCGACGACTAACCGCTTCGTCGAAAGCCTGGTGGCATGCGGTAAGGTGCTCGCCCTCAATCCGTGGGACGGAAGCGCTTTGTACCTTACCGGACTTTCCCAGATCTTCTTGGGCCGTTTCGACGACGCGCTCGCAACATTCAAGCAAGCGGATCGGTTCGATACGCCACAGGTCGCTCGCTGGACATGGGCGATCGGAGCGGGCTTGGCCTGCCTGCTCATGGGGCGCGCCGAAGAAGCATTGCCCTGGCTGCAGCGATCGATCGCCATCACGTCGGCCAGCGGACGCACGCATTTGCTGCTGGCCGCCGCCTATCAGCAATTGGGCCGAACCGACGACGCCAGGGCAGCCATCGCCAAGGCCCTCGAACTGAGACCAGGTTCGACGGCACGCAATGCGCCGCCGCCCACCCGCAATACGAGCCCGGTGTATCTCAAGGCCTCCGAACGAGTCGTGAGCCTTATGATCGCCGCCGGGTTGCCTGAGAGCTGACAACACGCGACAGCGCGGGCCATTGGACGATCCTGCTTCCCAATGTGGCATGAGCGCGCGGTGCCCGCTAAGTCTCGGCCGGGCGTTTTACACGCTGGCGCGGGGCCGGCGCCAGATCTCGGACAAACGGGCTCCAAAGCAGCCGGAAACGAACCAGGGTCGGACCGATATTCGGCAGGCGACGCCAGGTCCGAACGCCGGCAGTTGCTGTGACGCATTAACCATTAACGGGGTTTTAACTTTTCGAAAGCCCGAAAGCCGCGCTATTTTGTTAAGGAGTTGTTAACCATACGGCGGCCCCGGCATGCGTATCAGAGCCAGTTTGATCCTTTCGATTGTTGCTCTGCTTGCGCATTTTTCGATGCCGATCTCCTCGGCCGCTGCCGGTGCGACCCAAGCCGAGCGCCTGCCGGTCGCAGAGCCCGCCGCATTCGCCCGGATCGGCGGGCAAGCGAAACCGATGATCGGCTGGACCCTGTTTTGCCAGGCGCAGCCGCTCGAGTGCAGCGAAACGCGGCTCGCTCCGGTGGCGGTGATCCTCACGCCGGACTCATGGGCGGAGCTCAACGCCATCAACGCCTTGGCCAACAGGCAGATCAAGCCGATCGGCGACGACGACCATTACGGGATCTCCAAAATGGGGATCCCCAATTGGTGGACTTACCCCGATGACGGATCCGGCAATTGCAATGACTATGTGCTGCTCAAGCGGCGGCTCCTCATCGAGGCCGGGTGGCCGAAATCCGCGCTGCTCATGACGGTCGTCGTTACCCCCGAGGGTGAAGGGCATCTGGTTCTGACAGTCCGGACGGACCGGGGCGACCTCATCCTCGACAATGTGCGCGAGAAGATTCTGGTCTGGAACAAGGTCGGCTACCGCTTTGTGAAGCGACAATCCGCCGCGAACCACAATGTCTGGCTTTCGATCGAGGCCGACGAGCTTGCTCCCGCGACATCCGCGGCCTCGTCGCGGGTCAGCAGTCGTTGAGGCTCCAGTATTTGCTCACGAGCTCTCTGTCATCGTCGTCCAAGACGGCGAAAGTACCGGGGATCACGACGAAAAACCGTTGCGCCGATTTTCCCGACGCGGCGACCCGGCCGCATACGGCGAACCCCGGCATCCGCCTGCTCGGGCGAATTCTCAGATCGGACATCCTGGCTGCCGGCCCCAGTCGCCGGTTCAGTGCTTCCTGAGTGAGACGCGGAATGTCGTCGCGCGTCGCGGGAGCTTCTCCTGGAGCAGCGGCAAGCGTGATCTGCAGGGCTGTGAGGATGGCCGCGGTCCAGCTCGTCATGGCGAAAGCATCTTTGCTGTGGTGGCGCCGGGCAACAGCAGGGCTCCAGCCCAGAGAAATGCGGACGCCCAGTTCGAGAGATGGAAGGCGAGGGGTGGCATAGCCGACAGACCCGCGACGAGCGGGACCGTCGCGCGCAACGGCCCGAAAAAGCGGCAGCCGACGATACCGAGCCAACCCCATTGCCGAAAGAATGCTTCTGCGCGGCTCATCAAGGCAGGATGGCGCAATGCGAAGCGCGAACGCCGCATCGTTGCCTCGTACCGCCTTCCGAGCCAGTAGGAGACCCAGTCTCCCAGCGCAGCCCCTATGGAGATCGCGATCCAGATGGGCAGAAAGGCGATGCCGCTGGCGCCTATCAGGCCGCCGATCGCCAGCAATAGAGCTGTGCCGGGAATGATCAGGGAGACGAAGGCAAGGGATTTGAGGAAAGCCAGAAGAAACGCAATCGGCGCCGCCCAGGCTTCGTGAACCTGAATAAAGGACAGAACGGGCGCAATCCACTCATTGAGGATCGCGAGGACGCCGTGGTTTGCGAGGGTGTCCTTCAATCCGTCAGCCCCGCTGGCGTTTGTGTCGTTATGGCTCCAGCAGGCCGGTTGATCCGGGCAAGCGGCGTGCCGGGAGATGAAGAGCTGCCTTCCGGTGCCACCTTTAGTCCTCGCCTCGCGCGGCCGCAAACGTCGTCATGGCGCCCTCGGCTGCAGGCGCGCATTCATGCAATCGGATCCGGCTGCCGAAGCGGGAGATGAGCCGGCAAGGTTCAGGCTCGGGGTGGCTCGACGGTGAGCTGCCGGAGTGCTACACACGGTCGATAGGATAGGCATTAAGCTATTGATCTTACTCGGTAAGAGGCGCGGAAAGCCACATCCATCCCTCTCCGCCACTTCCGCATGGCGCGCAGTTGCCATGGGGTTGCTGTGCACGGGCTGCTTCCATGCGCGTTGACGTCCTGGGACTTCAGGCTTTCGTCGCCATAGCCGAGCGCGGCAGCTTCCGCGCTGCCGCCTCCCATCTCAATCTCTCCCAGACCGCGCTCAGCCATCGCATCCGCAAGCTTGAGGAGATGCTCGGCACGCCGCTTTTTCTGCGCACGACCCGGCAGGTTTCCCTGACCGCCGCCGGCACGACGCTGCTGCCGCGGGCGCGGCGCATCTTCGAGGATCTGGGTTCCGCACTCGACGAAGTCCGAATCGATCTGCAGGAAGGGGACGAGCAGGTCTCGGTCGGCTGTCTGCCGACCGTCGCGGTGCATTGCATGCCGTCGGTCATCGCCGCCTTCGCCAGGCGCCATCCCGGCGTCGGGGTGAGGGTCCACGACAATTCGGCGTCCGAGATCGCCGGCAAGGTCCAGTCCGGCGAGGTCGAGTTCGGCGTCACCATCGTTGCCGCCAATCGCTGGGATCTGGAGCTGAAGCCGGTCGTGAAGGAGTCCTTCGTTCTGGTCAGCCATCGCGACATGCCGCTGGCCCAGGCCGCTTCGCTGACATGGGCGCAGTTGCAAGGCGAGCCGCTGGTGCGGATCAGCGCCGAAACCGGCAACCGCATCCTCATCGACGATGCGCTGGGAGCACGGCGCGAGAGCCTGACCTGGCGCTACGAGGTCCAGCGGGTGGTCACGGCGGTCAGCCTGGTGCGCTCCGGCATCGGCTACGCGATCGTCCCTCAGCTCGCGCTCGACGCGGTCGAGGCCGGCGGGCTGGTGGCGGTGCCGCTGCGTTCGCCGACCGTCACGCGCACGCTGGGCATCGTCACGCGCAAGACCGTGCCGCTGCGGCCCGTGGCGCGCGATCTTCTCTCGTTGCTGAGCCAGGCCCTGAAGCGCAGCATCACGCCGCGCCGAGATGAATGAAATTAATCAATCGCTGCATTCTTATCATTTGATGAGGGAATGAGGCTGCTCCACCTTTGCTGCGGGAGAAAACGCACAGGGAGTGGCGGCGATGGCTGGTTCGGCCAGGATCGCATTCATCGGCTATGGCGAGGTCGGCCAGACGTTCTCGCGCGGATTCCTGACCCATGGCGTGGCCGGGATTCACGCCTATGACCTGCTTTTCGGCAGCGGGCCCGGCAGCAGGCTCGAGGAAGCGGCGCGCCGGATCGGCGTGACCTGCGCCGACACCGCCGAACGGGCTTGCACTGAGGCCACCTTCGTCTTCTCGGCCGTCACGGCGGACCGCACCGAGGCCGTGGCCGCCGAGGCTGCAAGCTGGCTGAAGCCCGGCCAGATCTTCGTCGATGTCAATTCGGCCGCGCCCACGACCAAGCAGCGGGCGGCGCAGGCGATTGCGGCAAGCGGCGCCGATTATGTCGAGGCGGCGGTGATGGCTCCGGTGCTGAAGCCCGGCTTGAGAGTCCCGATCCTCGCCGGCGGCCCGAAGGCGGTGGATGCGGCCGAGGCGCTCAACCGACTCGGCATGAATCTGACACCGGTCTCCGAAATCTTCGGACGGGCATCGGCGATGAAGCTCTGCCGCAGCATCGTCATCAAGGGACTGGAGGCGCTGATGGTGGATTGCGCTGCCGCCTGCGAGGCCTGGGACGTCAAGGACCCCGTCTTCGCCAGCCTGCACGAGACCTTTCCCTCCATCGATTTCCATGCGCTCGCGGCCGATATGCGCGAGCGTGTCGCGACCCACGGCATCCGGCGGGCGGCGGAGATGCGCGAGGCAGCCGAGATGCTCGCCGCCGCCGGCCTCGAACCCGGCCTCGCCAGCGCCATCGCGGACGCTCAGCAGCGTGGGGCGCGCGCCAAACCGGCGGCAGGAGCCTGAGGCCATGGCCCAGATCGCCATTCCCTGCATGCTGATCCGCGGCGGCACCTCGAAGGGAGCCTATTTCCTGCGCGGCGACCTGCCGGCTGACAATGCGGCGCGGGACGCATTCCTGCTTGCGGTGATGGGCTCGCCCGACAAGCGGCAGGTCGACGGGCTCGGCGGCGCGCATCCGCTGACGAGCAAGGTCGCGATCGTCTCGCCATCGAGCGAGCCAGGCTGCGACATCGATTTCCTGTTCGCGCAGGTCGGCATCGAGACGGCGCAAGTCGATACGACACCGAATTGCGGCAACATCCTCGCCGGCATCGGGCCCTTTGCCCTGGCGCGCGGTTTGGTCAAGGCGCAGGGCGCGCGCACGACCGTCCGGGTCCGCACCATCAACACCGGCACCATCGCCGATCTGACCATGGATACGCCCGATGGCGAGGCGAGCACCGAGGGCAGCGCGCGCATCGATGGCGTGCCGGGGACCTCGGCGCCGATCGATATCGGCTTTCTCGATGCCGAGGGCTCGGTCTGCGGCGCGCTGCTGCCGACCGGCCATGTCGTCGACGAGATCGACGGCGTGCCCTGCACGCTGATCGACAACGGCATGCCGGTGATCGTGATGCGCGCGGCCGATATCGGACGCAGCGGCTACGAGTCGCGCGAAGAACTCGACAAGGATAGGGAGCTGAAGCAGCGGATCGAGCGCATCAGGCTCGCAGCCGGGCCGCTGATGAACCTGGGCGATGTTTCCGGGAAGGTCGTGCCGAAGATCGCGCTCGTCGCGCCGCCGCAGGCCGGTGGCGCGATCTGCACGCGCAGCTTCATCCCGCATGAATGCCACGCCTCGATCGGTGTTTTCGCGGCAGTGACGGTCGCGACCGCGGCAGTGCTGCCGGGTTCGCCGGCGGCGTCCGTCGCGGCGATGCCCGAGGGCCGCGAGCGCTCGCTCTCGATCGAGCATCCCACGGGGGAGTTCACGGTGACACTCACGGTCGGCGGCACGGCCGAGCGACCTGTGGTCGAGCGGGCCGGGCTCCTGCGCACCGCACGCATCCTGATGGAGGGCCGCTCCTTCGTGCCGGCGAGCGCCCTGGCTGCACATGCGGGCAGCGCCCGCCATGCCGCCGAATGAGTTGAGAGAGGGTTGAGGTTTCGATGGCGAACGCGCAGAAGACGGGTCTCGTGATCACCGCCCATCCGGGTGATTTCGTCTGGCGCGCGGGCGGCGCCATCGCGCTGCATGCGAAGCGCGGGATGCGGGTGAAGATCCTCTGCCTGTCCTATGGCGAGCGCGGCGAGAGCCAGTTCGCCTGGAAGAAGGCTGGCGTCAGGATGGAGGAGGTCAAGGCCCAGCGCCGGGAGGAGGCCGAGGCTGCGGCCGAACTGCTCGGCGCCGAGATCGAGTTCATGGACGCAGGCGACTATCCGCTGCGCACCACGCCGGAGATGCTCGACCGCGCCATCGACATCTTCCACGAATTGGGGCCGAGCTTCGTGCTGACCCATGCACTCGAAGACCCCTACAATGTCGACCATCCCGAGGCGGCGCGCTTCGCCCAGGAGGCCCGCATCATCGCGCAGGCGGCCGGCCACAAGCCCGATCCGGAGCGTGCCTATGCCGCCCCGCCGGTCTTCCTGTTCGAGCCGCACCAGCCCGAGCAATGCGACTTCAAGCCGAATGTCATCCTCAACATCGACGAGGTCTGGGAGGTGAAGCGCCGGGCCTTCGAGATCCTCGCCGCGCAGAAGCATCTCTGGGAATATTACACCCGCGTCGCGCTCAATCGCGGCATGCAGGGCGGCCGCAACTCCGGCAAGGCGATGACCTATGGCGAGGCCTATCAGCGGCTGTTTCCGGAAGCGCTGGAGGCGCTGGCATGACCCGGTGGGCATCCGCGCCCGCCAGTCCAAGGAAGACGAAAAACCTAGACGATTGGCGGCTGGCGAAGGCGGACGGGATATGTAGGCTATGCGCAAAGGCCCTGCCAAAGCGGGCCGCGTCCATCGCGACGACGATGGGGACAAAGAACGGCTTCGCAGAGAGCCAATTCAGGGGAAGGGAACGGACATGACGGTTCGCAGGACGTTACTCGGTGGCATGCTCGGGCTGGCGCTGGCCGCCTCGACGAGCGGGTTCGCACTGGCGCAGGAGGCGGTGAAGATCGGCCTGATCCTGCCGATGACGGGGCCTTTCGCCTCGACCGGCAAGCAGATCGATGCCGCGGTGAAGCTGTTCCTCGCCAGGGAAGGCGCCACCCATGGCGGTCGCAAGCTCGAAGTGATCCTCAAGGACGATGCCGGCAACGCCGATGCGACGCGGCGCCTCGCCCAGGAGCTTGTCGTCAACGAAAAGGTCTCGGTGCTTGCCGGCTTCGGGCTGACGCCGCTTGCCATGGCGACCGCACAGATCGCGACGCAGGCCAAGGTGCCGGAGATCGTGATGGCGGCGGCGACCGCCTCGATCACCGAGGCCTCGCCCTATATCGTGCGGACCTCCTTCACCTTGCCGCAGGCTTCCGAGCCGATGGCCAACTGGGCCGCCAAGAACGGCATCAAGAAGGTCTTCACCGTCGTCACCGATTACGGGCCGGGCATCGATGCCGAAACCTCCTTCGCCAACACGTTCAAGGAGGCCGGTGGGACCGTCGAGAGCGTGCGCATCCCGCTGCGCAATCCGGATTTCGCGCCCTTCCTCCAGCGCGTCTCGGAGGCCAAGCCCGACGCGCTCTTCGTCTTCGTGCCGTCGGGCGTCGGCGCGCAGTTCATGAAGCAGTTCATCGAGCGCGGCCTCGACAAGGCCGGCGTCAAGCTGATCGGCACCGGCGACGTGGTCGATGACGACATCCTCGAAGGCATGGGCGATGTCGCGCTCGGCGCCATCACCACGCACCACTATTCGGCCGCGCATGACAGCCCGGCGAACAAGGCCTTCGTCGAAGCCTTCCAGAAGGCCAATCCCGGCATGCGCCCGAACTTCATGGCGGTCGGCGGCTATGACGGGATGAAGCTGATCGCCAAGGCGCTCGACGCGACCAAAGGCGACGCCAGCGGCGACAAGCTGATCGCGGCGATGAAAGGCGCCTCCTGGGAGAGCGTGCGCGGGCCGGTGAAGATCGACCCCGACACCCGCGACATCATCCAGAACATCTATGTCCGCAAGACGCAGAAGCTCGGCTCCGAGCTGCACAATGTCGAGTTCGAGACGATCAAGGACGTCAAGGACCCGGTGAAGGCCCGCAAGTGACGGGCTTTCCGACGGCGGCGGATCGACGCGCATGCTGACCATCCTGTTCGACGGCATCGCCTATGGGATGGTGCTGTTCGTTCTCGGCTGCGGGCTCTCCGTGACCATGGGGTTGATGAATTTCGTCAACCTCGCCCACGGCGCCTTCGCGATGCTCGGCGGCTATGTCGCCGTGCTGGCGATGCAGCGGCTCGGCCTGCCGTTCCTGGCGAGCCTGCCGCTCGCCTTCCTCGCGGCGGCGCTGGTCGGCGTCGTGCTGGAGCGGCTGATCTACCGGCCGATGTACACGAAAAGCCATCTCGACCAGGTGATGTTCTCGATCGGGCTGGTCTTCATGGCGGTGGCCGGCACGGACTGGCTGATGGGCTCGACCCAGCAGTTCATCCGCCTGCCGGACTGGCTGCAGGGGCGCTTCGAGGTCGCCGGCATCGGCATCGGCCGTTATCGGCTCTTCGTCATCGTCGTCTGCGGCCTGCTCGCCGTCTCGCTACAATGGGGCTTCACCCGCACCCGCTTCGGCAGCCGGCTGCGCGCGGCGGTCGACGATGCGCGGGTGGCGCGCGGTCTCGGCATCCCCGTCAACCGCCTGTTCGCACTGACCTTCGCGCTTGGATCGGGGCTGGCGGGATTGGGCGGCGCGCTCGGCATCGAGCTGATGGGCCTCGACCCCACCTTCCCGCTGAAATTCATGATCTACTTCCTGATCGTCGTCACCGTGGGCGGCACGTCCAGCATCACCGGGCCGTTCTTCGCCGCGATGCTGCTCGGCGTCGCCGATGTCGTCGGCAAGTATCTCGTGCCGCAGGTCGGCGCCTTCATCATCTACGCGCTGATGGTCGTGCTGCTGATCACTCGGCCGCACGGGCTGTTCGCGAAGGCGCGGGCATGACGATGCCCGTGTTCGAGACACGCGTCCGGCAGGCGCTGTTCGCCTCGCGGCGCTGGCATCCGGCCGAAATCGTCTTCTGGTGTCTCGCCTTCGCGGCCTTCCTGCTGTTCCCGCGCAACCTGCTGCTGCTCAACGAGATCGCGATCCTCGCGCTGTTCGCGCTCTCGCTCGATCTGATCCTCGGCTATGCCGGCATCGTCTCGCTGGGACACGCCGCCTTCCTCGGCATGGGCGCCTATGCGGCCGGGTTGCTCGCCAAACATGTCTCGGCCGATCCGTTTGCCGGGCTGTTGGCCGGCATGGGAGCGGCCGGGTTGCTCGGCCTCGTCACCAGCCCGCTCGTCTTGCGCGGCACCGATCTCACCCGGCTGATGATCACGCTCGGCGTGGCGCTGATCCTCTACGAGCTGGCGAATTCGCTGAGCGCGCTGACCGGCGGCGCCGACGGTTTGCAGGGCATCATGATGGCGCCTGTGCTCGGCCTGTTCGATTTCGATATTTTCGGCCGCACCGCCTATTTTTATTCGCTCTCGGTCCTCTTCCTGCTGTTCCTGATCGCCAGGCGGGTCGTGCACTCGCCCTTCGGCCTGAGCCTGCGCGCGATCCGCGACAATCCGCTGCGGGCCGCGGCCTCGGGAGTTCCGAATGATCGGCGTCTTGCCGCCGTCTACACGCTCGCGGCGGCCTATGCCGGGGCGGCGGGCGCGCTGCTTGCCCAGACGACGCAATTCGTCTCGCTCGACGTGCTCGATTTCCACCGCTCGGCCGATCTGATGCTCGTGCTGATCATCGGCGGCGCCGGCTATCTCTATGGCGGGCTGATCGGGGCGATCGCTTTCAAGCTGCTGCAGGACCTGATCGCGAGCTTCACGCCGCAATACTGGATGTTCTGGATCGGGCTCTTTCTCGTGCTCTTCGTGCTTGGCGGGCGCGAGATGATCCATGGCGCGGTCAAGGCCGTTGCGGAACGCTTCGCCCGGCTCGGCAAGGGAGCGGCCCGATGAGGCCGGTGCTGCAAACTTTCGACCTGTCCAAGAGCTTCGGCGGCATCACCGCGACCGATCATGTCGATTTCACGCTCGCGAAGGGCGCGCGCCATGCGCTGATCGGCCCGAACGGCGCTGGCAAGACCACCTTCGTCAATCAGCTCACCGGCGTGCTCCGGCCGAGCTCCGGCCGCATCGAACTGATGGGCGAGGACATTACCGCGTTGCCGCGCGAGGCGCGGGTGAAGCGCGGGCTCGCCCGCACCTTCCAGATCAACCAGCTTTTCGGGACGATGACGCCGCTCGAGATGATCGCGCTCGTCACCTCCGAGCGACTCGGCCGTGGCAGCCATCCGTTTCGCGCGCTCGACCGCGATCTGGAGCTGGTGGGTCAGACTGCCGAGATTCTGACGCGCTTCCGGCTCGACGACATCATGGACCGGCGCATCGCGACGCTGCCCTATGGCAAGCAGCGCCAGATCGAGATCGCTGCCGCCTTCGCCGCAAGGCCGAGCGTGCTGCTGCTCGACGAGCCGGCGGCCGGCGTGCCGGAGGCCGAGCGGCGCGAATTGATGCAGACGGTTGCCGCACTCCCGGACGACGTCTCCGTGCTGCTGATCGAGCACGATATGGATCTCGTCTTCCGCTTCGCCACGCGCATCACGGTGCTGGTCAATGGCCGCGTGCTGGCCGAGGGCACGCCCGACGAGATGGCGCATGACCCGGCCGTGCGCGCGGCCTATCTCGGCGAGGGCGCCCATGCCTGACGCATCGCTGCCTGAGCTGCTCAAGATCGAGAAGCTGAGCGCCGGCTATGGCGAGGCGCAGGTGCTGTTCGACATCGACCTGGCGCTGGCCGAGGGGCATTCGCTCGCGCTGCTCGGCCGCAACGGCGTCGGCAAGACGACTTTGGTCAACAGCATCATCGGCGTCACCCGCCGGCGCGGCGGGCGGATCGTGCTGGCCGGGCGTGATCTCACCGCCGCCTCGCCGGAGCAGAGGGCGCATGCCGGCATCGGCTGGGTTCCGCAGGAGCGCAACATCTTCAAGTCGCTGACCGTGCTGGAGAACCTGACGGCGGTGGCCCGGCCGGGGCCCTGGGATGCCGCCCGCGTCTTCGGCATGTTCCCGCGATTGGCGGAGCGAAAGACCAATCTCGGCAACCAGCTTTCCGGCGGCGAGCAGCAGATGCTGGCGATCGGCCGGGCCTTGATGCTCAACCCGAAGCTTCTGCTACTCGACGAGCCGACCGAGGGGCTGGCGCCGATCATCGTCGAGGAACTGCTCAAGGCGCTGAAGGCCCTGTTCCGCGAGGAAGGGCTTGCCGCCATCGTGATCGAGCAGCATGCGCGCAAGATCCTCGAGCTGACGGACGAGACCATCGTGCTCGAACGCGGCCGCGTGGTCCTCGCCGAGCGCAGTGCTACGCTCATCGCCGAGCCCGAACGGCTCGAACACCATCTCGGCCTCGCCGCCGCAGCCTGACCGTCAAGAACCGGAGGAAACCTGATGACCCAGAGGAAGAAGCCACCGTTCCGGGGCGACATGGTTGGAAGCCTGCTGCGCAGCGCGCCCGTCAAGGAAGCCCGCGCCAAGGTCGCTGCGGGCGAGATGGCGCAGGCCGAGCTGACGAAGATCGAGGACGAGGAGATCAAAAAGCTCGTCCGCAAGCAGGAGGAGATCGGCCTGCAGGCGGTGACCGACGGCGAATACCGCCGCGCCTTCTGGCATTTCGACTTCCTCGACGGCCTGACCGGCGTCACGACCTACGAGACCGATGCAGGCATCCAGTTCAAGGGCGTGGCCACGAAGGGCCACGGCATCCGCGTCACCGGCAAGCTCGACTTCCCGGCCGACCACCCGCATCTGGCCCATTTCAAGTTCCTGGCCTCGGTGACCAGCCGCGTGCCGAAGATGACCATCCCGAGCCCGTCCATGCTGCATTACCGCGGCGGGCGGAAGGCGATCGATCCGAGCGCCTATCTCAAGATGGAGGATTACTACGACGATCTGGGCAAGGCCTATGGCAAGGCGATCAAGGCCTTCTACGATGCCGGCTGCCGCTATCTGCAGCTCGACGACACCAGCCTGTCCTATTTCTGCGATCCCGAGCAGCGAAAGATGCTGGCCGAGCGCGGCGACGATCCGGACAAGCTGATCTTCGTCTATCGCGACGTGCTCAACGCGGCGTTGAAGGCCAAGCCCGCCGACATGCAGATCACCACCCATACCTGCCGCGGCAACTTCAAATCGACCTTCATCGCGTCCGGCGGCTACGAGCCGGTGGCCGATCTCGTCTTCAACCAGATCGATGTCGACGGCTATTTCATGGAGTGGGACGACGACCGCTCGGGCGGCTTCGAGCCGCTGCGCTTCCTGCCCAAGGGCGACAAGCAGGTCGTGCTCGGCCTTGTCACTTCCAAGTTCGGCACGGTCGAGAGCAAGGACAATCTCAAGCGCCGGATCGAGGAGGCCGCGAAATTCGCGCCGCTCGAGCAGCTCTGCCTGTCGCCGCAATGCGGCTTCGCCTCGACGGAAGAAGGCAATGTGCTGGCCGAGGACGAGCAATGGGCCAAGCTCTCGCGCATTCTCGAAGTGGCGAAGGAAGTCTGGGGCTGAAAGCGCCTTTGGGGGAAATCTGGTCATCCCGGACGGAGCGAAGCGAAGATCCGGGATGACCGCGTGGCTCCGTGCAAAATCAGCTTGCTCCAGAGGACACCAGACATGAGCGCCGAGCCCTGCTTCGACATCGCCCATCTCGGCCATGTCGAGCTCTTCACCAACAAGCCGCAGGAGAGCCTCGACTTCTTCGTCAACATCTTCGGACTGACGGAGAGCGGGCGCGCGGGCGACTCCGTTTATCTGCGCGCCTGGGACGATTACGAGTTCCACACGTTGAAGCTGACGGCCTCGAACACCACCGGCGTCGGCCATATCGGCTATCGCGCTGCGAGCGAGGCGGCACTCCTGCGCCGCGTCGCGGGAATCGAGGGGATGGGCGCGGGCATCGGTTGGGTCGAGGGCGACCTCGGCCATGGCCGCGCCTATCGCTTCCGCGATCCCGACGACCATGTCTTCGAGATCTATTTCGACACGAACAAATATGTGGCGCCCGAAGGCGAGCGGCCGGCGCTGAAGAACCAGGCGCAGCGCAACCATGGCCGGGGCTGCGCCGTGCGCCGGATCGATCACGTCAACCTGCTGGCGCAGGACGTCGCCGCGATCCGCGACTTCATGCCGAAGGCGCTGGGCAGCCGCGTCACCGAGCAGATCGTGCTGGATTCCGGCGAGGTCGGCGGCTGCTGGTTCACCGTCAACAACAAGAGCTACGACATCGCCTATACGCGCGACCACACGCCGGCGCAGGGGCGCTTCCACCATGTCACCTATGCAGTGGACCAGCGCGAGCACATCCTGGAGGCGGCCGATCTCTTCCTGGAGAACGGCGTCTTCATCGAGACCGGCCCGCACAAGCATGCGGTGCAGCAGACCTTCTTCCTCTATGTCTATGAGCCGGCCGGAAACCGCGTCGAGATTGCCAATGCCGGCGCGCGCCTGATCCTGGACCCGGACTGGCAGACCGTGACCTGGACCGAGACAGAGCGGAAGAAGGGGCAGGCCTGGGGGCTCAAGACGATCGAGAGCTTCCACACGCATGGTACGCCGCCGGCGGCGTAGCGCGCCCCACAGGCTCTGTCTCAGGGAGAGATGTCTGGGATGCCGTTATGGCGGCATCTGCATGGCTTCCGCCGGAAGTCCTGCTTCGACTTGGTCGGATCGTCGGCCAATGATCGGGCCGCGGCGACGACAAGAAAATGTCGATGCTCCAGATCGCTGTCGGGTTCCGTTCAGAATCGCGATTCTAAACTGCATCGTGTTCTCGAAAGCGGTGCCATCGATTTCGGTCGAGCGCCGTTAACGAAACATTCTTGCTCATCACCCGTTTTGGGCAATAGCCTTGTCTCGTTTGATTCGACTGGGCTTTGTTCATGCGATTTGGAGAAACGCTTATGGAACGACGTTCTTTCCTGCTCGGGCTGTTTGCCCTTTCCGCTGGCGCCGCCACCGTCGCTGTCGCTGGCAAGGCTGATGCGGCTGGGCTCGGCGCTGCCGGCCAGGCGCTCGGCGCCATGCCCTCCGAGAAGGCCGCGACGCTGCCGGACGGCACCCCGATCGAGCAGGTGCAGTATTCTCACCGTCCTCACCCCGGCCACCGCCCGCGTCCTCCCTACCATCGCCCGCGTCCGCGGCGTCAGGTCTGCACGGTGCACCGCAACCGCTTCGGCCGTCCGGTCCGCGTTTGCCGCTGGGTCTACTGAGCGTTTTGACCGTTTCGGCGGAAATGGCTTTCGAGCTATCTTTCGCCGCGTGAGTATCGGGCGATGGCGGAGGCGCCATCGCCCTTTCGGTTTCCTCGTCGACGCGGCACAGGTGAGGTCATGATCAGGACATCGGTAACCCTTGGAGCTCTGGCGGTCCTCGTTGCGGGCTGCGTTTCAAATCGCCCGGAACCTGCACCTGTCCCGCAGGGCGGCACGGCGAAGCAGATCCTTCGCGATGGCGGCCAGCTCGTCCTTCCCGACGGGACGCGGGTCACGCCCGATCCCACCGGAGGCTTCCAGCTGCCGAACGGCGACTATGTCCGGCGCGATCGCGGCGGCGCGCTCATCCTGCCGACCGGCGCACGCTGCGCGGCGACGCCCAGCGGCTATATCTGCCCCTGACAACAGGTTTTTGCTGGCCTGAACCCTTGCCGGTGCATCCCCACCGGCCTGCGGGCGCGCAGCCTTACATCGCACGGCCGCGCGGCGGGCGGCGGCGTTCGTGCCGGTCGGTCAGATCGGGCGGCATCGGCCGGGCTGCGCCGAACGAGTCCTCGTTCTCGTCGGTGAGGACATGGTTGTGGCTGCGGAAGGCCCAGATTTCCTTGGCGGCCTCCCAATGCTCGCGGTCACGGCCTTCCGGCTGGCCTTCCTGCATCCAGATGCCGTAGGCGATCTTCCTGATCTCGCGCTGTGCCTTCTCGTCCTTGCTCATGCAATCCTCCATCGTGAGCGACGGCCGGGCTTCACCCTGTGGCGACCAGCCGCCATGATGCCGCTTCGAGGCGGGCCGCAGCAGCGGCCGTCGCGGCTTTTCAGCGGTGACATCCGGCGAGGCCGGCCCGGATCGCGTTGGGCCTCGCCCTGTCTCCACAGCGCCCTTCCATGAAGGCGCTCGCTTCCGGGAGAGCGACGTCCTTTCATGTGGGGGCAGGCAGGGGATCAACAAGGCTGAAGCCCGGCTTGTTCCGGTGGAGCGAGGTGAGACGTAAGCGCGCAGATCGCGCGCCCGGCTTCGTTCAGGCCTTTGCCGGGCCGAGCATGGGCTGGGATTCCGGCTCGGGATGGGTCTCGACGGGACGCTTGGCGTAGCGCTGCGCCAATGTGGCGCAGGCGAAGAGCTGGATCTGGTGGAACAGCATCAACGGCAGGACGATGAGGCCGAGCGCCTGGCCGGGGAAGAGGATGTTGGCCATCGGAATGCCGCTCGCCAGGCTTTTCTTCGAGCCGCAGAAGACGATGGCGATCTCGTCCTCCTTGGAGAAGCCGAAGCGGCGGCTGACGACCGTCGTGATCACCAGAACGGCCGCGAGCAGGACCATGTCGAGCAGCACGACGGCGACGAGGTCGCCCGCCGTGACCTGCGACCAGATGCCGGCCGCCATGCCTTCGCTGAAGGCAGCGTAGACGACGAGCAGGATCGAGCCGCGATCGACCAGCGAGATCACCGCCTTGTGCCGCTGCAGGAATGTGCCGATCCAGGGGCGCAGGATCTGGCCGACCGCGAAGGGCGCCAGGAGCTGGAGCGCGATGCTCTCCACCGCCGCGGTGCTGAAGCCCCCGCCGTTCGCGTTGAGCAGCAGCATGACGAGCAGCGGCGTCACCACCATGCCGAACAGGTTCGAGACCGAGGCGCTGCACAAAGCGGCGGCGACATTGCCGCGCGCGATCGAGGTGAAGGCGATGGAGGATTGCACCGTCGAGGGCAGCACGCAGACGAACATCAGCCCGAGAATCAGCGTGGGGGAGAGAAAGTTTCCGAACGCCTTGGTCAGGCCGAGCCCGAGCAGCGGGAACAGCACATAGGTGCTGGCGAAGACGAGGGATTGCAGCCGCCAGTGCAGCAGCCCGTCCCAGACCGCCTTCGGCGAGAGCCGTGCGCCATAGAGGAAGAACAGCAGCGCGACCGCCACGGAGACCGCGTCATTGGCGACCACGGCGCCCCGGCCGGTGGCCGGCAGGATGATCGCGACCGCGACGGTGGCGAGGAGCGCAAGCAGATAGGGGTCGATGCCGAAACGGGCGAGGGTGCGGCGGAGCATCTGATGCCCTCCTGAATGAGTGGCTTCTGCGGCATCGGCCTGTTCCGAAAATCGCCTGCCACTTTCGGGCCGATGCTGTAACAGATCGCCGGCTCATTTTGATCCGGACTGGACATGATATTGCTCATCATGAATCATGATGGGATGACATCCGATCCGAAACCGCTCGATCCCGTGCTGCTGCGCAGCTTCCTCAAGGTCTGCGAGACGCTGAGCTTCACCGAAGCGGCGCGGCAGCTCGGCTTACGGCAATCCTCAGTCAGCCAGCATGTGGCGCGGCTGGAGAAGCGGGTGGGGCGCAAGCTGCTAGCACGGGATACGCATGAGGTCCGCCCGACGCCGGATGGCGATGCGATCCAGCCCTTCGCCCGGCAGGTGCTCGAGGCCGGCAGCCGCATCGAGCACTATCTCAAGGGCTCGACGCTACGGGGGCGCCTGCGGCTCGGCGTCTCCGAGGATTTCGCCTTCACGGCGCTGCCGGACATCCTCGCGGAATTCGCGATGCAGCATCACGCCGTCGATCTGGAGCTGACGGTGGGCTTAAGCGGTCGGCTCTACGAGCAATACGATGCGGGCGATCTCGACCTGATCTTCGTCAAGCGCCGCAATGGCGACGCGCGCGGCGTCGTCGCCTGGGAGGAGCGGCTGGTCTGGGTCGGGCGGCCGGGCTCGCGGCTGGCCGAGCAACCGGTGGTGCCGCTGGTGCTCTATCCGCCGCCGAGCATCACGCGCATCCATGCGATCGAGACGCTGGAACAGGCCGGCCGGGCCTGGCGCGTCGCCTGCACCAGCGGAAGC
>WPCJ01022088.1_pt1 | contig 18715 bp, 20 predicted proteins | sample 5399831 | NCBI WGS metagenome assembly WPCJ01 (sample SAMN12869470, study PRJNA574797) | sludge metagenome | isolation source: wastewater treatment of pH10 | place: China:Beijing | collected 2019-05-20 | reverse complement strand
ACCGGCCAGTCCGCCGGGTTCAGCCGCGACAGATCGATGATCAGATCGCTGGCATCCTCGACGCCCGCCACCGCCCGCGCGACGAGCGACAGCCCCGCCGAGGGTTGCAAGCGCCCGCCCGACAGATCGCGCCACGGAACGAGGAAGGTGATACTGTCCGTCACCGCCTGCATCTGCTGGTCAAAGAGCGAAAGTCCCTGTGCCAGCCCCTCGGCCCGGCCACGCAATGCCAGGCCCGTGGCCTCGCGGAGCGCAGCAATCTCGCTGTCCAGAAACAATGGGTTGGCGCGTGGCCTGGTAGGGTAAAGCCCGTCGGTGAAATCGGTTACGATCAGGTGCCGACAGGACCGCCAGGGGCTTTCATGTGCGGACCACAGGCTGACGCCTTCCAGATTGCGGTCCGGCTCGGCGCTGGTGGGCGGCATGACCAGAATACCGCGCAAGATCGCCTCCCAGTCGGGGGCGCCTTCGCCCGGCGGGGTTGGCAGACGCGCCCGGACCTGATCGCCCTGCGCAAGCTGATCGCAAATGCGGTCGAGCAAAAAACGCAATTGGGCCAAGCTACTCGCCGAGGCGCGGATGTCGTCCCAAAGTTCCTTGTGCATCGGAATAGCGGTCAAGATTGCACCGCGGAAGTCACCGTCCATCAGACTTTCGGACAGATCGCGCCCGGTCTGAGCGGACCACGGCATCAAGGGCGAAAGCGCCAAGCTCGCCAGCACCATCGCTGCGGTCGGCGGGCGTTTGGCCAGCGCCAGATGCAGCGCGGTCTCACCGATGACGTCGCGTTGAGGCAGAGCTGCGGGCAGACCCGAGAGCGGGACGCCCTGGGCGGCAAAAGCGCGGGCGATCTGGCGCGGATCACCTGCGGTAAGCACGGAAATCTCGCGCGCTGGAATGCCATCATTGATCAGCGCACGAGCGCGGGCGGCAGTAAAATCGGCCGCAGCCGCCGGATCGCGCAGGCCGAAGAAAGCGAGGCTGTCATCGAGAGGCGCGGCTTCGAGTTGCTGTGCGGTTACCCCACCCTGTAGGGCGTGGAGCCGGCTGCCGACTGTCGCTGTTCGGAGTCGAGGGGCAGCCGGAACCGAACCGAACTCCTCCTTCAACCGGGCATAAAGCGTCTGCATCGCGGCAGGCGCCAGCGGATCGAGCGAGCCTTCGACCACCGGAACCGGATCGAGAAAGCGCCCATTGGAGAGGTTCAGCACGTGGCGCAGCGGTGCAAGACCTTCGGGTAGACGGTCCCCCAATGTCCGCCACAGGCCGATCAGTGCCGAGAGATGCCGCTTTGCTCGGCTGTCAGACAAGTGATCCACTACAGGCAGCCGCAAGTCAGGCGTGGCCAGCACCAGATCTTCCAGCGCTGCCGTCACCGCCGAAATCGTCTCGACCGGTGCATTGGCGAGACTATCCGCCCAGACGGGATCAGGCACCTCGGATATGGCGCGCCCCGGCGACCACTCCGGCGGGATCGGAGCCAGAGATAGCTCAGCTAAGCCGGTATCTGTCAGCCGATACTGCAAGCCGGAACGTGGATCGATGACGAGGAACGGGTAATGCATGCTTGTTTCAGTCCGAATGTGTGGGAGGGAGGGAGCGCGCCGGCGCTACCCTCCTGGATAGAATTCGAATAGCGCATCGGCTGCGTCCGGGTGGCGCAACAGGCGAGCATGGTCGCGCGCGAGGTGGCCGATGATATCGGCACCTTTGTCCGTCGTCAGATGCTTTGGCCCAGACCGGCGTTTTGATTAGCGGAGAGTCCTGCTCGTCATTGGGTTGATATTATGCGGCGAGGCTGGCGTGCAGCAAGCGGCGATGCTGGATGGTTTGTCGTTTGACCCTTTGTCTGTGTTTGATGATGGCTTCGGCCCTTCCGAAGTAGGCGTCGGCGGGTGTCACATTGTCGAGGCTCTCGTGATAGCGCCGATGATTGTAGTGCTCGATGAAGGCCTCGATCTGGCTTTCGAGATCACCGGGCAGGAAGTAGTTTTCCAGGAGGATGCGGTTCTTGAGCGTCTGATGCCAGCGCTCGATCTTGCCCTGTGTCTGAGGATGCATCGGGGCGCCGCGAACATGATCCATGCCATTGGCAGCGATATAGTCGGCCAGGTCCTGGGCGATATAACTGGGGCCATTATCGCTGAGCAGGCGCGGCCGGTGCTGCACATGGGCCTGATCACAGCCTGAAGCTGCCAAGGCCATGTCCAGCGTGTCGGTGACGTCCTGGGCCCGCATGGTCGAGCAGAGCTTCCAGGCGATGATGTAGCGGGAGTAAGTCCAGCACGGTGGACAGATACATCCAACCCCAGCCGATGATCTTGAAGTAAGTGAAGTCGGTCTGCCACATCTGGTTGGGACGGCTGGTCTTGGTGTGGAACTGATCCGTCGCCTTGATCACAACATAGGCGGGGCTGGTGATCAGATCATGAGCCTTGAGAAGCCTGTAAACGCTGGCTTCCGAGATGAAGTAGCCCCTCTCGTCGGTGAACCGTACCGCCAGTTCCCGCGGGCTCAGCTCGGAGTGCTCCAGGGCCATCTCGATGATCTGGTCATGGATATCGGCAGGGATGCGGTTCCACACCCGGCTGGGTGCTGAGGATCGATCTTCCAGTGCCTCGGGGCCCCCATTGAGGTAGCGATCATACCAGCGATAGAAGGTGCGGCGAGGAATGCCCAGCCGGTCCAGTGTCTGTTTTGTTGGCAGGTGCGATTGTTCGACTAGCCGGATGATCTCGAGCTTTTCGGAAGCGGGATATCTCATTCCTGGTCTTCCCCATCCCCCAGCATGCTTTTTTTGAGCAGGCGGTTTTCCAGGGTCAGGTCGGCCACGCATTCTTTCAGAGCGCTCGCCTCTCGACGCAGGTCTTTGACCTCGTCACTGGTCGCCGCACGCGCTGTATCACCGGCCAGGCGACGCTTGCCGGCCTCCATGAACTCCTTGGACCAGGTGTAATAAAGGCTCTGGGCAATGCCCTCGCGGCGGCACAGCTCGGCAATGCTGTCCTCCCCGCGCAGTCCATCGAGCACAATCCGGATCTTGTCCTCGGCAGAAAAATGCCGCCGGGTCGCTCGGCGGATATCCTTGACCACCTGCGCGGTGGGCTTCTTCGTCTTCGTGGTTTTCGTCGTCATTCTGGGTCTTTCGTCCTTCAGACGAGACCAGAACTCTCCTTAAATCTCAAACCCAATTCTGGGACATAGGGGCTGACGGCGGACACGGCTGATGCCACCGTCCTATGTGAAGCCTTACATGAAGCGCCGGAAGACAAACGCCGCGGATGCGGCCGCCATCTGTGATAGCCGTAACGCGTCCCTCGATGCGGTTTGTCGCCATCAAGAGCGAAGCCTTCTCATCGGTTCTGGTTCTTCACCGCACGTGAAACTTTCTGGTTCGCCAACGCGCGCAGATCGGCAACACCATCCGAGCCCACATGACGGAGTTCGGTATCATAGCGACGAAGGGCGTACAGAACGTCGATCGATTGGAGGAGCACCTGGATCGGCTGCCGGAAATGGCCCGGAAGCCCGTGAACCTGCTTTTCGATCAGTTCGCCGAGACGGATACCAAGTTTGCCGTCCAAAGAGGCAGAGGATTGGTCTTCGGAGAGCTCATTTCTGGCGGACCGCTTCGATTGCATCGGCAAGCGGTTCCTTTCCAACGGCGCCCTCGATGATTTGATCTCCGACGACGAACGAGGGCGTTCCTGTCAGGCCGAGCCGCTGTGCCAGCGCGAGGTTTGCCGCAATGATTGCCTCGACCGCCGGAGTAGCCATTTCTTCCGACAGCTTCTTGCGGTCGAGTCCCATCTCTTCGGTAAGATCCAAAGCCCGGCTAGCGTTTATCTGTCCTTGCATTTCCATCAATCTGACATGGAAATCACGCGCAACGGCGTCGCCGGCAACGCGCTTCACGGACAGAGCCACTTTCGCGGCCTCAACCGAGCCCGGCCCAAGAATGGGAAAATCCTTCAAGACGATCCGCAGCTTGGGATCCTCGGCGACAAGCGCCTTGACGTCAGGTGCCGCCCGCTTGCAATAACCGCAGTTGAAGTCGAAGAATTCGACGAGCGTAGCATCCCCGTCCGGGTTTCCTAGGATCACATCGTCGCTCGCTCGGAGCAACGCATCAGTCTCGGCTACTATCGCTTGTGACCTGGCCTCGGCCTGATCTGCTTGGTTCCGCTTCTCAAGCTCCGTAAGTGCTTCCTCGATGATCTCCGGGTTTTGCATGATGTATTCGCGGACGATCTTCTCGACCTCCGCGCGATCGATCGATTGGGCATAGGCCGGCGAGGCCGTTGTTAACACGGCAATGGCGAACCACCTTAGCCGACCAATGCGCGCAGCTTTCATCGTTCCGCTCCTGGCGGGGTGTCAGTCGAACAATCGGCCGAGGAAAGAACCGTGCCCTCGACCATGGTGTCCGCCATGACGATCATGGTCGCGATAGTCGCGGCGGTGATCTTCGCGGCAGTCATTTGATGTATTGCGTGAGGACACTTGCGTACGTCCGCGACCAGATTGCCTCTGGGCGTATTGCACCTCTTCCGCAGCGCTTCGTTCGATTATCTTGTCGAGTTCGCCGCGATCCAGCCACACGCCGCGACATTTCGGGCAGTAGTCGATTTCGATACCCTGACGCTCGCTCATAACGAGGTCGACCCTGCAATGTGGGCAAAGAGCCCCGGTGGCTTTGGTGCCCGATCCTAGCGAGTTGAGAAGCGTTCCTGACATCGCGATATCCAACCTATTTGAGTAAACCAATGCACCCGCTAACGGAAAGGTAGGACCTCGAGCAGGTTGAGGTTCAAGTGTTCAAATGTCGCAGCTCCCTTTGGAAAGCGACGCCGCAAAACTGTTGCGCGGCCACGATCTCAAGCGTCTTTTCACATTGGTGACAGGTGGTCGAGCAGGATCATCGTCCCCAAGCCGCAAAGTGCAAGACCTGCAATCAGTTCGGCTAGCTTGCCGAGGCGATGGCCTATCAGCCTCCCGACAAGCATGCCGCCCGAGGACATCACGAAGGTGGCAAACCCTATTGCTACCGCGACGATGACGATGTTGACCTGAAGAAACGCGAGAGAGATACCCACCGCCATGGCGTCGATGCTGGTTCCTACCGCCGTCGCCATCAGGGCGGTGAGCGATCTTCCCTTGGACGGGTTATCCGTAGAGCCCCAGATTGCCGCGTAGAGCATATGAATGCCGACGCCCGCGAGGAGGGCGAAGGCGATCCAATGATCGACAGCCTGGACAAAGCGGCTGGCTGCAACGCCGGCGATCCAACCGAGAATGGGCGTTGTCGCCTCGACAATGCCGAAGATCAAACCTGTTCGTAACGCATCTCTCAGGGGCGGCGAGCCGATGGCGGCCCCTCGTCCGATAGAGACTGCAAAGGCATCGATGGACATACTCAGGGCGAGTACGGCAATGGTGAAGGGCGACATTGGAGAGTGATCCCGACGGACATCTACCGGGCGCCAACCCCTGCTCGTCCGCATAGGAACAGTGGCGCCACAGTCTCGTCGGGCCGTTAAATCGGCTGACCGCGCCATGCGCATGTGTGCAAGCCTGTCGACACGGTCCCGCGCGGGCGCGGTGACTACTCCCTGATTGGCCGGGAGATAGGAACACGGATCCAAAAAGTCAAATTAATTCAGCTAGATGGGCAATTGATACTCATTTGCATCTGGCGGGGCTTAGCGTGAAGCGTGGCGCCGTCGACGCAGCACTACATGGAGCGGGTCAGCCTACAATGGGAGTTGCCAGCCAGAGATAACCGCCGCTTGGCGCAGTTCTTCAAGAACTTCAATTCCGACGATGGCGACAAGGAACCACATGACTTCCGTCAACGACCGTACAAATGCCCGAGAGTGGACAACGACGGTGTCTTCGCTTTCCGGCAAATCGAGGCGAGGAAAGAAGCGAGGAACTCTCGCCATGTATAGCATGTAGTCCGGCCCAAAGAGGGACAGCAGCCGCTTTTCCTCATTCCTGATTACCGGTCGATAGTAAACCAGGAATGCGACCGCACTTATGATCATCAAGACAATGTTTTGAGCCGCAAGGCAGACGCCGACGAGACCGAGAAAGGAGAAGAAATAGAGAGGATTGCGGGTAAGGGAATACGGACCGCTTTGGCAGAGATCCAGATCCTTCCGGCCTCCGATATATAGAGTGCACCAGAGCCTTCCGAGAACGGCAGCAAACACCAGGAAGAATCCGAGAAACTCAATCAGGCTGTAGCCCAGCGTTTCAAAGCCTTCCGGCTGCGTTGCGATCAGCATCGCCAGCCAGGCTGGTGCCACCAGCCACGTTACAAAAATCCTCTTGCGCTCGACTGGGGATTTCGTACCAATTGTCCCTAACAATGATCTAACTCCACCCCCCGCCGAATGTGCGGTAAAAAATATGTGAACCGATCTGGGTCATACGCTCCATGGAGCGAGCCCAACGCGGGCTGACGTAGGTGGCGTTGTAATGGGTCGATGACGCCACTTCGGGTAAGAATATCTTCCCGCCGGTAACTGCCATGGCCACGTCCTTTGCCAGACGATACGCGCGTCGATCTGTAATGACATCCGGAACGCCGTCGCAGGCAAAGGAAAACTGGCATTTGTTGATCCAGTTGTCATTTTGATAAACTACGTCACAGACGTTTGCTGGATATGCAGGATTGCGCACCCGATTGAGAATGACTTGCGCGACCGCGGCTTGCCCCCTCACCTCCTCGCCCCGAGCCTCGAAATAAATCGCGGTAGCAAGGCACTTCTGCTCGGCTGTCGAGAAGACGGATCCCGGTAGAGGCTGCTTCATCCAATCGTGGTCACCTTCGATCGTGGGCGGAACGAAGCGACCGGCTGTCTCGTCGGCGCCGAGTAAAGCCGCGAAGGCATTGGAAGACGCATGGAATTCGTCCTTTGGGGCGTAGGCCGTGGCCAGGATGTCGGCGCCATCGTTGTTGACCAGGTCGGCAAGCGCCTCCGGCACACCGGCCAGACGGTCGTCTGCTGGGTTATGAAACGTAGACAGGCCCGCTACCATTTCAGGATCTGCCTGTTTTGAAAAACCCCGCAGAAAGTATGACGCGTCGGTCCCCGACGAAAGCAGCCGCGAAGTCAACGCCTGCTCTCCAACAGGGGTCTCCAGGTTTTTCCGATACGCTACGCTGACCAGACGTGGTTTCTTCGCTTCTTCAACCACCCGTTGGGACGTGGAAGAAACCTCTCGATCTGCCCGCAAATTGACCCGTTGACCACCGAGCACCAGATCCAGGTTTTCGTCATCACCAGGAATAGCGGCACTGGGCAGCCGGAGCTCCTTCAGATGAGAGCAGGTGTCGGCCTGCTCGACATATACCGCCCAGAGATCCGGCCCGGGAGCGATTCCCAACTCGGATTTGGTGCCCTGGATCCCCGTGGGCGATGCGAAGCCGAACACGAACCAACTTGCGCCGAGAATCGCAAGCACACGCCGATGGCCGTTCGATGATTGTCGCTCGAAAGTGGCTTTCGGTTTGGACCGCAATATCTCATTCTCCGGATGCCCCACGCAGAAGGAGAATCGATTGTTAACCTTGATGGAAAGTTAACACTACTGCGACTGCGCGTCGCAATGTCACGGCAGGCTTATCCAGGCTCCCATTGAACCTCATGTCGCTTGTCCACGCTTCCGGGTTTTGGCTGTCTGGTCTTGCTCTGGTTCGTGTCCGGTCTTGGCTATTCAAGGGCGCAGACGCCTTCCGGCCGGCTGCTCCGGCGCTCGACAAACCCGGAAGATTGCCGACGTTGTTCGCTGCCCAATTGACGGTGGCGGCCGGTGTGCTGAGGGGACCCTTCTGGAGTTTTCTTACGCTGGTCGCGATCGCCAAGACACTACGTCGTTCTGCTGCGGCGACCTCGGGGTTGGTCGCATGACGTGGCTTTTCGAGCATCTGATCGGAGGCAAACGTATCCTTCAAGGCAGGGAAAGACGCGCGATAACCGGAAGATGGTTGGATTGAAAGCGCGGTCCGAGACCTAGGCTGGTAAGCCCCATATTCGGCGAGATGACGATCCTGTCGATCGGCGTGCCCAGGGTAGGCATGTTGCCGAAGCGGGTGCTGAATCGCGTGGGTGACGGCCACCACGCCGATTCCGTAGTTCGGTAGCCAGTTTCTGCAAGAAAGTCCTGAAAGAAGGGCGACCAAGGCGGCATATTCCAGTCTCCCGCGATGACCACGGCTGCATCGCCATCTTCCTGCAGAAGCGCTTGTGTCAGATCGCGATAATACGCTGCTCGCTCTCGCCACATCGATGGTCTCCGTGGTGTCTGGGCGTGAACAGCATAGAGAATGACCTGCCTGTCTTCGATCAGGAGCTCGAGCCTGAGAGGGTGCCGGCCTCCCGTGTCGCGGCTTGCTTGGGAAACGACCTGTTCGCTGATGATCGGAAAGCGGCTGAACACCTTCATGTCAGTGTTAGCCCGCAGATCCCGGCTGCTTTCAAAGCGCCACAATCCGCTTTTGACCAGTGCATCCTGCCAGACGGGGCGCATTTCCTGTAGCACGACGATATCACTTGAAGCGACTTCCGGGATGGAGAGAAAGGGCCGGGGATCGCGATTGTCCGAGAGGACATTGGCCGAAATAATCGTGAACTGGCTGCCACCGCCTCCGGTGGCAGGGGTAGGCAGGAAGACGAATGGAAGAATGGCCGTTAAAAGTGAGATCACAGCGCCGGCTCGCGTAAGCCGGGATCGCGGCACGAGACTGATTGCAAACAGCGCTATTCCAGCAGCGAGAAGGTGCGGGCGAATGAAGTTCGCCATGTCGGCTGCCCACAAGTCGCGGGCAAGAAGGTGCGAACCGAACTGGGCCGCAATATAGAAAAGCTGCACGATGGTGATCAATGGAACGGTAAAGTTGGCCAGATGTCGACGGCGAGGAAAAGACAACACGACACCGCGCTTTCATAAAATTGTCTGCCAGTTCACGGACCTGCCCGGAAAAGTCAACAAGCCACACCAAATCTATAATCGTGCTTGACCCTCTAGCCACCTGAGGTTTTATAGCTTTGCTCCTGTATGACAGGAGGCCGGCCATGAGTGCTGATGGACGCCAGACCCGCTTCCGGGTCGAAGGCATGGATTGCGCAAGCTGCGCCACCAAGATCGACACTGCGGTACGTCGTCTCGACAACGTCGCAGACGTCAAGGTTTCGGTTGTCGCCGGGACAATGACCGTTACCCATGGCGAACGCGTTGACATCGATGCACTCGCCAAAAAGGTTGGCAGCCTCGGCTACAAGACGACCCCGATTGCAGCAAAAGATGTTCCTGTCGCAGATGAAGGCGCAGGCCATCGTCACGGTCCCGGTTGCAACCACGGTCATGCTGAGGGACCCCGCAATCATTCGAGCGAGAGGACCGGCCAAACGGATACCTTGGCGGGCCTGCATGGGCACGACCACGGACCTTCCGACGGGCCGTGGTGGAAAACCTCTAAGGCGCGACTCACCATACTGTGCGGTGCCGCACTGGCGATCGCTTTCGGCCTTGCACAGATATATCCCCAGACGCAGCCTTGGGGCTTCATCGTCGCCATGGCCGTTGGGCTCATCCCCATCGCTCGCCGGGCCATCTTCGGAGCAATGAACGGCAGCCCGTTCACCATTGAGACGTTGATGACGGTAGCTGCGGTCGGCGCAGTGATCATCAATGCTTCCGAGGAGGCGGCGGTCGTCGTTTTCCTGTTCCTCGTGGGCGAACTTCTCGAAGGCATTGCAACCGGGCGCGCGAGAGCATCCATTCGTGCTCTCGCGACATTGATGCCCAAGACGGCGCTGCTGGAGTTAGACGGGACGACGAAGACCGTCCCGGCCGAGAGCCTAGCGGTCGACGCTATCGTGATGGTGCGTCCCGGTGATCGTGTGCCGGCAGACGGTGTGGTGTTGTCAGGTGAGAGCGCTGTCGACGAAGCGCCGGTGACGGGCGAGTCGGTGCCCAAACGCAAGGAAGAGGGCGACAACGTATTCGCCGGCACCGTCAACCAGGAAGGTGTGCTTCGGGTGAGGGTGACGGCTGCTGCCGCCGACAATACGATTGCGCGGATCATTACTCTCGTCGAGGAAGCTCAGGAGACCAAGGCCCCAACCGAGCGCTTCATCGACCGCTTCTCCAAGTACTACACGCCCGGCGTGATGGTGGTGGCTGCGCTGATTGCGATCATTCCGCCGTTGGTGGCGGGCGCGGAATGGGGCACGTGGATCTATCGCGGCCTTGCCGTCCTGCTGATCGGTTGCCCGTGCGCGCTGGTCATCTCGACGCCAGCGGCAATCGCCGCCGCCCTCTCGGCGGGCGCGCGACGCGGTTTGCTGATGAAGGGCGGTTCGGTGTTGGAAAATCTCGGCAAGGTGAACCGCGTCGCCTTCGACAAGACGGGAACCCTTACGGAAGGCAAGCCGAAGGTAACTGACATCGTTGGTGTCGCGCGAGACGAACGCGAGACGTTGCGCCTCGCTGCCGCTCTCGAAGTCGGCTCCAGCCATCCGCTTGCCGTGGCGATTCTTGCGAGGGCGGAAAGCGAGGGCGTTCCCCTGACGGCCGCGTCCGAGGCTGGCGCGGTCGGCGGCAAAGGTGTGGTCGGAACGCTCGACGGTGTGAAGCTGTTTCTCGCGTCACCGCGCGCTGCTGGGGAAGAGGTTCAGATCGACGAGACGCTTTCCGCCCGCATCGCTGCGCTCAACGATGAAGGCAAGACGGTTTCAGTGCTTCTTGCCGGCAAGGAAATCGCCGGTCTGGTCGCCATGCGTGACGAATCGCGCGAGGACGCAAAGGAGGGCATCGCGCTTCTTCGCGAACTGGGAGCGGACGCGATTATGCTCACGGGTGACAACACCCGCACCGCGAAAGCCATCGCCGCTTCGCTCGGAATGGAAGCCCGCGCCGAGCTGATGCCGCAGGACAAGCAGAGGATGATCGGAGAAATGCGGCAGGAAGGCCGCTTCGTGGCGAAGGTCGGCGACGGCATCAACGATGCGCCCGCGCTTGCCGCCGCCGACATCGGCATTGCCATGGGCGGTGGAACCGACGTCGCGCTCGAAACGGCGGATGCTGCGATCTTACATGGCCGGGTGAAGGACGTCGCGAACATGGTTTCCCTGTCGCGGCTGACGATGAACAACATCTGGCAGAACATCGTCATCTCGCTTGGGCTGAAAGCCGTGTTCCTCGTAACGACCGTTCTCGGGATTACGGGGCTCTGGCCTGCGATCCTTGCCGATACCGGCGCGACCGTTCTCGTCACCGCCAATGCGATGCGCCTTCTCGCATGGCGAGGTATCCGTACCTAGGGAGCGCCCGGTAGTGGTTCAGACGCCGCAGCATCTGACGTTTCTTCGCCAGTGGATCGCCAACCCGCTGATGGTGGGTGCGGTCCTGCCTTCAGGAGCTTCGCTGGCCCGGTTGATGACAAAGGCTGTCGATCACACCACCGGGCAAGTTCTCGAGCTCGGCCCGGGAACAGGCGTCTTCACCGGTGCGCTTCTGGCGCGGGGACTTGCCGAGGAGCAACTGACACTGGTCGAACTGGATGAAAGCTTCGCAGAGCTTCTTACCAACCGCTTCCCCGGTGCGCGGATCGTCCGGGGCAGCGCTGCCCGGCTGTCGGCGGCAGGGATCAGCAAGGCTGCCAGATATGATGCCATCATCAGCGGACTCCCGCTTCTGTCGATGCCAACCCGGACTGTGTATCGGATCATCCGGGGCGTAGCGCTCAGGCTTGAGCCGGGCAGCAGTCTGTTTCAATTCACCTATGGCATGCGGTGTCCGGTCCCGGACGCCATCCTTCATAGAGCCAGGTTGGACGCAGTATTGCTCGGCACCGTGTTCCGGAACATGCCGCCCGCATCGGTCTACCGGATATCGCATTCGCGAACGCGAACGCCGGCTGAACGGACCTCGCCTGCACGACAGGCGGAATATCGAAATAACCTGACCATGACGAGTCAGGAAGGGGAACCGGTTCATCGGTAACAACAACATTAAGGAGTTTGATATGTTCACAAGACGCGAGATGCTCGCCGGTTCGACCGCACTGACAGTCGTCTCTGTATTGCCTGCGCGCGCGCAGACCGGAACCAATCATGAGGTCCAGATGCTGAACAAGGGAACGAAGGGCGTGATGGTCTATGAACCGGACTTCGTTACGGCAGCGATCGGCGATACCGTTACGTTCATTCCAACCGACAAGTCCCACAATGCCGAAAGCATTAAGGGTATGCTGCCCGAAGGCGCGGAACCCTTCAAGGGCAAACTCAATGAAGAGATTACCATCACCATAGAGAAAGAAGGCGTCTACGGCGTGAAATGTACGCCTCACTACGGCATGGGAATGGTGATGCTTATTGCCGTAGGCGCGCCAGGTAACATGGAAGAAGCTCGGGCTGTCAAGCATCCGCCGAAAGCAAAGAAGCTCTTTGACGAGCTTCTGGATGCCGTTCCGGCCGCCTGAGTTTGGACGCCGGACCAAAACCGGATGGTAGCGCCAGCCCTAGGAGACGCGAGGTGCTGCCATCCCGGTGCAGGACAGATCTGATCTGCAGACATGAGAGCCGCGGTTCTCTGCACCTGTTATCGTATCGTTTGATGTGTGGAATAACCCGAAAGCTCAATGCGGCTTGTCATATCGACAAAGCCGCCCGATTCTTTTAGCGATTCAATCATGCAGCTTGCACGCAGGATCAGAAATGGATGTTGGATAACTGGCCTTGCCGTCGGCCTGCTTGCCTACGTCCTTTTGCTGCAGGGCCTCGCTTCCGCTTACGCCAAGACGATCACGATGATCGGCGAGTCCGATCCGGGCTTCATCATCTGCGCCCCATCCTGGACAGATTATAACAGCCCAGAGGGCGGCCTGGAGTTTCTCGGAAAGGACTGTTGCGCAGCCTTTTGTAAGGCAGCGGCTTCATCGGGGCCGACGTTGGAGCCGGTGTCGGTGGATTTGCTCTCGCTGATACCGCAGACTTTGCGTAGCGAGCGGATGCAGCCGCTCGAAAAGAGTGTTCCTCAGAAAATCCCCTTCATCCCAGCGCTTGGAGCGCGAGCGCCACCCACGTTCTCCGTCTGACAGAAAAACGACCCGGCGTGTCACTGCGCCTCTTCTGTTGCATGGAGAAACCAATGCGCAATTTTATCCGTATCCTCGCGGCATCTGCTGCTCTTGTCTATTCCTCCACCGCGTTCGCTCACGAATTTAGCGTAGGCGACATCGTCATCAATCATCCTTGGACCCGTGCAACTTCACCGGCAGCAAAAGTTGGCGGCGGATACTTTGAAGCGGTCAACAACGGCACAGTCGACGACAGGCTTGTCGGCGCCAGTTCCCCTGCCGCATCTCGCGTCGAGATCCATAAAATGGAAATGGCCGACGGCATCATGAAGATGCGCCCGGTGCCGGATGGGATGGCGATTGCTGGCGGCGACAAGATTGAGCTCGCGCCAGGCGGCTATCACCTCATGCTGATCGATCTGACGGAGCCGATCAGGGAGGGCGACATGGTTCCGGTCACTCTTCAATTTGAGATGGCCGGTTCGGTAGAGGTAGAGCTCGTCGCAGGAGCCCTGGGTCAGGCGCAATCGGATCATCAGGGCGGCTCTGCGTTGTCGCATGATGGTGAAGATTGATGCGCGGGCGTACAGTCGGATTGCTCTCAGCGGGTGTGCTCGCCGTTGGGATGGCGTTGGTTGCCGTCACTATCATTGCCGAGAACAGGCAATCAGGTGTTCAGTCTCGAAGCACGGGCGTCGCTACGGTAGGCGGGCCTTTCCAGCTAACCGGAACTGAAGGGCAGACCGTCTCGGAGCAGGACCTCCTCGGTAAGCCGAGTGCTGTTTTCTTCGGCTTTACCTACTGCCCGGACGTCTGTCCGACCACTCTGTTCGAACTGACAACTCTGGCGGAACAACTCGGCTCAGAAGCAGACAAGCTCAATTTCGTGTTCGTCTCGGTAGATTCCGAGCGCGATGGGCCTGCGGAAATGAAGCAGTATCTCGAGGCTTTCGATGACCGCATCATTGGGCTTACCGGCACTGCCGAACAGATCGATGCCGTGGCGAAGGCCTACAAAATCTACCATGCGAAAGTTCCGTTGGAGGGGGGTGATTATACGATGGATCACACGGCCAGCGTCATCCTGATGGATGCGGACGGAAGGTTCTTCGGAACGATGGACTATGAAGAGGAAGCAAGTGTGATGCTTGCAAAATTGAAGCGCCTGATAAGCGAACGGGTTGATGGATGATCTCTGAGCATTTTCGAGAAGTACAACTGAACGTGCGGGAGTATTCGGAAATTGACACTGGAAAACACCAATAAATCAACCAGATTTCTGATCATTATTGCAACTTTTGCGGGAATGTTGGCTGGAATAGGAGGGGTTATTATCTTCGGCGGGTTCTCCGACGAGGATCAAGGGAGCGTCGCTACGGCGGGCTTACCGGATAGCTGCCCTGTTTCATCCGAACAGATGATAGCGATAAAGAGTGCTTCACAGGGTGAAGTCGCGGCAATGCTTGCGACCGAGAAGCCCCTAGCTATGCGCGATTTGACATTCAGTGACGCTGACGGAGCGCCATTAAGCGTAGGGAGTCTGGCGGGAAAGACACTCCTGATCAACCTATGGGCCACGTGGTGTGCGCCGTGTCGTGAAGAAATGCCGGCGCTCAACGAACTTCAAGCTGAAATGGGTGACGACAAGTTCCAGGTTATTGCTGTGAATGTCGATACCGGCGGAGATGACAAGCCGAAGGCGTTTCTCAAGGAAATTGGAATCGACAGTCTTGGCTTTTATCGCGAACCAACGCTCGTTTTATTCAACAGCCTGAAGCGACAGGGCCTGGCGTTGGGACTGCCAGTTACGTTGCTCGTCAGTAAAGAGGGATGCCTTCTCGCACACATGAACGGCCCAGCTGAATGGGCGAGTGACGATGCCAAGGCATTGATAAGGACTGCGATCGGAGGTGCCAATAGAGAGTCGTAGGGCGAATGAACGCAGAGTGTGCCTGCTTGGCGTTCTCGGCTTCAATAAATCAGATGACATAGACAGCGTGGTGGCACGAATTGGGATCAGATTCTCCAATTGAAGAAGCCCCAGAGATACAAGCGGTTGCGCAAGGTGATCACGGGTCCGACACTTTACAAATAGAACTTGACAGAGGCTGCCTAGGACAGTTCCGAGGCCCTCGCATTGGCGTACCTGCATCGATAATGTTTGGTCGGTTCTGCCAAAGCGCGCGTCAGAGTATCGGATATGCGATGTGAGGGGACAGGATCGCTTCACGCGGGGCAGCATCTTCAAAGGTGACGAAGAACAACCACCGGCTATGGACGGATCGGACGCGCCCCTCTGGGAACGCCCCGTACGCTGGCCTGCCGAGGGGCTCCCTTTTGACATGCGGGCACTACGCTATGTGCTGGCAGCGGCTGAACAGATGAGTTTTTCGGGTGCAGCCGGCGCGCTCGGGATGAAGGTGTCAAGCGTCAGCCGTCATGTGCGCGACTTCGAGGACAATCTTGGCATTTCCCTGTTCGAGCGAACTACCTCGGGCGTCCGACTGACCGACGCCGGCAGCCGGTTTCTCGACGACATTATCCCCGTTCTCCAAATGGCCGAAGTGGTGCTCCAGCGCGCCGGCGCGGCCGGCCGGGTCGAGGACGGCACGGTCAGGATCGGCATTATCACCACGCTCGGCGGTGGCTTTCTGCGCGAATTGATCGCGGCCTATCGCCAATGCTATCCGGGCATAGATCTCGACATTGTGGATGGCGGCCGCCGCGATCATTTGCGTGCGATCCGTTCTCGGCAACTCGACGTCGCTTTCTTCACCGGTTACGCGCCGTTCGCTGGCTGCGACGTCGAGGAATTGTGGCGCGAGCGCGTGTATGTTGCTATGGCAGTGCCGCATCCGCTGGCCGGGTGTAACGCGCTGGATTGGTCGCAATTGCGCAACGAGCGTTTCATCGTCTCGACGATGGAGCCGGGGCCGGAGGTGCATGACTATATCGTCCGCCGTATCGCAGACTACAGCACCTATCCGAATGTGACTTATCGCCATGTCACGGAAGAAACCCTGATGCACATGGTGGCGATCGGCGACGGGATAACATTGGTCTCGGAGGGCTGGACCAGCATGTCCTATCCAGATCTCATGCTGCGTCCGCTGACGGCGCGTGAAGACATCGTGCCGTTCAGCGCGGTGTGGTCGCCGTCGAGCGACAATCCGGCGCTGCGCCGGTTCCTGAGCTTCGCGCGCGATCTGGCAATTCGGCGGGGCTCACAACGCGATCAATGATCCGCTACGGGAGGGGCCAGTTTGGCGCCGCCGGCAGTTGCGGCCTTGCCGGCGAGCTTGGCTTTGCGGCTACGCCAGCCGCGATCAGAACGCAGGAAGGCTTCGAGCATGTGCGGGATCAGCGTGGCGGTGTCGACCTCCCCATACTCGCGGCCGTATTCGGTGGCGTAGAGGTCGAGTTCCTCCTTCAGCGGTTCCGGCATCGGGACCGTCATTCGCACGATACCGAGCTTCGGCAGTGGGCCGAGCTTGAGATTGGCCATCAACGCGCTCCATAGGGTTCGAGGACCAAATCGCGCGCCACGATGACCCTGACGTGAAAACCGGGCCGGATCGTCAGGGTCGGCGCGACCTGCAACTGGCGTTGGACGATCTGCTGGCCAGCCTGATTCACCGTGTCCTGGGCACCGTCGCGGATCGCACGGACCAGCCGATCTTCGTCGCTTGTCACCAACTCTGCGCCGACGGCGAGCAGCGTGGAGAGGCCGGCCGCCTTCATCAGATCCCACCAATGGTAGTCGACCCCGTCCTCCAGGCCCGCATAGCCCGAGGCATCGGCGCCGCGCTGGCGCTCCAGAACGATGGAACGACCATTGGGGAGGATGAGGCGGTTCCACACGAGGAGCACCCGCCTTTGTCCGAAGGTCACACCGGCGTCATACTCACCGATAAGGCGGCTTCCCTGCGGGATGAGGAGGAGAGCCCCGGTTGGGCTATCATAGACGTTCTGCGTAACCTGAGCCGTGATCTGACCCGGCAAGTCGGAGCGGATGCCGGTTATGAGCGCCGCCGGAATCACCGAACCTGCCTGAAGGATGTAGGGTGATGCCGGCGCCATGACGCGATCCGCTGCAACAGTGCGCCGATCCACCTCGGCGTTGAGAAAAGCAAGGTGCCGGTCCTGCGTTGCCGCGCTCGTCAGCCCGGTCAGATCCGGAACGGACGAGATCGAGGGGGAGCCAGCGTTCTGGCCGGCCCTGATCTGGAAGAAGATCTCGCTGGTGCGGGCGGCTTCCATCTCGGCAAGCCGGCGCTGTTCCTCGGGATCGGCTGCGGGAACCGGCATCGGGGTGGCGGGAATGGGCTGGCCTTCTTCGCGGGCGCGCAGGACCGGCCCACCGAGATCGCCGGGCAGCGGCGGGCCGAGGACCGGCACGTCGCCATAGCTGCCGGGCAGACCCTGCAAGCCGTCTGCCGTCTGGCGGCGATCGGTCGAGATCAGCTCCTCCGGCTGACCAACCCGATCGACGCCCTGAAGCGCATAGATCAACGCCCCGCCGATGCCGATGCCGGCCACCAGCCCCGCGCCCATCAGCACCTTGCGCGAGATGCGGGTGACGCGCGGCGCTTCAGCGCGCAGGCGCATCGCCTCCGCGCCGTCGCCGGCTGTTCCCGCCAGCTCCACGCTTTCCTCTTTCCGGTCGTCATTATCGCTCATGACGGCGCTCCTCCCGTTGCCGTGGTATGCTCCGAGGCTGCCGTCTGGCCCGGCTGGATGCGCACGATCCTGACAGTTTGCTGCCTGTTGCCGGAGCCCAGCCGAAGCTCGGCCGCGCCGAAGAGGCGATCGACAATGAGGACGTTCTGATAGATGCGGCTGTTGACGATCTCGGGTTCGCCGCCCGAGCCGATGACGAACAGGGGCGGCATCTCGCCCTGGACGATCCCGCGCGGGAACACGACGTAAACGCGCCGTCCGTCGTCGAAGGCGATGGTCGGACGCCAGGGCGGGTTGTCGCCGGTGAGCCCATAGCGGTAGTTGCGCGCTGATTCGGCCGGAATGATCGGCGCAGCCGCTGCGGTTGCGCGCTGGCTTGCCGGCGGCGCGGGATAGGCCCAGGCGATGGCCGGCATCCACGTTTCCTCGCTCGCGCGCAACTCGATGAGATAGGTGCGGCGGTCCGTGGTAATTACCAGATTGGTAGAGATGCCGGCGCGCGTCGGCTTGACGAGCACATGGACGCGGCGCGTGGTCCCCGAGCCGCTTTCGGTGTCGCCGATGATCCAGCGTGTCGTGTCGCCAGCCGCGATCGGTCCTGCCCCGGTCAGACTTTCGCCCGGCTCCAGTGCGATCGTGGTGATCTGGCCGACGGCTGCATAGACCTGAAACAGCGCGCCTTCCGACCAGGGATAGATCTGGATGGCGTTATAGTAACCCTCGCGGCGCGGCTCGACGCGGGCGGCGGCATTGGCGTTCCCGCAATTCCGCCTTGCCGGTTTTCCGTAAACCCGCCTTCGCGGCTTTGTTGCTTTCGGCCACCATGCTCGCCCGCTGCGCCTGGATCACGTTCGTGAAGGCCTTGTGGCCATTGAACAGCACCTGGATCAGCACAAGGCTGACGAGGAAAATATTCATCGAGATGGCGTGAAAGACCGTCAGATC